>PJEL010000695.1_pt1 | contig 38558 bp, 50 predicted proteins | sample 1853271 | NCBI WGS metagenome assembly PJEL01 (sample SAMN08108733, study PRJNA415343) | Invertebrate metagenome, whole genome shotgun sequencing project. | host: Globobulimina | place: Sweden: Gullmar Fjord | collected 2015-08
TCCATCCACTCGGATACGATCCGCTTTTGCTTCCGGCTCAGTTGCTTCGGCTCGTGGCGGCAGGCGTCGTGGTTCAGTTCGCATTCGTGAAATGCGCAGGCAAGGCTGGCGCTATATCCAAAGCTGACAACCATCAGGTCTCCGTCTTGGTATGATAGGGTCAGGCCAGCGTTGCGTCGGCTGGGCAGCTTTACCGGCTTCGGCGCTTCCGGCTTTTCCCCGGCTGTCACGCGCTTGCCTGTGGCGAAAGGGTCGGCTGCGCCTTTGGCGGTCAGGTATTTCTGATCGTTCGCTGGGTTCTCGTCGTCGTGGACTGTGATGCTAAGAAGTTCGCCGCGATCAGGGTCGGTCAAGGCGCTTGCCTCAAGGGCAACGAAGTGCGCCATGTCTGTGTCCGATGCTTCGATCAGTTGGCTCTCATATTCAAATTCTACTGTGTAGTGGTTCATCTCGGTCTCCTATCTGTGGGCTTCATTGCCCTATACATACACAATAGGGGATATGGCCCCCTAGTGCAATAGGAAACATCTTTAATCTAGCAAGAAACCGCTGCCAAAGATGGCCCTGAAGGAAAGTTCACAATGGTTTCACGTTTTACTCTGCATCCTGTCACGGCCTCGATTGCTGCTACATTGGAAGTCGGCAGGGTTACGTTCTGCGCCATAAAGGCCGCTGAAACCTTTGGATTATTTGGTCCAGACATATAGACATCAGGGCCGTTCTTGGGTTTCGGGATTACAAAGAAGTCCTGTCCTGAAATTTCCACGACTTGCGCATCCTTGTGAAGATCCGACACCTGACCGCAGCCAGCTAACACCGCGAGGGCAATAATTTTTTTCATCTCTGATTTTCCTTGATTGGTTTGTTTTGCTATGCCGCCTTGTCGAACGGCTTGAGCAGTTCTTGCGCCGCTACCATCGGGGATAGGCCAGCCCCAACATTGCGGCGGTCTTTCCGGTGGGTTGGGCGCTCTGCCCTCCAAACGCCTGCAGATAAATATACCTCCATTTTGAAATGAAAATACTCACTAAGGATCGCAGATATCTTGCGCTCCGAGCGTGTCAGCATGTGGCTGGGTTGCATTGCTATCCCCTTGGCGTCTTAGATCGCCTGTCTGTTCGCAGCGGTTCCCATAGCCTTCTCGGCGTCGGCAAGATCGATGTGATGGTTCAAGATCTTCTTTGCCTTTTCCCGGCCTTCGGCTCCGTGCGTTTCACTAATAAAAGCCAGCATCATTGCGCCCATGACGCTGATAATTTCGCATGACATTAATGATCGATGATATTCGCAGCAAGTCGGACCTATTCCCTCACGCATAACGGCCAGTGCGTCGTTCGTTACTCTCGATAGGTCGTTGAAATCATCGAAATCAAACGGCGGTGAATTGTCCTCTTGTGGCGCTGTCGCTGCCATTGTTCTCTCCTTTGTTGGTGTGCGGCTGGCTTCCTTGCCCTGCCAACAAATAGTACATCATTTGCGCTCCGGCTAGAACCGGAGCGCAGTCGTTAGTTTATGCAGGCTCAAGGTTGCTGATGGTATCGGCAACCAGTGTGCTAATCTTTGCGGCCAAACCGGCATCCATTTTCCGCAGGCGCTCTAGTTCGCGCATGTAGTGCTGATTGCCGGGAATGGTGTCCGGTTGCGAGGTGTTTTTAATGTTTCCCGCCATCTCGTTATACAATTCGGTGGCATGGTTTCTTGGCCTGTTGTTGCTTTCGAGGCTGTCCTTTTTGGCCTTTCCGACAGCGACTATCTCGTTGAACATTCCGTCCGGCAGTCGATTGAAATCCTTTTTGAACCCCGGCGTGGCCTTCAAAGCCACTAGGTCAGCAATCGTTTTCTGCGCCTCGATTTTGGCTTTCAACTCTGCCGCAATGTCGGATGGCTGGCGTTCTTTTATGCGGTGCGGATCTTCGAGCGAGTGGTCAACGCTATGGTGATCGGGATCGTCGCCGGTCTCCAATCCGAGCGTTTTCAGGTGGGCATATTTGACCGCATATGACATTGCCTTTCCCGGTCCTTTGTCCTGACCGTCCACACCATACCCGTATGACTTCACGTCGATAAAATCGCTAGGATCATCAATGTTCGCATAGCGGAGAGTTATATCGCATTCTGATCGGTTTCCGTTGTGCGCATGATTGCATTCAGCGATATAGTTGATGATGCCAGCCCTTAGAAATTCAGGGCGAACAAGTGCCGTAACCTTGTCATGGCTGACAATGGTATATTTCATCCCGCTCTTGTGTTCCTTCTGGATATACGACACGGCCTGCATGACTTGGGCCAGCCGTTGGTGAATGTTTTGCTTGGCGATTTCGTTATCGAGTGCCATTTTAATAGACCTCTGCTTTGCTTGGGTGGTTGGGTTTCAGTACGCGGCTTTGGTAGTCCATGAGCGGACGCCAGCGATGTTCTTGTCGCGGTGGCTCTTGCGAGCGTATTCGTTGACAAAATCGATTAGAGCCTGCCTGTCATTCACCCTGATGTGATTGATGGCAGCAGCGTAGTCCTCGACTTCAAAATGGTGGACTGTGCGGAGGCCGGTAACGGTATCCTTGTTTGCGGCGCTCGCGACCCTCTTTGCATCCTTGGCAGTTTGGACCGCAGCCTTTGCCTCGCGGACTTCCTCGATGTTGGCAGCGTCGGCGGCTGCAATCTTAGCCTTCGCCGCGTCGGCCAACTTCTTGGCCGCGATGTTGGCAATGCGCTGGGCTTCGGCTTTCTCATCCGCCAGCTTGATTTTGAAATCGCTGACCAGCTTCGCCAGCCCGTCTTTCTGATCTTTGAGATCTGCTATCGTTGGCTTCCACTTTTCCTTACCGTCCTGCCATTGCTTATGCAGTGGTTTCACATAGGCTTGCTCGGCTTTATTGACCGCAGTCCCTGCCTTGCGGATATCCTTCAGGATAAGATCTACCGCGTCGTGCTGGGCCTCGTTCTCGACCTTCGTTCCGTCGAGCCATAGTTCCGCCTCGGCGATGCTGTCGGCAAAAGGTTCAAGTGCAAGGTCGATAGGATCTGCGACAATATCTGCCGGTGGTCGGTTATGACCCGCTCCAAATTGCGCGTCGGTTGCTTCGGTTGCTTGGTTGTCCATTTTCGTCTCCGGTATTTCTGCGCCGCGAGAGTGCGAGCGCTTGCTTGGCTTAGTTGTCAGATTGATAATTTACGTCGATGAAATCGTAGTGCGCATTGTACTGAACCCACGTCCGAACCCCCGCTGCTACAAGCAGGCTGTAGGATATAAGTGTCATTGAGATCATGGCGAACGTGGTCATTCGCTGGGATAGTTTCAGCATATCGTTTCCTTTGTTTTGGCTCCCCGACCATAGCCCTTCGCGGAGAAAAGTGTCAACCCCTAAATACCCCCTTGATACCCCCGAATTATATGGGTACGGTCGGCGCATGGAAAAGCTGACACAGGAGACGAAGGTGCGGTTAAGCGATAGCGATCACGCCTTGGCGAAAGAGAGGGCGGCGGCTGAAAACATGCCGCTCGCAACATGGATGCGGCTCCGGCTGTCGGACGCGGTTAAGAGCAAGCCGGGACAACCGGCCAAGCAGAAGGGATAGACGAATGGGAAGAATGACCAAAGCAGAGCGCCTCGCAGACGAAGCGTTGAGAAAGCAAATAGACGAACAGTCGGACCACATAGAAAATCGGATTAAGGAACTCGGTCTGAAATTTGCGGTTCAAGAGTTCATGGCCGAATATACGCGGCGGCTTGAGGCGGCGACAAGCGACGATAACTTTGCGGTCTTGGAGGCGTTTGCGGGGGCGAATGAACTTGAGGCGGAAATTAGGCGGAACAATATCACCGGATGGATGATGCGGCAGGACATGGAACTGCGGCACATCGAGGAAGGGTTTAAGAAACTGCGCCGCAGCATTGAGGCCGAAGCAGATCAACCTGCAAAGAGCAAGCCACCCAGCCATAAAATAACGAAATAACCGACCGACCAAACGAACCAAGCAACCAAGCCAGCCGAAGATGAAAAGGAACGAACATGAGTAGATCACTGAACAGGTCAACATTGATTGGCCGATTGGGCAAAGATCCTGAAATTAGGAACTTCGCCAACGGAGGCAGCGTCTGCAATCTGAACATCGCGACAAGCACGCAATGGAAGGATAAAAATTCAGGGGAACAGCGCGAAAAAACTGAATGGCATACAGTTGCGGTTTTCAGCGAAGGGCTTGTCCGCGTTGCCGAGCAGTATCTGAAAAAGGGCAGCAACGTCTATGTCGAGGGTCAGCTTGAAACACGAAAATGGCAAGACCAATCTGGATCTGATCGCTATTCGACCGAGATCGTTTTGCGCGGCTTTGGCAGTACCTTAATCATGCTGGACGGGCCAAGCGGCGACAGCGGAAATCAGCGCGGAGGCTACGGCGGAGGCGGGTCATATGATGGCAACCAAGGCGGCAACCAAGGCGGCAACCAAGGCGGCGGTCAATATGGTGGCGAAAATCATGGGTCTGGCGGCTATCAAGCGCCGAACAATCGCCGCGATATTAGCGACGAGATCCCGTTCTAGTAACAATTGACCAATAGGGGATAAATGCACTTGGACTAACCGGCGCATCCCGCTAAACAGATAGGGCGACTGCCTCAACAGTCGCCCATAACGTACCCAAGCAAGGAACGCCGGTATCTGAGGGATACCAAATCATCAAAAGATAACCGAGTTCGCCAAAACAAAGGAAATCTTTCAACCGAAGAAAAACAGCCTTCACCAAAAGAGAGCCATTTTCAATTGACCCGTATCATTGGGAATTGCTCTTAGCAAGAGAGCGAAACAATGACGAACCAACCAAAACGCCACAAAAGTATCCAATCACACACAACGCAAAACACTGCAGACGTCATGGACGCGCTGGGCGATGCCCTAAGCCAGCCGAGCGGCTGGGCATCATTTGCAATGACCGCAGATCGCTGCCTGTCAGAACAGGAACGCGCATCGATGGCGATGTCGTTGCTTTCAACCATCCACGAGGACCGAGCCTATCTCGTTTCATCGATGGCGATCTTCGGGGTTAGCGCCGGGGAGGTCAGATAATGGACAGCATGTTCAAGAGTTCGACCAGCCCGAAAACACTCTACCCGCATCAGGCTCGCGCAATCGAAATGCTCCGCGACAGCATCAGACGCGGCAATCGCCGGATTGTTGTCGCAGCATCAACCGGCTTCGGAAAGACGCTGGTCGCCGCTAAGATAATCGAGGGCGCTATTGATAAGGGAAACAGCGCCATGTTTACCGCTCCGGCCATCAGCCTGATAAACCAGACAATCGAATCCTTCGAGAATGAAGGCGTAAACGATATCGGGGTTATGCAGGCTTCGCACCCAAGGACAGACCCGCATGCGAAGATCCAGATCTGCTCTTTGGATACGCTCGCACGGCGCGAACATATCCCGTCAGCCTCGATCTACCTGATTGATGAAATGCATAGACATTCGGCGGTTGTTGTAAGGCTGATGGAGGATAACCCGAACGCGATATTTGTCGGGCTGAGTGCAACGCCTTGGTCGAAAGGTCTCGGCCTGATCTGGGAGGATCTCGTGATCCCTATCACAATCGGGGAACTGATCGAGCAGGGTTATTTGTCAGAGTTCAAGGTATTTGCGCCTGATGTGCCGGATCTGTCCGGCGTCCGCAGCCGAGGCGGCGACTATGCCGAAGATCAGGTTTCAGAAGTCATGGGAGGCAATGCTATCATGGGCAACGTGGTTCAAAACTGGCTTGCCAATGGTGAGAACCGACCGACGCTGGCCTTCGGCACAAATTGCGATCATGCAAAGGCGATGGCGAACTCGTTTGAGGCCGCAGGAGTTGCGGTCGCATACATCGACGCGCGGGTCGATACGGTCGAGCGGGAAATCATCGAACGCAAATTCGAGACAGGCGAGATCAAAGTTGTTTGCTCGGTCCGCACAATGACAACTGGCATTGATTGGCCGGTCTCTGGGATCATCGATGCCGCGCCAACCCGCTCAAAGGCGCTCCATATTCAGAAACTTGGCAGGGGCTTGCGCATCAACGAAGGGACCGAAGATCTTGTCGTCTGGGATCACGCCGGAAACTGCCTTCGCCTTGGACTGCCGACCGATATCAGCCAAGACGAACTGGACACGACACCGCGCGGCGAACGGATGCCAGCGGAAGCCAGCGGACCACTGCCAAAGCCGTGCAGAGAGTGCGATGCTCTGTTCACTGGCCTCGTGTGTCCGAGTTGCGGATATGAGCGGGTTTTAACGCCAAAGGAAATAGAACACGCGGAAGGCGGTCTCGTGCAGATCTCCGGCAAGAAGGCACCAGCGCCAACGAGGGATCAAAAGCAAGATTTCTATTCCGGCCTGATCGCTATCGCCGAAGCAAGACCGACAGTCACGAAAAAGGAAGGCTGGGTCGCGCATAAGTACAAAGCAAAGTTTGACGTATGGCCGCGAGGCATGGCTTGGAGGGCATCAGGACCGAGCCGTGAAGTCAGTAACTTTGTAACTTCACAAAACATAGCATTCGCCAAACGAAGAGAGGCAACACAATGAGCCAGTTTCATCGCAAGACCGCAGACGTCGCGCGGGGCAAGTGGTCCGGCATCCTGCAGCACTTCGGCATTCCGGCTGCATCGCTCAAGAACAAGCACGGTCAATGTCCATTGTGTCAATCGAAGGATGGTTTCCGATGGGATAACCGCGAAGGCGGCGGATCATATATCTGCAAATGCGGCAGCGGCGACGGGTTCGCGCTCGCTATGGCCTATACCGGCAAGACTTTCACAGATATTGCCAACGATATAGACCAGATCGTCGGGAACATGGTCGGAGACGGACCGGCTCGGATGCCACAGACAAAAGAGCAGCGTTACAACATGCTGCGCGACACTTGGCATGCAACGAAGCCGGTCGCGATTGGTGACACGGTAAACAAATACTTAGACCATCGCGGGATAGGCGGAGAGTTGGCCTATCCCGAAGCGCTGCGGTTTGCGCCTAACTTGCCGGACGGTGACGGTGGGACATACCCCGCAATGGTAGCAATGATTGGATTGCCGGGGGACAAATTCGAGAACGGTCGTCAGAAATTCGTATCGATGCACAAGACATTTCTGCGCCGGGACGGTCTGGGTAAGGCCGAGATTGCATCGCCTCGCAGAATGATGCCGGGAACTCTGCCGGAAGGTTCCTGCGTGATGCTTGGCGATTATGTGCCGGGAGGTCCGCTAGGGATAGCAGAGGGAATAGAAACGGCTCTTAGCGCGTCCGCTTTGTTCAATATGCCGGTCTGGGCGGCTCTCAATTCATCCATGCTCGCAAAGTGGGTCGCGCCTGCAGGTTGCGAGGAAGTGGCGATCTTTTCCGACAACGACGCGAAGTTCGGAGGGCAGGCCGCATCCTATAAATTAGCGCATCGGTTGGCGGTCAAAGGCATCGAGGCTTCGGTCCATATCCCGAAAGTCACCGGGGAAGATTGGAACGATGTTTATTTGCGCGAGGGCCAATAACCCGCGAATTTAGGGGGAATTTTTTGCAATTTTGGATAAAATAGGGTTTATTTGTGTTTAGGGCTTGCGGTTTTATGCAGAAAGCCGCAGATGCTAAAGGGGGGCTAATCCCCTAGTATGGGGCAGAAACTAAACAGCTACAAACGGAGATAAACCAAATGACCAAAGAGGAATTTAAGGCAAATCGCGAGGCGCTCGGATTTACACAAAAGTCGCTTGGCGAATTGTGGAATATGGGAAAATGGGGCGGTCGGACAATACGCGGCTGGGAAGCTGGCGACCGACCTGTCAACACTATTGCAGCACATTCCATCTTGATGATGATGAGGGTCCGCGCTCTCGGCGAGCAAACCGGCATCCCTACTGTAACAGACAAGCCTGTAGGTGATCCGCAAGGCGCTGGGCCTGACATAGCACTTGCAAGCTGACCGCTTTTCCGGTTGAAGTGAGTAGGGGGAAATCCCCTATCACTTTAACGGGGAGAGAGAGATGTCATATTTGGGTTCTATCAATCAAAGAGGTTTTGATCGCAGGCCGCAGCGCCTAGTTGTCCCGCAAACAATGCCGATTATTGATCTTCTGGAATGGGCATTCCGTAGGGAATATGCGCAGATCGAATTACCGGAACTCGACCAGATATCAGAGGCCGCATCAGGACACGGGATCGAATACGTCCTATTGCAGCAAGCAATCCTTGGAGTGAAAGTAGACAGCAGCATAGGCAATTCAGATCCGCACGAGGACGCAGAAGCAGTCGCCGCTATTGTATCCGGCCTGCCTGAACATCTGGGAGGGCTGCGAATGGCGATCAGCATCGCCGAACTGGCTCGCGCCGGGGTCTCGCCGGATTGGATGCCAGACGCCGCGCCTAAGTATGTCCCGAAGGAATGGAGGCGCGGCAATCAGCACGGCCAGCGCATAGGGGCGACTGAACAGATCGGCGAGCATGTCGAAGAGACTAAATCACCGCATCCCAAAAATCCGGCAAAGACCATAACGCGCAGGAAAAGCCACAAGATCGAAATAACGCCCTGCATCCTTGTCCCGTCACCTGAGAGCATAACCGCAGCGAGAGGCCGTTTTGTCGATTGGCACAATGCGCTCCGGTATATCCGCAACGTACTACAGGCAAGCAATGTGCTTCGGCAACATTCTGTCTCCGACCAGATGCCAGCGCAAAAGCCGTGGGTAAATGGACATTAGGGGAAAATCCCCTAAATAACTATTGCAATACATAGCTGCTCTTGCCATAGTACCGATATCAGAACTGCGTCCAACGGAAAAACCGTCTGGGCGCTTTTCATTTCAAGCCTTCACCAAAAGACTGGAAAACCAATGAGTTACCGCCTGTAATGGGCGGATAAGTCTCGGCGGCTGTGGTTTCATCTCCACCATAGCCGCCGAGCGAAACTCGTAGGGCAATCAACGGAGAGCAATAATTGAATAGGGCTTTATCGTCCTGTTGACTGCGATAGCGATGGGGGCAGACCAAATGGGCAAAGGTGATCCAGAAGGCGGCAGACCGCGCAAGGAATTGACCGACGAACTATTCGAAACACTGGTCTCGCTTTGTCAGATCATGTGTACCCAAGACGAAATTTGCAATGTGATCGACATGGATCACAAGACGCTTGATGCACGATTAAAAGAGCGCAACGAGGGTGGTTTTTCCCAGTTCTATAAAAAGAACATTTCAGATGGAAAGAGCAGCCTTCGCCGCGCGCAGTACAATAACGCAATGGGCGGCAATGCGACAATGCAGGTCTGGCTCGGCAAGCAGTACCTCGATCAGTCGGACAAGCTGCAGCACACCGGAGCCGATGGCGGTCCTCTGAAAATGGTCACATCGGAAATGACACCGAAGGAGGCTGCAGAGGCTTACGCGGCGTCTCTTGATGCAGACGACGAATGATTGGCCACCTGATTACACTGCGGTTTTTCAGGGCAAGCAAAAGCGCCTAGCAAAACTCAGGGAAAACCCGCTGGGCGCGAAAGAGTATTATCGCACCCGTCCCGTTGAATTTATCGAGCATTGGGTCAACACGTATGACCCGCGAAACGCAGGCGGCGATACACCGGCAAGCATGCCTTTTATGCTGTTTGACCGGCAAAAGGATCTGATCGAGTTTCTACTGGCCTGCCTTGAAGGCGAGGAAAGCGGACTAATCGAGAAATGTCGCGACATGGGCGCAAGCTGGGTATGCTGCGCATTCTCGGTCTGGCTCTGGATCTATTGGGACGGTTCTTCTGTCGGTTGGGGATCTCGCAAGGAACAGCTTGTCGATAAGATCGGCGATCCTGACAGCATCTTCGAGAAAATGCGGATGATTATCGGCGGCTTGCCGAAGGAACTACAGCCTCGCGGGTTTACCCCAAAGGTTCACGCAACCTTTATGAAGATCATCAATCCTGAAAACGGGTCAACGATCACAGGCGAGGGCGGCGACAACATCGGTCGCGGTGGCCGTAAGCTGATCTATTTCAAGGACGAAGCGGCTCACTTTGAGCGGCCAGAAAAGATTGAAGCGGCGCTCGCTGATACGACGCGGGTCCAGATCGATATTTCATCCGTCAACGGTATCGGGAACGTATTCTATCGGCGGCGTGAAGCTGGCGAGGAATGGTTCGGCGGTCCTGTAATTGCGGCAAAGACCAACGTGCTGGTCATGGATTGGCGCGATCATCCGGCGAAAGATCAGGCTTGGTATGACAAGCGCAAGGCGAAGGCTCTCGACGATGGGCTGATGCACATATTCGCGCAAGAAGTTGACCGGAACTATTCAGCATCGGTCGAGGGCGTGATTATCCCGTCCGAATGGGTATCCGCTGCGATAGACGCGCACATCAAACTCAAGTTCGCTAATTCTGGCCGGGACTTCGCCGGTCTGGACGTTGCGGACGATGGCGGCGACAAAAACGCGCTGGCGCTGCGCAAAGGGCCGGTTCTGCGGTCTGTAAGCGATTGGGCCGATGGTGACACCGGCTTTACCACTAGAAAGGCTGTAGCGGCTGCTTTGCCGGGGATGCATGTCCAATACGATAGCGTCGGAGTTGGCGCTGGCGTAAAGGCCGAAGCGAACCGGCTCTCTGGCATCAACAAACTGCCAAAGCGATGCAAGTTCATCCCTTGGTCTGCAGGCGCTGGGCCTCTTGACCCGACAGAGCATATCAATCCGAAGGACGAGGACACGCCTCTGAACAGGGATTTCTATGCGAACCTGAAGGCGCAAGGCTGGTGGCAGCTACGCATACGGTTTGAGAAAACCTATCGGGCCGTGACCGAAGGCATCGAATACCCGCAGGACGAATTGATAAGCCTGCCGAGCAGCCTCAAGAAATTGTCGCAGCTTCAGAAGGAACTATCGCAGGCAACGGCCAGCCAGACGACCAGCAACTTGAAACTGCAGGTCAACAAGAAACCCAAAGGAACGCGCTCGCCGAACTTGGCGGACGCGGTGGTCATGGCGTTCTGGCCTGTCAACACAACGACTTATGATTGGGATGGCGCGATATGAGCAAGATCACGCAATTTGTGGACGGGTTTCAGAACCTCGTGGCCAATCTCGGCACTGATCGCGATAAGGCGGCTGCGAACAGCTATGTTGATCGCGGCCTGTCCTATTCGGAGATCGTTGCGGCCTATAGGGTTAGTTCCCTTGCCAAGAAGCTGGTAAACCGTCCTGCCGAAGATGCGTTCCGCGAATGGCGCGAATGGCAGGCTGATGCCGAACAGATCAGCAAGATCGAGGCCGAAGAAAAGCGGCTGGGCGTGAAACAAAAGCTGATGGAAGTCCGCAAGGCGGCTCGCCTCTTCGGTGGGGCTGCGCTGTTCATCGGGACCGGGGAAACGGATCTTAGATCGCCGCTTGACCCTGCCAGAATTTCAGCCGGCGGAATTAAATATCTGACGGTCCTTGGCAAGATGGATCTTACCGAGGGACAACGCCAGCTTGACCCGCGAGAGGATCACTTCGGCAACCCTGCATATTTCTCAATGTCCAGCGGGATAGCCGCTGCGATTGATATCCACCCTTCGCGGCTGGTTGTGTTTCGTGGCGAGCGCTTACCGGGAGAGGCGGCGCGGGAGCCTGACACATGGGGCGATAGTGTGCTGAACACGGTCCTGCAGAAGATATCGATGCTGGACGGTACAATGGCCAACATCGCGAGCCTAGTTTTTGAGGCCAAGGTCGATGTTATCAAGATCAAAGGTCTGACTGAGAATTTGCGGGATGGTGGCGAGGCTTACGAACGCCTGATGCTCAAGAGGTTTTCACTGGCCGCGACTGCCAAGGGGATCAATGGCGCAATGCTTCTGGATAGCAGCGAGGAATATGACCAGAAGTCGGCCAATTTCTCGAACCTGCCGGACGTCGCGGATAAGTTCATGGATATCGTTTGCGAAGCTGCGGATATGCCTCGCACGGTGCTGTTTGGCACATCGCCGGGAGGCTTGAACGCTTCAGGCAATGGCGAGACGCGCGGCTATTACGATATGGTCAAGGCCAAGCAGGCGAACGAAAACGAGCCTGCAATGGCGGTGCTGGACGAATGTCTGATCGGGTCAGCGCTGGGCAACCGGCCAGAAGAGATCCACTACAACTGGCGACCGCTATGGATGCCGACCGCGAAAGAACGCGCGGAGACAGGCAAGATCCTCTCTGAGACCATGAAGGCCGCTGTTGAGTTCAATGGCGTGTCTACCGAGGCCGCAGGCAAGGCTCTGGTCAATGCGCTAACCGAGACCGGGGCTTTTCCCGGCCTCGAAGCTGCAGTCGGCGAATTTCCATCCGAAGAACCGGATGGGACGGACGAAGAAAACGCATCAACCCTCCGCAAGAGCGTGTCGTGACGCAAGCACCCTGACAGACCGGGAAATCTTCTTAGTTATCGGCTTTTTGCCAGTTTCAAGTTCATAGATAAACTTGTGGCGCGTATTTGAGTTGCCGCCATAGCCGAGTTCTGAGCCAAAATGTTGTCGCGTCATTTTCAGTTTGCTCCGAATTTCGGCCAAGTCGTCGGCAGTCACGAATGCCGCGACGTTTTTCTCTCGCGTGATATAAGCCTCCGCCTCTGCCTCTGACAGAAACAGGCCGGACGGATAAGGCAAGGTTGCGAGCCATTCTCGCGCGGCGGTTTCATCAGGTAGATCCGGCGCGTCTTTCAAGCTGGACAACATATCGATAACAACGTCCATGTTTTTATCGCCAAACAATACCGGCATCGCGCCGGAGTTCTGAAAAGCTACTGCAATAATAGTCATTTGGTTTTGCTCCATTTCTGATTGGTGCGAACCGCCCCGAAGGGCGGCTCACTGTTTTTTATTCGATTATTTCAGACTTGTTATCGACTGAAATAAACACGGCCTCTTGATCGGAACCGTCCAAAACCAAGCGTCCTAAGCGCCGGATTTCCTCTGGTCCTTCATTGGCCGGAACAGCGGAGATTATCACAACATTCTGGTCAACAAAGAGACGACCGCCTTCATTCAGCCAGTAACCCTTGGCTTCATAGGCGGTTGCCCCTCCATACAACTCGCACAATCCTCTGATTGTCTCTTCAATCAGGTCGGAATTGTCCGAACCGTCATTGTCCAGTTTTGGGATAATTATTTCCACTTTCTTCATATCGACTTTCTCCTTTTGTTATGGGGACTTAACCCCGCCGATATGAATAGAATAAGGGTAAATACCCATATGCACAAGCGCTAATATGGATAAATACCCATAAATATCAACTATTTTTAACGGAGGTTGAGTGATGCAATTCACCGACAAAGCAACCCTGTCTGGAACGCGCGAAACGGCAGACGGGTTCCTCGTTGCCGAAGCCTTCGCGGTTCGTACTGGTATTCAGCTTTACAAAGGCTCCGAAGTTGGCCTGATCGACCGCGACGTTGTTCGGGTCTACCGGCCAGAAGCAGAAGTCCGCAGTCCGGCAAGCCTGCAGAGTTTCAGCCATGCGCCTATCACGCTCGGCCATCCTTCGGAAAGTGTCACGGCTGACAATTGGTCTGATCTGGCAAAGGGCGAAGTCTCGACCGAGGCAGTCTGGCACGAGGGCAAAATCAAGCTGCCCCTGATCGTGAAAGACCGCGAGGCAATCGAGGCCATCAACGGCGGCGTCCGCGAACTGTCCGCTGGATATACCTGCGAACTCGAATTTGCAGATGGCTTCTCGCCAGAGGGTCACAGGTACGACGCGACCCAGCGAAATATCAAATTCAATCACCTAGCGATTGTCCCCAAGGGACGCGCTGGGAAGGAATGCCGGATCGGAGACGGTTCGGACCAATGGGGCTTGGCTCCAATCATCAAGGGCAAGAAAGGAAAATCTATGTCTGATCTAAAACTGGTGGTTCTCGGAGACAGTGGGCTGAACCTCACGCTGGCTGACGCGACCATTCTCGAAACTTACAAAGCCGGGGTTGATGCTTCTATCGCTGATGCGCAGGCCGGACACGAGGCTGAACTTGCCGCGAAGGACGTTTTGATCGCGACCGCTGATGCAGCGCGTGACGAAGCACTCTCGAAGGTCGTTTCCGCCGAGGATCTCGACAAGCTGGTCGCTGATCGGGCGGATCTGGTCGATACCGCGAAACGGCTTGACCCTAACGTCACTCTTGACGGGAAGTCGAATGCCGAAATCCGCAAGGCGGTTGTCGTTGCCAAGGTTGGCGACAGCATGGCCGACAAGGGCGAAGCCTACATCGGCGCTCGCTTTGACGGGCTGGTCGAGGCGCTGGGCGACCGTGATCCATTCGCCGAATCCATCAAGGGCGGAACGGTCAACGATGCCGGAATATCCATCGCCGACAAGGCATATCTGAAAAATATCGCTGATCTGGAAGCAGCGCATCTTGAAGGGGAGGCAGCATAATGTCTGTTCAAGCAAACTATCCATCTGGTCTGGCTTCGGCCTTTCTCGGCATGATCGTAAGCGGCGAGCCTAACACGCTGATTAGTCGCGAAATCGCAGGCGGCGCAGTGGGCTTCGGCGTTGCTGTTCGGCAGGGTCCGACCGATTACAGTGTCGCGGCGGCAACAACCGACGCTGATGTTGTTCGCGGCATTACCGTTCGCGATCAGTCGGCTTCGGACGATCAGTTCGCAATCGGCGACAGCGCTCTTGTCATGGTAAAGGGCGTGATCTGGGCGACTGCCTTTGACAGCGTTCAGGCAGGCCAGCCGGTCCACATGCGCGTTGCAGGCGGTGCCGGTCAATTCACCGAAACCGCAGCATCGAACCTCGCCATTGATGGCGCAATCTTTGACACGAGCGCCGAAGCTGGCGAACTCGTTGCAATCCGTCTGGGCTAAGGGGGCCAAAGGCAATGAATACACGAGCAACTTTTATGGACGCGCAGCAAGCGTCCCTTGGCTATGCTGTTCAACAGGCAAGCCACATCGAGGCCGGGGTCTATGCGCTTCGCTATCCTGAATTGGATTATGCGAGCCTAATTCCGGTTGATACATCTGCCGGAGAGTGGGCGAAGTCCGTCACATACTACTCTATGGACGGTGCCGGTAAGGCTCGCTGGTTGAACGGCAACGGCAAGGACGTGCCGATGGTCGGCGTGTCCAGCGAGCAGCACGAGACAGCGGTCCATGCCGCTGGTATCGGCCACGGTTGGGGCATGGAAGAGGTCAATCAGGCTCGCATGCTGGGCCAGAACCTGCCTTCTGACAAGGCTGCTATGGCTCGCAAAGCCTATGAAGAGATGGTCTACAATATCTCTTTCAACGGCGATGCGGACAAGGGCTTCGAGGGTCTGTTCGACTATACCGGCGTCCCTGCGGCTTCGGTTGAAGCTGATGGCGCTGGATCTGCGACCGAGTGGTCTGAAAAGACACCTGACCAGATCATCCGCGACGTCAACGCTCTGTTGATTGGCTTGCATCAGGCAACCAACACAACCGAGATGGCGAATACGTTGGTTCTGCCGGTCGAGCGAATGCAGGTTATTGCGTCAACGCGGGTCACTGACACGGCTATGACAATCTTGGAGTTCATCCAGAAGGCCAATGTCTACACTGCGCAGACCCGCAAGCCTTTGACCATCATCGGCAAGCGTGGCCTGTCCAAAGCAGGCGTCGGCGAAACTGCTCGGATGATTGCCTATCGACGGGCTGCGGAAGTGCTGAAGCTGCACATTCCGATGGTTCACCGCTTCTTTCCTGTTCAGATCGAGGGTTTCCAGTTCGAAGTTCCCGGCATGTTCCGGCTGGGTGGCCTTGATATCCGGCTCCCGCTGGCCGTTTCTTATGGCGATGCCATCTAGGAAATCGTTGATCGAAAAGGGGTTTCGGCCTATAATTTGGGGGCGACCATGTTGCAAGCATCGGTCGCCCCCTGACCAACTTTGATCCGCTGGAGGATCATATGGATGCTGACAAATATACCCGAAAATTGACGTGCGCGGAAGTGCGCAAAAAGCTGAGATACGAGCCTGAAACCGGCCTGATATATTGGACGTCTGAAACGGGTCACTGGCGAGTAGGTGCCGGGGATATAGCCGGGACTTGTGGCCAGTATGTCAACGTAGGATTGAACGGTCATAAATACCGAGCGCATCATCTCGCTTGGCTCCTTATGACCGGGGATTGGCCACCAAGAGGCGCGTCAATAGATCACAAAAACAGAAATGGATGCGACAATCGCTGGTCAAATCTGAGGTTGGCCACCCCAACCCAAAACGCCCAAAATGCAAGCCTGCGAATTGACAACACGTCCGGTCGCAGCGGCGTTGCGCGACATAGCAATTGCGACATGTGGCGAGCCTACATTACCGCCAACAAGAAGGTCTTTTATCTCGGTCTATTCAAAGACTTTGACGACGCTGTTGCTGCTCGTGAAGCGGCTGAAATTGAAATGTTCAAGGAGTTCGCTCCTAGACAATAAAGGAACGAACCCATGAAAATCACCAACACGACAACTCGCCAGCTTGGCCTTAATCCTTCGACCGTCATTCCGGCGCTGGGCTATCGCGACGACATTCCCGACGATCTGATCGAGCGGTCCATGAACAGCAAATTTGTTCAGCACTTGTTTTCGACCGGCGCTTTGGTTTCCGATGGGGAATGGATGAAAGCCGGGGCCGAAGATCTAGGCTCTAAAGGCCAGACAGACACGATTGAAGGGTCTGATCGCAAAGTCCGTATCATCACGGCAATTCGCTTGCTTGAAGGCGACGATTTCACAAAGGACGGGTTGCCCAAGACCTCCGCTATCGAGGCTCTGCTTGACGACGACTTCGGACAGGTTCCCGCAGACGAACGCGATGCAATCTGGGCTGAACTCCAAGCGGCGGAATAGACCCAATGGTTGATGTTGCAAGTCTCATAACATACGCGGCAGATCGGGGGACCACTGTCGCGGATGAACCAGCAACCGAGCAGGCGCTTGTCCGCGCGTCCGATTATGTGACGTTCAATTACATTGTTCGCTTCATGGCCGGATATGACGAAGCCTCCGAGAATGTGGACGCGGCGACATACGAGGCGGCGCTCCTTGAACTGGCAACGCCGGGGTTCTTTTCTAAGACCTTCACACCGGCAGAGCAAAAGGTTCTGACCGAGGTTAAGGGCATCAAGTGGACGCTAATCGGCAACGCCTCTGGCGTGGACGCTGCGGCTCCGGTATCGACCAAGATTGAGGCCATGCTTAGACCCTACCTAGATCGCGGCGCAGGGGTATTTGTCGCATGAGCGCCGGATCTGTAATCGCTGCAGACATAGCGATGGCCCTTGGCGAAGCAGGCGCGGCGCTGGGCGACGGTCCTTTACGCTGCGTTATCAAGAAAGCTGATCTGCAAAAGCTAAAGCCGTGGCATCGGGTTGAGGATGGTTTCGGCGACCTATTCGAAGTGGTGGCGATCCAAGACACTGGCCGCACTCGCGACCGGAACGGAACGCTGATTTCAGAGACTAAGCGCATCCTCACAATCGAGGCAGGCGTCGTTGATATCGAAAAGAGCGACAGGATCGCAGTCGGGGAAACGTCCGAAGAGATCACAGAAGATACGGTCTGGCTGACTATCGAACAGGCCGAGGCCATCGCGCCGGGAGGCGTTCCTCTGCTCTATCAGATCACCCTGCAAGATTGATCGGATAAAACTTGGCGAAGCGCACTCAAACTCGGCAAGAGCGGTCTATCCTTGTGATACTGAAAACCTTAGAGCCTAAAATTCAGAAGGCATTCCTTGCAGCCATCCACAGATCGGCAAGCGCCATTGATTTCGGGGCTTTACGGGCCGCACTTGAAGCTGGCGACGTTGAGCGCGCTGTCGAAATATGCCGGTTTAGACAAGCATTGCTTGCGCCTCTGAACGAGGAAATCAGGCAGTCGTATGTTCGCGGTGGCGAGGCGGTCGGCGGGTTTATCCCGCAGTCTATCGCGGGGCATTTTGGCTTTGACGGACAGCATCCTCGCGCAATCAACTGGATGCGCAATCATGGCGCGGTGCTGATCCAAGGCATCGAGGCGGACGGGATAGAGGCGGTTCGCAATGTAGTCTCTGACGGGATAGCGCAGGGCAGGTCGCACACCTCTGTTGCTCGCGATATCACTGGCCGGAAGGTGGGCAGGACGCGCGTGGGCGGCTTTCTGGGGCTGACCTCCAAGCAAACGGATAGCGTGATCTTAGGCCGCGCGAAGCTGGCCTCTGGCGATCCTGTTCTGATGCGGGAATATAAGAATTTGAAGCTGCGAGATCGCCGGTTTGACAGCGTGATCGATGCGGCTATCGAGGCAGAGACGCCAATCACTGGCAAACAGCTTGACCGAATCATCGAGGCGCACAAGTCAAAGGCGCTCGGATACCGAGGAAAGGTCATTGCAAAGAACGAGGCGCACACAGCACTGATGGCAGGCAAGGGCGAAGCCTACGACCAGTTGATCGATGCTGGCACGGTCGAGAGCGTAAAAAAAACGTGGCGGCATGGATTTTCCAACAACCCGCGCGACGATCACCTGAACATGGGCGGCAAGACCATTGATTTCAAAGAGGACTTCATTATGGCCGATGGGGCTAGAATGAAGCACCCACATGACCCGCGCGGCGGCGCGAAGCATTCGATCCACTGCCGCTGCATCACGACAGAAAGGGCTGTCATATCCAAGGACGTCGCTGCCTGATTAACCATGTTGCGAGATCCAGCCCATGCCAAGAATAGGAATATCCGGCAATTCTAGTCAAAGATTGATAGGTCCAGTTCTGCCTTATAGGTCCAGATTTTGGCGGTTTAGGTCCAGTTTGGCGCTAATATGGGCCAGAATTAGTGCCAGTTCATGCTTAGAATACAACTGGCCTTAAACTGGACTTACAAAAAAAGCATCTGGCTCTATTGCATGATAGGGGATTATCGGTTTAGGTGGTTAAGTGGCGGCGAGAGGCTAGAACCTCAATCGCCACCGTGTGACACAACATAACTTTGGACGGTTTCCTGTGTCACTTGGCAAATATATCCCGAAGGGGACCGAGTTGCAATCCTGAACCGTCCTGATTTTGAGCGTTTCAAGAAATGTTGCGGTTTTGCCTATGAACCCAGATCAAATGGCTAAGTCACCGGGATCTAACCCGACCCTGCGCGGAACCGGCTCCTACTAGGCCGCGCGAGAAACGCGACACAGAACCCAACGGCCATAGGGCAAAGCCTTCTGGACCGTGGACCGGTCACAATGCCGGGGCAGGAGAATAACCTGCGGGACAGCGGCTGGCCTTCGACATAGGCATCGCGTGGATAGGTGGCAGGAAGTGTAGGGACTGGACCTGTATATCGGGGGACAGTAGCGGGTCACGGCTATGTCTGATCGAAATTTACAGAAATCAGTCAAATAATCTGAGTTTGTTTGTTCCCAATGGGCTGCATGGCGCTATGTCCGATAAGGCAATGTTACCGGACATAAAGCCTCCCTGCAGGCTGCGGCGGTTAGATGGCAGATCAGCGGCTTAAAGCGCCGCGCGGTTAGGGGCAAAATAAAGCCGATAACTTTGTCCCTATCATTTTCAGAACCACACGAGAGAGCGAGGCGACAATGGTCAAGTCTTTCACGGCGCAAGTTCAGGACGCGATAAAGAAGCAAGAACGCAAGCTGCTCTATGTCCAAAAGAACGCGCTGCAGGACGTCTTAGAGGCAGCAATGACAGGCGCAAAGGGCGTATCCAAAGGCGGAACGCTGATCGAAGGCCGCATCCCGATTGCAGAGAGCGACCTCATTAAATCGCTATCAACCAACGGCGGACCGCCATCAGAGACAAGCTATGTCGCCATGATCGCAGGCATGCGTCTGGGCCAAACAATGGAGTTCGCTTGGACCGTCGAATACGCGCTCCGCATAGAGTTGGGCTTCAAGGGGACCGACAAGGCCGGACGGACTTTCAATGCTCCCGGCTGGCACTTCGTCGGACGTGCTGCCGAGCGGTTCGATGAATTTGTCGCCAATCGCGAAAAGGAAGTCGCATGATCCGAGACACAGATATTGCAAACGCGCTGGGCCAGCATCTCGAAGAAGATCCGGCGCTAGGTCCGATTGCATGGCCGAACCGTGATTTCATCCCGGCACGGCCTTACCTCGTATTCGATCACGTCCCGGTTTCCAGAACAGATCCAACCTTGGACGGGTCTGGTCTCGTTGTCTCCGGCTACCTGATGATTTCGGTAGTCTCTGACGTCGATATCTTTGCCAACGTCGCCAGCGAAATGGCCGACAGCATTGCAGCGCATTTCCCCTACGGCCTGCGCCTCGATGTGGATGGCGGCGAGATCCTAATCAGCAATCATCCAACGACACAGCCACCCAGCCGGGACGGGCCGGATTGGCGAAAGCCGGTCAAGATACATTACCGAGCAAGCTAGGAGCCGAACATGGCACGAAAGACAAAACCAGAAAAAAAAGTTCACCTGACAAACGGGAAAGGCGGAAAGGCTCAAGTATCAGAGAGCGCTTTGCCCACATGGATACAATCGGGATGGAAGCGCCTCCACCCTGAAACGAAGCCGGAACCAGACACAAAACCGGACGAATAGAGCCTCCATGCCGCTGGGTTAATAGCGGCGCAATCCTGAAAATCAGAGCGAAAATAACTGCCTTGGCAGGCGCTCAAACTTTGCCAAATGAAAGGGCAGAATATGTCTACATCAGATATTGGAACGACCATCGAAATCGCCAGCGGCGTTCCCGCAACAATCGACGCGGCTGGGTATGCTGCGCTGACCTATGTCAAAGCCGAAGGGCTGGTTTCAGTCGGCTCGATTGGCGACAGTCACGCCTCTATCAATGTGCCAGATCTGGAAACAGGTCGGACCGGCACGAAGAAGGGCGCAGTAACCGGCACGGCAACGCCTGTCGTGTTTCGCGATATTCTTGTCGCAGGAACCCGCGATCAGGGCCAGACCAACTTTAAGGAAGCTGCCAAGTCTCGCGATGAATACAGCTTCAAAGTGACCGACCCAGACGGGGCAATTGATTATGTCTCCGGCGTCGTGATGAACCACAATCGCAACGAGCGGACCGACAGTTCATATGCCGGTTTCTCGGTCGATATCACCAACAATTACGAGCCGGTCGAAGTAGCCGCGCCTTAACCAGATCCCGAAAGGGCTAGGGCTGGCGGGGACGTGGTTCACCCCTGCCAGCCTGAAATGAACCGGACCACAGAAAGAACATCATGGATTTCACCAAACTAGACACACGAACAGCACAAAACGCAGGCCACCCCTTGACCCTTCGCTACCCAGACAGCGGCGAGGACATTATCAGCGATGGCAAGCCATGCCTCGTATTTGTGAAAGGCTCGCAATCGCGCGACGTTCAAACTGCAATTATGACCGATAGCCGCAAGAAGCTGGCCAAGGGCAAAGACAAAGCCAGCGGCGAAAGCCTCGAAGAAATTCAGCGCGAACTTATCAAGGGCGCTGCGCGGTTTATTACCGGATTTGAGAATATCGAGCGTGACGGAGATCCTCTGCCGGTCGAAGATGCTGGCTGGCTTCTAGATCTGAACTTCGTTTCAACGGAATCGTTGCTCGCCGAAGAGGACAACACAGAATGGCTCGGCGATAGTTTCGCGCAACAGATCCTGAAGTTCGCAAATGATGCCGACAATTTTTTGGTAAATCCCGCGAAGCCTTAATCCTTTACACGGCGCAGCTTGGATATCTCCATGCAGTGCCGGACGGAATGAAGGTTTCACGTCTGGAAAAGGGCGGCGGCATGGCAGTGCTTCCGCCCGTTCCTGATGGCGGGGATTACTTGATCGAGGCATGGCGAGCGCTGGGCCTTAAAACTCTCTACGAGGGCGGCTTCGGGCCGATCTTGTGGAGCGAATTAAACGCATACAACCAAATGAACGGCGGCGGTCTGGATGGCTGGGACGGGGCGACAATCATCGCAATGTCCACGGCATACACAACGACGCTCGGCGCGGCGACAGCGCCGCTCTATATCCCCCCAATTGAACGATAGGTGCTTTAATGGCTGACTTTGCAACACTCGTTCTGGACTCGAATACACAAGGTCTGATGAAGGCCAGAAATCACCTTAGATTGGTCGGGGCGAGTGCGAAGAAAACTGAAGGCGAGGTCAAAGGTTCTAACGCGGCTATGGCTGCGAGTTATAGAAAACTGGCCATTCTTACAGGCGGCGCAGTTGTGGCTGTCGCGGCTCTTGCGGCTGCGATGGCAACAATTCCCGCTGGCTTGGAACTTGATGCAGCACTTGGCGAGACCTCAACCCTCATAGAAGGCACAACAGCGCAGATGGCGTTGCTGCGCTCTGAGGCCGACCAGCTTGCACGTCAATTTGGCGGGAACACAACAGCACAAGTAAAAGGTTTCTATCAGGCTATCAGCGCCGGGGCCGGTTCGGTCGCAGAGGCTTCTATCCTTATGCAGAGCGCTAATAAGCTGGCCATTGGTGGTGTTACCACGTCAACGGTTGCTGTTGATGCCCTGACGACCGCAACAAACGCCTATGCGGCCTCAAACCTGACCGCAGCCGATGCGTCCGATATCCTCTTCGTCGGTGTGAAGGCCGGTAAGACCACTATGGGCGAATTAGGATCTGCGCTGGGCCAAGTCATCCCGATTGCATCCTCGCTTGATGTGGGTCTCGATCAAGTTGTCGCGAGCGTTGCTGCTCTAACGACGCAGGGTCAGACAACATCGATGGCGGTGACCGGAATTAGGCAGGTTCTCGCGAGCGTCATTAAACCGACAAAGCAGGCCGCAGACGAGGCCGCACGGCTCGGCATTCAGTTTGACGCGCAGGCTCTTAAATCAAAAGGTCTTTACGGCTTTCTGATGGGTGTAATTGAAGCGACAGATGGCAACCAAGAGTCGATGGCTCAACTGTTCGGTTCTGTCGAAGCGTTGAATGCTGTTCTGGCAATGGCCGGGGGCGCTGGTGACAAGTTCAGCGAAACCTTGAAAATGATGGATAAACGCGCCGGGGCAGCGGATGAAGCATTCGAAAAAATGAATGGACGTCTAAGCACTCGTTTGAACGTGTCTTTGGGTAAACTTCTAACTGTTGGCGAAAAGATTGGAACTGCCTTGCTGACTGTCCTCGTGCCGGGGCTTGAGGCTGTTGCATTCGCGGCAACTGGCGTCGCTGATAATATGGAGGGAATTGCTACTGTTGTCGGAGTTCTGACATTGACCAGATTGCCAGCGATGGCGACTGCCCTCGGTTCTGTTTTGGTTTCTATGACACAAGCAGGATATGCGGCGGTGACATATGCGTCTGGATTAATGAGCGTTAGAAATGCGATGGCGTTGGTTGGCGGTCTCAAAGGTGTTTTGATCGCGGCGGCAGCTAGTACGGCATTATTTGCACTGAGTATTTCAGAAGAAAAAGCGGCTCTTGATGCTTCATCTAAGGCAAAAAAGGCAAACGCTGCAGCGACCAAAGCACTGCGCGAAGAAGTCGAAAGCCTGACAACGGCACAAATGAATGCCAATGCTCAGAGTTCATCAGAAGCAGAAAAAATCATTGCACATGCGCGATCTGAACGCGCCAGACTTATGAATGAAAAGCGGGAAATTCAGGAGGCCGCGCTTAGAGCATCGGCTGATGAACTCGCTGGATATATGGCAAAAATAGAAGAACAGCAGGCTCTGCTTATTGATCCTAAATTTTGGAATGAACTGGACCAGCTACAGCGCAACGATCAGGCGGCAATTCAAGAAACCATTGCAGCCATGCGAGAGGAATACAACCTCACTGTTGAACAGGCACGGCAGGATCAATCTGGGCTGGCGTGGCGAACTGAGGCTATCCTGAAATATGGCCAAATTATCAGAGACAACACCGCAAAAAGGCAGGTGTTGACGGATAAAGAAAAGAAATCACTTCTGGTCAACAGAGACTTGGCCAAAGCCATTGATGGGATGGATTATTCCAAGGCCATCGCACAGGCTCAGGAATGGGCTAGGCAGCACGGTTTAAGTCTGCAGGCCGTCCTGAAAGTTAACGGATTGTTGCAAAATGAATCTCGCGAGATTGGCGGGGCTTTTGACCCTAGATCAGATGAATACAATAGTGATGTTTCAAAGGAACAACGGGTCAACGAACTTTTCCGCGAATACCAAGCTGAAGCTACTCTTTCATCGTGGAATGATATTGACGACGCGGTAAAAAAACTGACCGGCAGTGTTGGAAAACTGAGCGACGCAGAACGCGAAGCCGCGCGACTGTTAAAAGAGCAACAAGACAAGCTAAAGTCGAAGGCCACTGAACTCCATAACGCCTTTGAAGGTGCATTCGTCGCCTTTGTGACGGGAGCAAAATCAGCGAAAGAGGCTGCGGCTGACTTGCTGTCCTCCTTGGCGCAAATTCTAGCGCACAGGGCATTCGAGACGTTGGTCGGCGGTGTTGGCGGAAGTAGTGGCAACTTTTTTACAAAGTTGGTTTCTGGGACCATTGGCACAAACGCGACAGGCACGTCCGGTTTTGAGGGCGGCTTGTCTATGGTCGGCGAAAACGGTCCTGAACTCGTTGAAATGCCGCAGGGAGCAAAGGTCCATACATCAGACGCCACAAAGGGCATGATGGGAGGCGTCACCTTCGCGCCAGTGATCGATGCGCGAGGCGCGTCACTTGAGGCCGTTCAGGAACTCAAAGGGCAGTTGAACGGGCTTATCATGAACATGCAACAGATCGTTGAAAACGCTGTCCGCGAAGGCCAGATGCGGAGGACAATCGGATGAACTATCCACGAACAGATTTGCACGATATCTGCACAATCAGCGACACGGTTTTCTGGCCGAAATTCAGGCAGGAAATGTCGCGTGTTGCCGGTGGCCGAGCGCAGTCCAAGGATCTCGGTCCGGCGATCTGGGCCGCAAGTTTCGCGACTGCGCCGGATTATCATAGCGAAGCAGGGGCAATCGAAGCATTCCTGCTATCGCTCAACGGATCTGTTCATTCCTTCACGGCCTACGACGCGAGACGTCCATATCCGAAGGCGTATCCGACAGGAAACTTCTCGGACACGGCAACAATCGGAAGCCTGAACGCTGCGGACGCATTCGAGATCCAGCTTGCAGATCTCGCCTCTGGGATGGTTCTTTCTGTCGGAGATTATCTCGGCTTTGAGTTTGGCAGTCAGCCGAGTTTGGCGCTGCATCTGATTACCGAAGGCGGAACGGCAGACGGGTCCGGCGATGTGACGCTTCGGGTCTTTCCCCACATCGATGAACTGGCATCGATCGGCACATGGGTACAACTCAAGAAGCCTCGCGCCGAGTTCATTATCGAGCCGGGGAAAAGCACACAGCCGAAGATCGATAGCCTAACCGCGTCCAGCATTTCGTTTTCTGCGGTGCAGATCTTCTAAGACGAACCAACCAAGCGAGACCCACACAATGAAAAATATCTTACCCGCCACTCAGGCGGCTCTCGAAGCGCGGACGCTGATAGTCCGCGACTTCATTCGCATCACTGCGCGGGAACGCGCAACCGGAGATTTCATAACCGAGGGATACTGGAACGGCGTCACGCCAACAAACGCAGAAGTTGTCGATGGGGATACAGGCGAGATTGCCGCCTATGATTTTGTAGGCGTCGGATCTCTTATTCAAATGTCAGCAATCCCGATGGTCTGCGATCTGACGGTCCAGACCGTGACGCTCAAATTCTCGCAGATTGAAGATCGCATCAACGATCTAATTCGGAATTATGACGTAAGCCAAGGGAAGGTCGAGATCTACCGGGGCGAATTTGATCCTGCAACAATGCGGATGATCGAGCCAGCAACGCCGCGCTTCTTGGGGTTCGCAGATGGTGCGCCAATCAAAACGCCACCAGAGGGCGGCGAAGGCAGTGTCAGCCTCGTGTGCGTATCCAGTGCGCAGGAATTGACCCGAAGTAATCCCGATATGCGAAGCCACGAGAGCCAGCAATTGCGAGCGCCGGGGGATGATTTCTACAAGGACGTGACCAAAGTCGGCGAGATCGAGATCGTTTGGGGCGACAAGTCTACAGGTCTGGATATCGAATGACCTATGAAATCAGATCCGCACGACAGGACGAAGTTCACTCAGTTTTGGCAAGAGCAAAAGACTTCTATGAGGTATCCGGCCTGCCTCTCCCGTTTGATCCGGTTCACGCTTCAGTTGCCGTTTCCGACTTTATCAATGATCCGAATAAATTGGTTCTGGTGTTGGCAACGGAAACTGGCGTTCAGGGCGTCCTAGCGGCGACTGTCAGCGCCTCTCCACTTTTCCCGGTCCTAGTGGCCCAAGAGGTCATTTGGTGGATCACGCCTGCTTACAGGGGGCGAGCCGCTCTCGAAATGATTGACGACTATTGCGAGTGGGCAGACGCCAAGGGCTGCGCTGCAGTCGGCATGGCCGGTCTGAACGATCATCGCGTCGCGCGTCTTTACCGGATGGCCGGTTTCAAACTTATCGAAAACCAATTTATGAGGGTTTTATAGCATGCCTGTATTTACCGGAATTATTGCAGGGGCGCTTGTCGCCAATGGTATAGCTGTTACGGCGGCGGGGCTTGCATGGATACAACTCGGCGTTTCTGTCGGAATGTCTCTAATCTCGAAAGCGCTGGCCGGAGAGCAAGAAAAGCCGAAGTTTTCCATAAGAGGCCAAGTCCAAACAGGCGGCGAGGTTCCTAGATCATTCGGCATCGGTGAATATATGACCGCAGGGTCGCTTGCATGGCATTCCGAGTGGGGCAAGGAAGGCAACACGACTAACGCATATTATACGCGCGTTATTGCCCTGTCTGACTTGCCTGTCTCCGGCTTGAAAAAGGTTTTTATAAACGGGCAGGAAGTAACATTCCGCGAATTGCAGGATGGCGAAACAGAGGACGAAAAGGGCCGCGTTGTCAACGAATACGTCGATAGCAACGACGTCGATTTGGCTTGGGTCAAATTCTACGATGGCACTCAAACACAGGCCGATAGTTTTCTGACCGGAACCGTAAACAACAATGGTCCGCGACCTTACGAGGGAACCCGCGTCGGGAGAGGCATCGCATACGCAATCGTCACATACCGATTGAAGCGGTCAATCTTCAAAGGGTTCCCAAAGACCAAGTTCATTCTGGACGGGGTTCCTCTCTACGATGTGAGCAAGGACAGTTCGCAAGGCGGATCTGGGTCGCATCGATGGAGTAATCCTTCGACTTGGGGCGGCGATGGCGACAAGCTGCCAGCCGTTCAGGCTTACAACCTGTCTCGCGGTATCCATTACAACGGAGAGTGGTTCTACGGCCTCCAAGGGTTGACCAGCGCGAGAGTTCCTTCAGGCCATTGGGTCGGACAGATCGAGAAATGCCGAGCAGAAGTCGAAGGCGCTGATGGCGCAGAGCCGACATATCGCTGCTCTGGCGAGATCGAGGTCAATGTCGATATTGCTTCTTCGTTTGAGGCAGTTCTTACCTCTTGCGCTGGGCGAATGTCCGAAGTCGGCGGCGTGTTTAAGATCTACGTTGGCGCACCAGACGCGCCGGTTGCCAGCTTTACGGACAAAGATATCGTATCGACAGAAGGGCAGACCTTCACGCCATTTAACGGCCTATCAAACACGATCAACGGAGTAGTCGGGACATACCCATCGCCAGAGGAAGGCTTTGTCATGCGAGCGACGCCTCCGCTTTACAATGCGGACTATGAGGCCGAGGACGGAAATCGCCGGTTAATGACTAAAATCGCGATGACATTCGTCCCGTATCCTGTCCAAGCGCAGCGGCTGTTGAAAGGCGAACTCGATGCAGCGCGGCGAGCGCGTCGGCATACATTAACGCTCCCCGCAAAGTTTCGGCGGATCGAGCCGGGGGACACGGTGCTTTTTAACTCGGAACGCAACGGATACGGCGACAAGTGGTTCCGCGTCGATGGGGTTGACGACCTTGGGAACTGCGACCGGATTGTCGATTTGACGGAGGTCGACCCAACGGATCACGGGTCTTTCGATATAGATACAGACTACGAGGAAGTTGTGCCTTCGGATATGGTCCCGGTTCGTCCGACAATTCAGGGCGTTGTTGGCTTTGATCCTGACGGGGCTTTTATTCAGGACGGGGAGGGAACTGCTCGGCGACCGGCTGGTCTGATGCAGTGGGCAACCACTATTGACGATATCGACGCGATCATTTTTGAAACCCGGATTAAGATAAATGGCGAGGCTCTGCCGGACGCGAGATCCGATAACTTCGACAAGGGTGAACTGCTGATCGAGGCCGGTCTTGTCTCCCTGACCGAATACGAGAGCCGCGCGAAGTATATTCCCGGCACTGCGCGAGAAGTTAGCTGGACTTCGTGGGTTACTTGGGAGACCGGAGACCATCGCCTCGCAGAAGTTGATTTCGAAGTTGGCAGCATGGGTTGGTCGGTTCTAGGGCAGGACGTCCACGATCAGATTGCCAGCGCAGGCGATGCAGGGGCGAGCGCCGGGGCTGCTCTCGCAGATCGTATCCTTGCCGAAGCTGCGAAGGATGGCAGCGTTGCGGCGCAGGGCATCACCGAAATCGCGCGAGATGTTACGGTCGCGGCAACTGTCGCCCTTATTCCGTCCGATGTTGGGGCGGTGCCGGAGGCTTGGACGCAAAATGCAACATCAACAGGACAGTCTGACCCAAGGCCGGGACTACCGGCCTCGGCTGTGTTCGATGATGATGCAGACTTTGGAAATTGCGCGGAAATTGGACCGGGGAATAAGGCTCTAGGCCATGCGAAAGGCGTTCTTTTCAGTCCAGACAGATCGTTCCTTGTAACATATACTTACAAGGCGTCTGACGATGGTTCTGGCACGCTTGCGGACGGGGCCAGAGTGCATGCCGGGATTAGCGTTTTTGATGCAACAGGCGCGATTGCTCAAGAGACAAACAGTCAGATTGAAATAGGCGACAGCCCATATCTGACGGTTGCTGATGGCGTTCAAACAGTGCGGGTCTTGTTTCATCCAAGCGGTGCTGATCTGGACGGGTTCACTGATTACGACTTGGAAAAATCATTTGCATCGGCCATGAGCGCGAGCGGCTTGGCCTATTTCCACATGAGGGTAAATTCTAGCAACCTGACCGATGGATTGCTTCGCGTCGGAACGCTTGAAGTCAAAGATATAACGGACGTCATAGTTGCCAGCGTTGCGGCAAAAGCATCTGTCACCGCTGAACAAGGCGCTCTGGCCTATCGTGACGAAGCCGGAGATCACGCTGCGGCGACTGCTCAAGATGTTGTATTAGCGCAGGCAGCACAGGCTGCGGCTGGTATTCACGAAACGAATACGGCTATTGCAGAAAGTAACGCGGTAGACGCTGCGGCAGGCGCTGTTTCCGCCAAGGAAGTTGCTGTCTCGGTGGCCTCGCAAGGCGTTGGGGTTCTGTCTGACCAATTCATGCCGGACGGTGCAAACGGTTGGACGGATTGGAACGGCGCTCCAACCAAGACGCCGAATGAAATCTATCCGACCGGCCAAACATTCACTTGGGATCTCGGAACCGCCAACGGCGGCGCTCTTTTATACGCGACCGATCCTCTTTGGGTTGGCGCTGTCGGTCTAAACAAATTCAGGGTCGAAATCGAATTTGAACTGGTCTCTGGATCTGTTGGCGGTGCAGGCATTTTGTTTGATTGGACAAATACTGAGGGCCAAAATAGCCGAGCCACAATAGACCTAGCTGATATGGTCCCAGAGCCGATTGTGACCGGCAGGTTGATGCTCGCCAGTGTGATCGTAACAGATCCTGAGTATTTTGAAGGGACGTTCAGCACCAACAAAATCTATCTGATGGCCAATCATTCAAGTCTCGGCGGTGGGAAGGCGTCTAAAGAATACAAAGTCCATCGGGTGCAGATTTACCCTATAAACGCAACGGACGCGGCAGTCTCGACCTCTGCATCGGCCATCGCTGACCTTGAAGGCAATGCGGCGGCAATGCTGGCTTTTAGGACAGTCACAGGGTCTAATGATGCGTTGCTCGAACTGGTATCAGCTTTTGACCCTGTTCAGGGCGGGATTTCGCAAGCGCGAATTGTGGCGTCAAAAATTCTCTTGGAGGGTTCTGTTAGGGTTCCCGAAATCACCATCGACGGGCCGTTGAGCATTGACGAAATCGGCGGGTCTTTTGGGTTCGGCAAATATAGCGCCATTTCAACAGCCGATGGAGTTTTCATGGGCAACACCGCCAACGGGTTCACGCTCTATGCGAGTGTGACCAATGGCGGCGAAGAACAGTCGATAAGGGTCTCGGAAGATGGCGTCGAAATTAAAAACGCGGTGTTCAAGATCGGCGCTGATAGTTTCGCGCAGGGCGAGAGCCAAACCGATGGCGCTGTCATTGATCTGGGAACATCGAAAACACTTAACCTGAATATCCAAGCCGGGGGCGGCTCTGGTGGATACACTGATGGACCGAAGCATGATTACAACACCATAAAGGGCGCGACCAGAAGCAACACCGTTATCAAGTTGAAAGACAGCGGCGGGACAACACGCAAAACTTGGACCGCAACGGGCGGTCGAGGAGGTGGGCAGACTTCGGGCGGCTTCACTTCATACGACCAGATTTCGCCTAATAGTTCATACGGCAACGGCGGCAACGGCTATAGCACGTACACTTATCCCGACAGTTCAGAGAAGGGGTATGATGGGCCGGATGGTTATGCAGGTCAGAACATTATCGTAAATGGTTATGATATTTCAGGGGTCGTCGGTCCTGAATTGCACATCACAATGTCCGGTAATGCGTGGCTTGAGTATTCTCATACCGGCGAGACGTTGGTCCAAGCGTATCCAATGTCAGCCACGCCATCCGCGCAAGGTACGTTTACTGTAACAGGCGGTGTTGCGGGTTCATTTCCTAACTTGTCGCCTGATCGTGGCTTCTGGGTTCTGCATAATGTCCCATCAGTTTGGACCATCGATGTTGGTGGCCCACAGCCGATTGTTCGGCAAACTGATATTATGATTTTTCCCGCAGGACGGCGACCAACTTGGGGTACGCAGCATGGGGGAAGCTCAACAGTAGTGACATATGCGTATTATCCAATGGGGGGCGATTAAATGACTGTAATTCGCGCGGCGCAATTCGATCCTGAAACCAAGCGAGTAACGGGCTTTGTGACTTGCAAACGCAACATGCTGCGCGGTGATTTTGTCGAAGTGCCGGACGGTGTTTCGATGGAAAATCCGCAAGATTGGATCGTCGATAATGGGGATCTGGTGTCGGATCTGGCACCAAAGACTGCGGAGCAAGTGGATGCAGAAAGAGACCGGCGTATCGCGGCGGGTTTCACCTTTGATGGCAGGCACTACAATTTCGATGAACGCGCGGCGAGGTTCATAGAGCGATCACTGCGCAAGGAAAGCGAAAAGGGCTGGACAGATAGCGGCGGCAGTAAGGTTCCAATGTCAAAGCAGAAGTTCAAAGAATTTGCTGATTATGCCGAGGACCACGAGGACAATATCGCGTGGGCTGCGGCAGATCTAAAGGCGATAGATCCGATACCGGCAAACTTCGCAGACGATATCCACTGGCCATAAACCGAGCCACCCAACAATAAAATCAACTGGTCAGCTTTTACAAAAGCAACGCGCGGGGGTTCCTCCGCGTGACCAGAGAACTCGACCAAGCAAAACACCAATCTGGACAGGGCAGGAATACGCATGACACTTTTCGAAATGGCCGAGAAGGCGCAAACGGCAATCTTTGGCAGCGTCATTGTCGCATTGTTGAGCGGGATCGGCTGGCTTGTCCGGCGCATCTTCACCAATCAGGCGCAAATACGCTCGCTAACCGATGGCCAGATCGCGCGGGATAGGCGTCTTGAAGCGATGGAAACCGACATTCGCGAAATGCGCAATATGATGATGGATTTTCTAGCCAAATAACCAACCAAAATCTGAACAAAGGAACCCGTTTGCGGGTCCGAGAAAGGTGAACCATGACCAAATTTAACGCTGCGATCCTCGAAACTGCCGGGGAGTATCTAGGGACCGAGGAATGGCCGGGGGCGAAGCATAATCCCGCAATTATGGAAATGTTTGCAGCGACCGGCAACGATTGGGTCGAGGGAGACGAAACTAGCTGGTGTGCTGCTCTGGTTGGCGCTGTCCTCGCACAAGTCGGCCTGCATGGCACTGGAAAGCTAAATGCTCGGTCCTATCAGGATTGGGGCCGCGAGGTATCGATGGCTGATGTTAAGCCGGGGGATATCGTCGTCCTTTGGCGCGAGAGCCGGACAAGCTGGAAAGGCCATGTCGGAATCTTTGTGCGCTTCAATGGCGCTTCGATCATCATCAGAGGCGGCAATCAGGGCGACAAGGTTTCAGACGCGGTGTTCCCCATATTCCGGGTGCTTTGCTTCCGGCGAGCAGATCCTCGATCAGAGGACAACCGGGAGACATTGCGGATTGGCAATGCGGCCTCGCGGGTTCAAGTGCAGTCTTTGCAGATCGATCTATCCGAACTCGGCTATCACGTTGGCCGCGCGGACGGTAAATTCGGGAGCCGGACCAAGGCTGCGGTTATGGAGTTTCAACACGATCACGGCTTGCTGACCGATGGCGTTGTCGGTCCTGCAACGTGGGAGGCGCTGGGCGAGGCGCAGACAAAGCCTGAACGCGCCGCAAGCGAAGAGGAACTCCGAGACAGCGGATCTCGCACGATTGAGCAGGCAGACGCGGCAGAGCGCACGGTCTCACGCGGGGCAGGCGCCATAGCATCAGGCGCGGCGCTGGATACAGCCTTGACGGTGGCCGAGAAGGTTTCAGGGGCCGAAGGCTATCTCCAAACCGCAAGCCGTGTGCTGGGCGAAAACTGGCTCGTGATCGTAATCGGCCTGATCGCGCTTCTGCTTTGGTTCAAGGGTCCGGCGCTTCTGCAATCGATCAGAGACACGCGGGTTGATGATGCGCGAACTGGCCGGAACCTTGGCCGATGATCCCCGCTTTTCTGATGGGCCGAACTGGCCGCGCAATCGCAATCGCTGTCGTGCTGGTCGCGGCTCTGGCCGGTTTTGCCAAATGGCAGAGGCTCGATGCTGTTTCCGAATACAAGGCCAAGGCCGAGGCCGCTCGGATCGAACACAAACTCAACGCGGAAAGGAACCGCCATGAAATCGATAACCTTAGTGACGATGATTTGTTGCTTCGCCTTCTTGGCCGGATGCAGCCAGAAACAACCGGACGCACTGTTCAAGGACGTGGCGACCTCCCCGCCAATCAAGGAGGCAACGGCTCGCTATCTTGTGCGAATGGATCGTCCCCTTGCTGAGTGGATAGAGGAAATGGCCTCTCTCTGCGATCTGCACTCTTGCTTATGAATAAGGGGGAAAGCGAATGGCCTTCGTAAAAGAGACCGGGTTTCACTATTCGTCGGAGACCGCTCAAACTTCCTCCTCTGATGGGCATCAGGCAGGCGATATTGTCCTGATATTCGCATCTGTAAAGGGCGCAGAACCGGAGCCACAAATAAACATAGCCGCGAGCATCTATAGCGGGTCCGAACCTGTCTCGCTTGGTCGTGTTTATTCTTCGGCAGGATCTCCTAACCAAGACATTCAAATGAAGATCTGGGTTTATTCCGTCGCAGACCAATCCGCGCTGACATTCGCCCTGTTGGATCAGGGTAAACACCAAGCGATAAACGCTGTTATCTACCGGGGAGTTGAAACCCCGACAGGATATTTGGCGTCAACTTATGGCGAATATTACAATTCTGCAGACGTCTCGATCCAGATAGATACGGTTGCCGCAGACAGTGTGATTGTCGGCATCATCGCCTCTGGGGCTGATACGCAGACCGAACTTTTCACCAACGAGGGCGAGAACAGTTTTTCAGGCCAAAACCTGAACGGCATCACACTTCGGGCCGCTAATAATCTAAGTTCATCCTCTGGTATTGGACTTTATGCGGTGGACGCTACCGCTCAAGCCTCATTCATTGGGCCGCTTACTGCTACGGCGAAAACCTCTGACAACTATCACGCGGCTTCTATCGAACTGGTGCCTGTAGTCGAAATTCCACCTGATCCAGACCCGACTGATGATGCTTCTCAGTCGAGGAAATGGCCGCGCAAAGGCGCAATCATCAACAGCTATCAGCGCGGATCAATCAATCAGACAGCAAGCGAAGGGCGCATCAAAGCCCCTCGCCGAACAGGCTTAATCAAAAGGTGAACACATGGCAGACGAAACTTTCTACCTCAAAACCGGCGACAACATTCCCTTAGAATACGAAATAGATACCGATACGGATCTCGCGGCGGCAACGATCAAGTTCAAGATGCGAGCGCGAGCCGGTGGCGAAGCCGTGATCGATGCAGTCGCGGTTCTTGCGTCCGTAGACCCTGACGAACTGCGATACGATTGGGCAGAAGGCGATACCGATATAGCCGGGAACTTTGTCGGCGAGTTCGAGATAACGAGCGCGAGCGGACAGGTTGAGACTTGGCCTTCGGTCGGGTTCATCGAAATCACGATCACGGCAGGCATTTAAGCCTATAATCAGGCTGAGTTTTCGCGCCTGATTATGCCTTCTGCCAAAAAAGTTGTTGCAAGCATGTTCAAAGATACCCCTTCGCTGTCAGCACGGCGAGCAAGCGCCGAGTGAAGAGATTTAGGAACCCGCTGCCGCCATTGGCCGCTGAACGCCTTCCCGTTTGCTGGAATATCCCTGCCGAGTTCCTGCAAGGTCAGAATATATGATTTCAGCGCATCTCTTCCTTGCTCTATAGCTTCAGCAGGGGTTTTGCCATCGGACATGCAGCCGGGATAATCTGGAAACTCGATCAGGTATCCGCTCCCCTCTTGTTCAGTCAGTGGGCGGATTTCAAATCGCGGCAATTTATCAGTGTTCATCTATGTCTCCTATGCGGTCTATCATTTTGACAAACTGCTTGATGTATATCGGATTGACCGGCCTGTGCGCCGGAATGGTCAGCGGTGTTAGGCCGGGATAACTGAAAGTGACATGACTGGTTCCCGGCTGTCGCCAGTCGATGCCGTTTCTTTTTGCCAGCGTCTTAATGTTTTCAATGGTCCAATTGCGAGGATTGTTGCGTATCTTGGCGAGGATTTTGTCTGCTTTTGTCATGCTTATTGGTATCATATACGGTATCAGTGTCAACCGATATAATCAGCATTAAACCAACAACCGGCATTGACCGGACGTGCGCGACCGGACGCTTTCCGGCATACAACCAAGCAAGAAAGGATTTCAGTATTCCAACCGACTAACCCGTCCCAAACTTGCGCGTCCCCTGCTCGGCAGTGGGGCGCGTCTTTTTTGCGTTTATGGGTCTGTCATGGAATAGCGCCATACAGCGCGTCTGGGGCAATCCGGCCCTGATAGCCTGTGAAATTGCTTAGAACGCGCCATGCCTGCGGACGTCCAGCCAACCGGCGATTTTGCGGGATATCATGGGGATGTTTTGCGGCCTTACACGCGCACACGCGCGAGGCGCATCTAAACGCTGAATTTGATATGGCAACCAAATGTTTAGCGCTCTTTCCCGGTCAGTTTCGCCGGGGTGCGTAAATCCGCAAAACTCTATTGAAAGGTGGCCGTGAAACCTTTGCCGAATAACCCCTGCCAGATGGATATTGTGGCACGGCCTGCTTTTCTATTTCTTGGCATGGGAATGCGCCGACATGGGCCAAGATCGCGACGCTCCAATTTTACAAAGCTGGTGGTCAAAATTCGTAATCATCATCTTCGATAGACATTGCCAAATCATCGAATGCGCTGGTTTGTTTTGGTGTTGTTTTATTAGGTTCCTGTTTAGTCTGCATATCCTGCAGGGGGGTAGGTGCATTTCCTGCAGTACCCATTGGCCCTGTTTTTAGCCGGTATCGGTTGGACATATTGCGCTTGCCCTTGCCGGTTCTGATTGTCCGGTGTGTTGTGGTAATCAGTCCTGCTTTTTCCAACTGTCGCAGCCCTGTTATTATCGCGCGTTCTGAAATTTCGGTGTCGTCTGCAATGGTTTTTACAGACGGATCGCAACGGCCAGTTTCTTGATTGTGCCGGTCTGACAGTGCCATAAAGACCAGCTTTGCAGGCATTCCAAGGCCGTGGCCTTTGGTCAGCTTCATTGCGGTTTTTAGTGCTGTGAATGACATTTTTTGCCCTACTTTTTTGAGGGCCGGTCTTGTGTTATTTACGGAATGTGAATAAGCAGGACAGGCGTTTGTTAAGCTATTCGCATGTTGGCCGAGAGGTCATAAAATAGCAAGCCCTCGATCAATAGTTTGGCCGGGGGCTTCGCTTTTTCCGGCTCTAAATACGGTGTGGCACGTATTTCGAGGCGATGGGGGATATCCTAAAAAATAGCGTTGCTTCGGATCTCGTGTTATAGGTTGCCTTGTAACGAGGTATCACTATGTCAAAAGTAACTAAGATCGGACGCCCTGAAAGGGTGCTGTCCAGCGATGGACTAAAGCTATGACCGGGGAAACAGACCAGCCAGAAGAGGCGGAGATCTGTTCGCTTGCCGGATGCAACCGACCAGCAGCCTATTCAGGTTATTGTTGTCCGTCACATTTCAACCGACCGCGACAAGGCGGCGATATAGCCGCAGCCGAGCCACAACGCCAACCAGACTGTCATATCCGACAGGGGAAGCCGACATGACCCGAAAATTTGCACAGTACGAAAAGGCGACTTACATCGGTCTATATACCGATGGCGTGGGTATTGAGAGCCAGACTGGCACAATCCAGTTTGCCGTTCGGAAGGCGATCATCGACACGGCAACAGCAAAGTTCATCAATCTTCGAGACGCCCAGACGAAAGAGGTATTTGTCAGGTCATTGCCACAAGGGATTTGCGAAAAGCCAGAAGATGCAGAGCGAGAATGGTTTCGATACGCCGTGTTTGCCCATATGACGCCAAAAGACGCTCTGGCGATTGCGCTGGATCTCGGCCAGCATTGGCAGTCTGCCTATATCGACAGAATGTGCGACCAGATTGTAGCAACCGAGCGCAAGTCTAACGCACAAGTCAGCCAAAGGTTTATGGAGATGCGCCAAGAGAAAATTGAGGCGATGCAAAACAGGTTGGAAGAATTTAGGTTACGCGAAATCGAAGCGATTACTTACCCGCAAGCGGCCATGATAAAGAGGAAGGCAGATCAGGTGTTTTCTTCTACGTTCAGATAACTGAAAAGAGGACAAGACAATGAACAGCACTACAAACGGCCTACTGGCTTCGATGGCAAAGACAGGCGAGGATCTGCGCAAGCGTCTGGACCGGAGCGATGCGGCCAAGGTTCAAGATGATCTGGAAAAGAGAGCCGAAACAGATCTCGCGCATCTGCCGGGGTCAACATCAGACCGCGCTGCGCTATTGAAGGCCATCGACGGGATCGAGGACGAAGGCCAGCGAAACTCTGCTCTTGCCGCGCTCAAAGTCCCAGAGGGGCGGATATCTACGGCTCCGCCTGCCGGATCTCCCGACGCGGAACTTGCAGGGCTTGCCAAGGCTTACCAATCCGAAAATCCCGGCGTTACCATCGAGGCCGCGACCGCTGCCATTCTTCGGACCGAAACCGGGGCCATGCTCTATGCAAAGTCTCTGAACTAGCCGCGTCATTGATTTAATTTTGGTTTTGAATTATATGGTCCGTGACATTCCGCCAATGTCGAAATGACCACAATGTTCGGTAGTGCGACCGAACTTGACGGGCAAGAGCCAAGCCCGACTGACTGCCTCGGTTGGGCTTGGCTTTTATCATCAAGCAGCGGGTTTAATCGTCTTTGCCTGCAGCGCTGCGTGTTCAATCATTACAGACATACAATGTGCCGCGATTGGGTTGAGAGGTCTGTTCCCTTGTTCCCATCTCCGAATAGACCTATGGCCGTGGTCGCCCATATTCCAATGCTCTGCGAGTGCCTTCTGCGAAAACCCCATCTCTTTGCGAGCCGACTTAAATTCTTTTGCGTCCATCTTTTCCTCCAATTAGTACGAGGGGCTATTGCCCTGTAATAGATAGTGTGCCGAGATAGAACCAATAGAGCAAGCGGGTTTTTTCCCCTACATGGCATTTAGTCGCTTCGCCCATCATTTGTTGGTGGCGCGACCGAAGCCGCGCCTGTTTTTAAGCGTCTGCAAACTGTCCGCTCTTGCGAGCGTTGGCCGATAGCTTTCCGGCTTTGGTCAGCGCGTCCTGATAGTCATTTACGCGATCCACCATTTCATCCGTCCAGCCCTTGCGAACTTCGGGGTAAGTGTCACCAAAACTGAAGGTCATTTCCTTGCCGGTGATCTTGGTGCAAAGAACCGGAACCCACTCGCCAGTTGTTTGGTCTTTGAAGCTATGGCCTGCCGGGACGCCGGTTTCGATCTTGCTGACCGTGCAGCGACCGCCTTTGCCCCAATAAATCCGGTCGCCAATTTTGACGTCCGCGATCAGAACCGCGCGGAGTTTCTTGGCGTATGCCACCGCAGCATGTCCGCGCTTTGTGTAAGCGACCTTGTGGCCGTGGCACTTGAAGCAGGTTGTCCCGGTCATCTGGTTATAGGAATAATGGCCGGAGCCGTGGCAGCGGCTGCAGGTTTCGGTTTCGTATGCTGGGGT
>PJEL010000696.1_pt1 | contig 38541 bp, 12 predicted proteins | sample 1853271 | NCBI WGS metagenome assembly PJEL01 (sample SAMN08108733, study PRJNA415343) | Invertebrate metagenome, whole genome shotgun sequencing project. | host: Globobulimina | place: Sweden: Gullmar Fjord | collected 2015-08
CCGGGGTTTCCTCTTTGATTTTTCCGTCAATAAAAGCCCTGGAAACTTCCCAGAGAATATAGGATATCAAAAGCGTAACAAATACCGTGAGAGCGGATCGGACAATGGCCAGTCCCATGGGTATCTTCAAGCCCCACAGGTCAATGACCCAAAAGAAAATTAAAAAACCGATAAGGGCGCCCATGATATTTTTGATCCAGGTCATATGCTGGAGAATAGTGGAATTTTCCCAGTCAGCCTCGTTTGTCATGCCCGGATCATCGGGCAGCTCTATTTTCAGCTTTTCAGACAGATCCATGTCGTCCGGGAGTATGTCTTTATTAATAATGCGGGGGTCCATCAGGTCTTTTCTGCCCGATGCGATGAGAAGCAGCCTGTTTCCGATGGAAAACAGCATTATACCCGCAGGTATGCTTAAAATGGTCAACAGCAGGGGATTGGCCGCCAGCCGCTCTACGCTGGGGCGGCTAAAAATGGCCTCTACCAGCTCTTGTTGCTCTTGTGCGGCGGCCTGTCGGGCCGGTTGGTTATCACCCCTGATGCTGATAGAAAAGAGTAGGCTCCACTGCTCTATAAATTGCTCAATATCTGGCCGATTAAAGTCGGTTAGGGTGTGGCTACGCCACTGTGAGCCGGACAGGGGGGCATTGGTATAACCCACAATGCGGCTGGTCACCACAATCCGGTTGCCGAGTGGGGTTTCTTCGCCAGCTGCCGGTTGGGGCATATTTTCGGCCACAAAGTCTTGCACTAGCCGCACCAAGTAGGTCCGGTCGCTCTGCACCTCGTCCAGGCCATCCAATAAAAGCACCGCCTGCCCATCATTCAATGCGGCTTCAAACAAGGCTCCAACCTGACTCAGTTTACGCTGGCGGGCAGCGTAATATTCACCCAAAAATTGACCTAAGTTAATTTCACCTTGCTGTAAACGACGGGCATAAGCATTAAGCGGCAACAGGATAGGCAGGGGGCCATCATCTTGCTCGGCCAAAGCCAGGGCGATTACTTTTAGCAAGGTGCTTTTACCCGCGCCGGGGTCGCCCAAAACCACCACCGCCGGTTCGCTTTTGAGGATTTCTTCAATCGGTTGGGGCGTTGCCTGATGGCTTAACAGAGCTTCCGGCTCTACATCCAGCTCAACTTTGGCTTCCATTTTGTTGCTCAGGTACAACAGCCGTCCAGCCACCCGGCCTCCAATTCCCTGGCCGATCATCTGACCGGGGCCAGTCTGGGTGTAGGCCTTGAGCGGCACATAAACGGCGGCCAGGGGCAACTGTTGGGTCACCTGCTGCACCTGCAAAATGCCCTTCATATCCAGGTGGCGGTAGCTATCGCGCAGGTAGCTTAGGTAATCAGCCCGCAATTGGGTTCGGTTGGGCGGTGGCTCAAAAGGCTGCTGGAAGATAAGGGTAAATTTGTTTTGGATGCCGGTGATAATATCACGAGCGTAGAGATTACCTTCAGTCGAGACGTTACCGCTGGCGGTGGGATCGGTCATGGTCTGCTTCCATCAATTGTATTTTTTAGAACTCTCTAAAACAACACTTGGGCAGCCTGATACAAAACAGTGGCCGTGCCAATTGCCTGGGCAATCAGGGGTCCAGCTTTGCCGGCTACATCCAGAGCTTTGCCAGCTTTGCTCATAAACTCAAGCGTTTCCTGTAACCGGTTACGGATACGGCTGGCCAGAGGTTCTTCTTCTTCCGTTTCCGCCACCGCTTCATCCAATGTTTTAACCGCCCGGCCTACGGTGGCGGGTGTATTGGGGTCAGCCGTTAAATCGGCCAGTTGCTGACGCAGGGTTTTTAGGTCCTTTACAAAACTCTCGCGGTCAGGCTGGTCGGGATTAAAATAGCGCAGGCCGGTAATAATTTCGCCCGCTTTAAGGTCTTTACCCGCTTCTACACTGCCTTTCAGTTTCTCGATGGTATCCAGAGCCGCTTTTAGCACCTCGTCGCCAACCGCGCCCTCAATATCAACACCCGTGACAATTTTCCCTGTAACTTCTATGTTGCCTTTGGCTTTAACATCACCCATTGTGTTTTCTCCTTTGTTTAGGTGGTTAATTTGGTAGCTTGATGAGGCTAAGATTATAGTCGTTTGGTGGGTAATAATCAATAATGTGTAGTGGACAAGATGATGTTGAACAAAACATAGCTCACGGATAAACACGGATTTTTTATTATTTTATTGGCTATGGTGTGCTAATTTGGGTTAAAGGATTAAACATCCATTCCGCCATGTTGCCGCTGCCATCCCAGACTCCGACTGGACTAACTCCTTGCGGGTAGGTGGTTACGGCGGTGGTACCGGCCCGTTGCCGGGATTCGCCATCAGACCCTACCCACTCCATCCATATCACACCCTGTGATATTAGAGTCCTTGATGCCGCCTTCTACGTTGCATACGTTTGCTTGGGAATTGTCTGTCATCAATGTACCTCTGATGTTAGTTTTTCCATTATACCCGCAGAGTCGCGCACAGATCAAGGAAATGAGCAGCTTGAAGCGGTTATAAAATGCACATATAGTGCTAAGCAGGATATAACCTTTAGTATTTTAGGGCTGCATTAGGATTACTCCAGGGTTAAGGTAAATGGGGGAAGATATTATGCTTTCTCCGTGCTTTCTCCGTGCTTTCTCCGTGCTTCCTCCGTGCTTCCTCCGTGCTTTCTCCGTGTTTCCTCCCTGTTTCCTCCCTGTTTGTTCCGTGTTTACTCTATATTAACACTTAATCAAAGTAGTTATATTACTACTTTATTTTGCCACGAATTACTACTAATTTCACTAATTTTTATTTTTATTGTAATCGTTCACCCCCCTCTGGTAGAAACAGAGTTTTGGCATAAAGGATTTGTGAAAACTCAGTTTGCTTGGGCAATTACGTCCCCAAACAGAGTTTGGGAACGAGGGGGCTGAACGGTTACTTTACTCCTGTTTATCTAGGACCACTATTTGTTGAGGAGCTTTGGTGGTTTGTTCGGTGGGGTTGTAATAATCATACACGCTGGATGGGGGTGTTTGGGCGCGCATTGGAAAACGAGCGCGGAGACGATAGCTGAATTTCAAGGGTTGGTCGCTGGCAAAATCTTCCAGATAGATGATGATTTGACGACTGGTTAGTTCGTAACGAGCGATGACCCCTTGCTCAACCAAACGACTGAGGTCTTCAGTCAACACAGTAAAGCCGGGGGGGACGCCCAGGTCGATCAGGGCCATTTTGACCACACCTTCCCGGTTTAGCTCAACCCCCACGTCGACGGTGGCGGTGTCGTTGACAGCCAGATTGGTGCGGTCATAAGCCATGTCGATGGTGATGAGTTCTCCACTCATTTCGACCAGCGGTACTTGGTCCCAAGGCAGGTAGTAGCTGGTAGCAACTTGATACATCAAGTTGCCGCCGCCCTCCACCTCAAGTTGCAGGCGGTTAGCTCCGGTGGGCGAAAAGCCCTGCTCAAAGGTGACTACATGGACAACATCGGCGTTACTGGGGTCGATGTTGATCTCCTCGGTCAGTTCTTTGTTCAGGCTGATACGGACGGTAGCCGGTTCATTGGCCGTGCCAGTTGACTCGGTAGCCAGAAGTAGGGTTTTGAGAGCGAGAATGGTGGCCTGAGTGGTACTCCAGGTACCCCAGCTATCTTTGCTCTGAATGAGCGAGGCCAGAGCACCGGTCACGGCATCGGGATAAACCCCGGCTCGCATAAATGAGGCGGCAACCATAGCTGTGGTTTCTACACTGCCGCTGTCGCCAGTGGCTCCCATAAAGGAGGCCTGGCTGTTTTGCCAGTAGATAACATTGCCGTCTTCAAGGCGCATATCGTATAGCTTTTGCAGGACGGCTCTGGTGGTGCCGTCTTGGGAGTCGTAGGCGGTCAAGGCGCTGGCGACAAGGGCCAGGCTGTAAGCATCCTCCTCTTGTCCGGCAAACTCGCGGATGTAGGCGATGGCTTGCTCTACTTCGGGCGTGTTTTTGTAGCCAGCTTCAATCAAGGCCCAGGTGATGTAGGCGGTGGTGGGCAGTTGGGCATCGACTCGCCAATGTTCGGAGTAACCTTGCTCCAGCCAAGTTCCGTCGGATTGCTGTTGAGCCAGCAGCCAGCGGGCGGTGCGGTCAATCATTTCCTGGTCTACCGGGTAGACTTTGGCCATATCGGAAAATTCCATCAGGCCGTAGGCGGTCAGGAAGACTTGGGCCGGAGCCTGACCAAAGAGGGAGTAACCGCCGCCGGGTACTTCAAAGGTCAGCAAGCGCTGGTAGCCGGTAGCCACATACTTTTCAGCCGTTAATTGGACTTCGGGGTTGGCCTGCTCGGTACGCTGTAGATAATCTAATACGAGTACATTTGGGTACGTCGCCGACGTACTTTGCTCAAATCAGCCGTGGGGCAGGCGTAGAATTTTCTCCAGGCCCTCAACTACCTGGGCCAGCGCCCCAGTATAAATCTTGACCTCAACATGGGCCGTTTTAGGCACAATTTCGGGCGGCAGATTTAGAGCGATTTCTTTATCTTCCCGCAGCCAGTTACTATCACTTAAACGTACTTCCTGGCCGTCGGGTACCACCCGCACCTCGCGGCGAATGGCATCGCTCATTTTCTGGCCCCAGGCCGTAACCTGGAAAGAACGGCGGCCAAAGTCGCGCACCCGGATGGGGAAGTACACCACGTCGATATCGTTGGAAGCGATGGTCAAAGTGTGTTCGGCCTGGCCTAGCAGTTCAAACCAGGGTTCAGGCTCAACCACCAAGCGCACTTCTTGAGCTTGGGGCAGGTAGTTAAAGACACCAACGGGTATACTGATCTCATCGCCCTGAGTCAGCGAGACGGGCAAGTCAACATCTACAAAGAAATCCTGGAAAACGCGCAGGCCCTGGGTAGTAAAACCCAGCCGCCCATCTTGCGACGAAGCCAGGGCGGTTAAGCGCCAGGTAGTGATGCTGTCGGCTATGGGAATTTCGACCTGGGCCAGGCCGGACTCGTCGGTAAGCACTTCCGGATTCCAATAAAGTGTTTCGGGGAAAAACTGGCGTAAACGAGGGGCTTCGCCAGAAGCAACTTCGCCGGAGGCAGTCGCGCCATCCTCGCCGGCAGCCGCCTCATTTTTGGACATCAAGGCACCCGTATCGGCTTCCATTTCCATTGCCTCCTCTACCACATCCATTCTCATCTCAGGCTCCCCAGCAAAAGATGCGGAGGTAGCAGTCAGCAGCAGTAAGAGCGGTACTAGAAGGGCGGGCAGGGTAATAATTCCCCCCATTATGGTCGCCAGCCAGCCGGGGCCGCGTCTGGCTTCGGCCCACAGCTTTTGGCCGTAAAGAAGGTACGCGCCCGGGATCAATATAAAAGTAAAAAGCAGGGGAATGACCAAAACTTCGTCAGGCTCCGGCCCGTACTCGGAGATGATGAAAAGCAAGATCAGCAAGGCAATCCAACCCGCCGAGAGCAAAAAGATAAATTTGGCCGACTCGTCTCGACGCCGCCAGCCGTAAATGGCCAATCCAATCAGGGCCAGCACAAAGATGCCCCCGATGATGAAGGGCAAAATCTCGTCCAGGTCCAGCCGACGGAAAAAGCGCTGAATTTGGTATGAAATCGAGGTAACAAAGGTAATGATGCCGTATAGGGCGGCAAAAGCAAGCAGCAGGATACCGCTAACCTTGGCCAACCCTAGCAGCGACTGCTTAATTAGCCCGGAGCCACGCAGAGCCAAGATAACCACCAGCCACAATAACAGCGGGATCAGGGTCATGCCCAGGATGGCTATTGTACTCAAGGTTGTAAAGCCCTGCTTCTGGGCCTGGCGGAGAGATTGCATCTTTTCAGGGCGGCTGTTGGCTTGCATAGCCAGGCCGGTGGTGGGGGCATTGACCCAGCCGGCCTGGGCACTGGTATCCTGGGCCTGACGCAGGTCGGCCTGGTCGGGGGTGTAGGCAGCGGGCAGTTTAAAGCCTTTAACTTGATAAAAAGGCTCCATCAACTCGGCTTCGAGCAGAAAGTAGAGCTTGGCAAAGCCGGGGTCTTGGCGCTGCAAAGCAAAGACCGACTCGTCGACAATAGCCAGGCCGAGGACGGTTTGCACGGGGGTGTCAGCGTTTTGGGCGCTGGTTTGGAAGTCGATGGTGGCGATGTCGCCGGGCAGGTAGGTGTTTTTGTCGGGGTTGATGGCGATGGACAGGTCGCGGGGTTCGTCGACTACCACCACGCGGGTGTCACGGACCAGCGTACCGTCGAGCAGTACTTTGTAGGCGTGCAGTTCCAGCGTACCGTACAGGTCGGGGCTGAGGTCAATGGCAAAATCTGTCCGACCCGCCTGTACCGGCTGTGAGCGGGTTGAGAGCGTCTGGCCTTCTTTCACAATGTCCAGATAGATGCTGCCAGCCTCAAGCGGGGTCAGGGCGGTCAAATTGATTGTTTCGCCGACCAAGTAAGCGGCCCGGTCGGCCCGGAGCAGAACATGGTCGCTGCCGTGCTCGGCCTGAAGTTGAAAGGGACGGAGGGCCCTAAAACCACGCTCGTCGGCGGCTTGGATATTTAGATTTGTAAAACCTTGCTCTGGCACAAAGTGAAATTCGGCCAGGCCGAACTCACCGCTGGTCAGGGTTTGGGGGGTGTTTTGGTTGACTCGGATTTCAAGCTTCGTTTGGGCTGGAGCGCCATCGGGGTAGGCGGTCAGGATGTAGATGATGTTTTCTACGCCGGGACGGAGGTTGCCGCTTTCGGGCACAGCTTCAATGATGATGGGCTGGGCGGCCACGGGCAAAATGGCGCTGCTTTGTTCGGGGTGGTCTGTTTGGTCAATGACGGTCGCTTCCAGAGCAAATTGGGCCTGTTGGCTGTCAAGGCCGGAAGCGGCGAAGTAGTCCGGCAGGTCGAAGCTGAAGGCATAATGGCCCTGGGCATCGGTCTGCCCGAGCAGGTTGACCAGCTCGACCCGTCCCACATCGTAGACCAGACCCACCAGTTGCACCTCGCCCTCGGCCACGGGTTTGCCAAAGAAATAATCGGCCTGAATGGTCCCTTCGACACGCTGACCGGGGGTGTAGAAGCTCTGCTCGGTGGTCAGGTTGACCCCAAATTTGGGCAGTACGTAGGGTCGGACTTCGACCGTTTTTTCAGAGCGAGTCGTTGACTCGTCCGGGTCTCCAATAGTCACACTCAATTTGTAGTCGCCCTGATTGACCATAGTGGCCAAAGTAAAGTCTGACGCAGCTATGCCAAAGTCAGAGACGGGTACGCTCTGGCGAAAGACTTTGTTGCCTTTGGCATCTTGCACCAGAAAGTCAACTGTTGCCCCCCGGGCCGGGGTCAGGTCGAACTGGTCAAGAGCCAGGGCACGCATATAGATGGTTTGGCCGGGCTGATAGAGGGGTTTGTCGGTAGTCAGTAGCAGGCGAAACTCTCGCTCAACGGTTACTTGCTGCTCCAGGCGGTCGCTGCCCGCTCGCGACTCGGTTTCGACGACCAGTTGGTAATCACCTGCCGCTTCGTCAGGGACACGGAAGTTGAGTGGCAGGCTGCCGCTGTTGTTGGTGACGCCTTCAAACAGAGGCATTGCCTGGCCCCCAGCTTCGGATTGCAGGCTGATCTTTACCTGAGCATTGCTGACCGGCTGACCGTTGCCGACTTCTTGCACCACCACCCGCAGGGCCACATCACTGGCCGGGGCAAAGCGTGTCGGCCCGATGATGATGGTTTGTTGAGCGTCGGCCCGCTCGGGTAAGGTGTTGAAATACCAAAAGGCGGCAAAAGCAAGGGCAATAATAAGGATAATGAGTAATTTTAAAGCGGTTGGGGTAAAGTTATCTATTTTGGCTGGCATAGAACTCCTCCTGAGAATAGAGCTTAGAGATAGGGAGATTAAAGAAAGAATGTTGTGGGTAATCTGCAAATCCCCAAATTTCTTAACCTCACGGTTTTGCTTGCATTATGACATAGACGTTGAGGCGTGGTAAAAAGTTCCACCCCAGACTGGGACACGAGCGCCCATTCTCAGTAGATCGAAGTTTTGAGGCATAAGGCATGCCCATAAGTTCCGCATCTGAGGATGCTACCTCCCCAAATTTGGATGTACTGAGTCTTCGTTACAAAACGGGAATTGCTGAGGTTTCATCAGCCTTGCACTCTTGAATCGATTTCTGGTTGAAATACCGCCGGGGATTACCACACATAAAGCAAGAACATGGGGTTGGAGTTCTGACCACCCGGCCCAATTCTTTTTCAGTTAGAAAACGCCCCCAATGGTACCGCCTTTTACGCTTAAGACGCTGCAGGTGATGCCGACGGAGGGCGCGTTTTGTGTTTTTGGAGGGTGGGTTGGGGGTGTTTATCATTACCGTTAACCTGCTCGATTATTGTGACTGGCATATATATTATAAAGTGGATAAAGCCAAAGTCAAATCATCATTTTACTAAATCCGGCGTTGCTCAAGTATAGTAAAGGTTAGGAGATGTGTCTATGTAGAGGGGTGAGGGAACGAGCGTAGGGGGGCGTAGGGAGATAGGATGAAAGTGGTCAAAGTTTGCTCAAACAGTTGGCCGGTGTGAGGCATATATTGGAAGGAGAAAGGAAAATAACGTTTGTAGAAGCTAACAGCAGCCCCCCAACCCCAAACTGTCAACTATCAACTGTCAACTATCAACTGCCCTTTTGTAGTGGCCAAGTCATAGAGTCCACAAATTTGGTTTTTGGGGTATAATAATTCCGTCATAAAATTTGTGACGGGAAATGCTTTCTAAAAACAAGCCCCCCGCGCCATAGGCGACTCCTTGTCTGTTCGCGCCGCATGAATCTTTAATTCGTTATATTGCGTAAATCGCTAAGTGTGCTGATGTTATGACAACAATACGGATTGATGACAATAAATTTAATAATGCTCACGCGGCATTTAAAAAGCTGATGTTTGATGAGTCCAATGGTGTCCCATTTATTGGTTTTGATCATCCTTTTTTATACAGCGATGAAATTAGCTATAAGCACGCGGTTTATCATAGGGCAAATGAAGTATTGCAGCTTGGAAAATGGGGGAAATGGAAAAACAGCCCTGGCAATATATTGCAAGCAGTTAAGGAAGCCTGTGCCATAAGTGGAAATTTACTTGAACATCGTTATGGCCCAAAGGGTAACTCAGACTCCCCCCTATATTTGATTGCTGATGATAAAATTGAAGAGTCGGAAAGTTACTTCATTGATTTCTTTCAAGGTGACTCAGATATAGAAATACGATTTGATAATCTCGCAAAATACATTCGAGAAAATAGGCTTGGTAGTAAGTGGCCTTTCTTTAGCTATTTGGCCTTTCTTTTTATGAAAATATAGGCAATCCCGTTCAAGGCGATAACTAATCTTGGCTTTAATTGGGATTGTTTGGGGCAACAAACTTGTATTAAATTGTAATTTTATGCGCCAACCCGTGCGCCCTAACGGGGGCGTTAGGCGTTATGAAAACCATGAAGGAATCTATAAACGTGATAGATGAGCGTCATCTTATAGCCTGGCTCCTTGAAGGGGATGTTTCGATTCAGTATCAGGTTCATCGTGACTTGTTGGCAACTGAAAAGCCAGATCTACGAGATCGCATCGCGACCGAAGGATGGGGTGCCCAATTTCTCAGTTTTCGAAAGAAAGAGGGTCATTGGGGGCAGCGGTTTTATCAACCGAAATGGATTTCAACGCATTACACAATTCTAGATTTAAAAAACCTCGCCATATCTCAAAACAACGATGAAATAAAGCAATCTATATCACAGGTAATACAAAAACTCAAAGGCCAGGACGGAGGAATTTTCCCAATCGGGACAGAAAAGAAAAGTGATGTTTGTGTAAATGGTATGTTTCTAAACTATGCTTCATATTTCTTGATAAAGGAAGACGATTTAAAATCAATCGTTGATTTTCTGCTTTCAGAACATATGAAAGATGGTGGTTTCAATTGCAATTCCAACACAATAGGGGCTATACATAGCTCAATGCACTCAACAATTTCTGTCATCGAGGGAATTTTAGAATATGCAAAGAATGGCTATGGATATAGGCTAGAAGAGCTTCAAGATGCCGAAGACAAATCAAGATCATTTTTATTGAAGCATAGGTTATTTCGATCTGATCGGACTGGAAATATCATCGATAAGAAAATGTTAATGCTTTCTTATCCGTCGCGTTGGAAATACGATATATTACGAGCACTGGATTATTTTCAATTTGCTGGGATCAACTACGATCCACGAATGCAGGATGCGCTTGATATACTGACGAAAAAACGGCGGAAAGATAACAAATGGCCAGTTCAGGCAAAGCATCCGGGTCAAACTCATTTTGAAATGGAGAAAACCGGAGGTCCAAGTCGCTGGAATACCTTGAGAGCGATGAGAGTTCTAAAACATTTCGGTGAAACTAAATGAGAAAAATTATTCTTGGGCTTTGCCATTCACTTCGCGTTTCTCGCGTTCTCTGGCCGCCCAATTCATCACGCGCGTGGTGGGGCTACACCCTCGCGCTAGTTTAACTGTCCGGTCATTCATCACGCTTGCTCCCGGTAGGCGGCAAAAGTTCTGTTGAAAATGTAAGGAGTCGTTTTAACGGGTTGGTTACTCACTGTTCGACATTTTGATGACTATATGGGAACGCTCAAAGATATAATTTGGACAAGAGATGAAGCAGGCGATGTAAAAAACCCCCCACTAAAGTTAGGGAGCTTCTGATTTAGTACCTTAAATCAGCTCAAATGGGGTTTTTCTTAAAGAAAAGCCGGATTGAGCTTATGATAAAGACAAGATTTTGGCCTTTCATCCCCCAGTTAAAACAAGAGGGCTTTCCCGGCTTTTCTAGTAATTACTAGCTGCTAGGAATTATTTGAATGATTCTTCTCTGACCGTCTCCAAACATAAATTCCTATCAAACCTACACTTAAGAGCATAAATAGAAGCAATAATCCAAAGTACCCAAATTCAGTCGGATTATTGTCTCGATAGCCGGTTTCTGGTAAGAATGTTACGGGTAAGGTAGGAACGGGTTAAACGCCTGGTGGCGGTGGTATGAGGGTAGGGGTGGGGCTTGGAGGCGGTGAGTCGTCATCATCATCGTCATCTTCATCTTGGGGTGAAGATACTACAGGTGGAATATTTACGAAAGTTTCAGTATATGTGGGGCTGCTTTCGGTCAGGTTCAGGACAGCCACATTTCTAAGTGTTTCCGGTCGAATAGCTATATCATTGACCACGGTTTCTATATCTAACCGAACCTGCTCACCTGGTGCTAAAACAGGAATGGTCAGCGTAATAGTCGTGACAAGTGCTTGAGTAATCCCCCTGGGGTGATTAATTAAGTTAATATAACCCGTAGTTACGGTTGGAGTCACGGCAATTGTGGGTGGGGTGGTTCCGGGTGGTGATGATATGGTGTAAGCAACAAGGTCAAGTTGATAGGGCAAAACATCCTCAAGAATAACATTTGTGGCGTTGGCATTGGAGCTTGACAGATTTTCGGCAATGATAAAGTAATTGACCGTTTCTCCCGGTAGGGCTTCGGATGGCGTAGCCGATTTGGAAACAGCTGGATCAACTATTCTGACGATTGGTATATCAACCTCAGCAGTTATCGGTGGGTTTTGTTGGCTATTAAGGGTGGCTGTATTTTCAATGGTAACATTTAGCGAATCTAAAGCCACAATGGGGTATACACCTTGGCCAATATCAGTCTGGGTTTCCGGGGTGGTAAATGTAAGCTCAGGCGTAGCGGTAATTTCAGGCGTAAGGGTGACAGGTATTGTCTGGGGGGTAGTAGGGGATGCTGTAGGTGTTTGGGTTGGGGTTAATGTACTCGTTGGGGTTACGGTAATATTTGGAGTTATGGTAATTTCAGGGGTTGACGTAATTGAAATTGTGGCTGTAATTGTCGGTATCTCGATTACGACTGTAGCCGTTGCTTCGCTTGTTGCAGTCAAGGTTGGGGTGACGACTGAGGGCGTTGTAACAATTTCAAACGTAGCTGTAGCTGTTGGAGTAAAGGTCGCCGTCAATTCGATGGGGGTCGCTGTTTCAGTTGCTAAAATTGTGGCTGTCGCTTCGGGAATGGGGGTAGCCGTCTCGGTAGTCGTTGGCTCAAGTGTAACCGTCTCGGTAGCCGTTGGCTCAAATGTTGCTGTAGCTACGGGCAAGGCTGTAGCGGTTGCTGAAATCTGAGCCTGGACAGCGAGTCGTTTTAAGATAACCGGAACCACAATTGCACCTGAGGGGAGCAAACCATTAGGCAACACAAGTCCGGCTGTTGCTTCCGGAACGCTCGTTGGGGTTGGAATCGGTTCTGGGGTTGGGGTTTCGGTGGGCAATGGCGTTTCTGTGGCTAAGTCTGTGGCTGTTGCTTCGGGAATGGGGGTTTCAGTTTCAGTTGGTAATGGCGTAGCTGTTGCTTCAACAATTGCTGTTTCGGTTTCAGTTGGCAATGGCTCTGTGGTTGGGGTCTCGGTGGGCAATGGCGTAGCAATAGCCTCAGTAGTTGGCGTTTCTGTTGCTAATTCGGTTGGGGTTGCTTCTATTGTAGCAACGCTGGTCACCGTTGCAGCAACGTCCGTCGCCGTCTCGACAGGTGTCGTGGTCTCCGTCGGCAGCAGAGTCGGTGAAGCTGTCAGGGATGGCACAGCCGTCAAACTCGCGGTTAAGATAGGTGTGGCTGTAGCAGCTCCAACCGTTGCCGTTGTTGTAGCCGTTGTTTCCGGAGTCAGAGTCGAAGTTACGCTGGCTGTAGGCCCGACCTGAGGCGTTGCGGTGGGTGTAACGGTTGATGTTGGGGTGATAGCTGGCGTAGGCACAGGTACAGCTGTAACTGTAACTTGCGGTGTGGTGCTTATTTCTGGGGTGGGGGTTATGGTTGGCGTTGTTATGGGAGTGGGGGTTATGCTTAGCACAGGTGTGGTGCTTATTTCTGGGGTGGGGGTTATGCTTAGCACAGGTGTTGTGCTTACCACAGGTGTTGAGGTAATTGTTGTAGTGGCGGTTGATTCAGTATAGCCCACAATATCTAAACCTGTGGTATCACCTTCGAGTACAATCCAACCTTCAGCTGAATATTGGACCGCTACACCAGACCCGGAGACGGCTGTAGAGCTGATGGTCATATTAATCTGGACCTGGAAGGTGACATTATGGAGGCCATCGACTGCTAAATCACCAACTTGCCAGCGTATACCCACCACAGTGGATGGTATGGTCGTTGTCCAGACCGTGCCATTATAATATTCAACAAAACCTGTATCAACCGTAACGCTGCCGGAAATAAAGGTGGTATTGAAAGGAATAAAGTCAGTAATAACAACATTATTAGCTGTAGTACTGCCCGTGTTAGAATATTGTAAGGTATAGGTCAAGATATCACCGGGATTAACCGACAATGGGCTGACTGATTTATCCAGATTCACCTGCGGTATCAAAATGGGTACGGTGGTTGTATCGGTGCTGGTGACAACTGTTGTATTGGTATCAATCCCGGTGACATCAATTTGATTGATACTGCTAACCCCGCCTTCAACATAAAGAGCGGTAAAGGTAACAATCACGGTGTGCATATCGCCAGGGGCAAAATCACCAAAAGTGGTGCTTATATCATCCCAGATAATGGTGTTGGCTGTGGTACTATCATGGGTTGGATTGGCGACTACAAATTGCAATTGGGTTGAGTTGTAGGTATCCGTCAACGGCACAGTAAACAAGGTGGTGTTGCCAACATTATGAACGGTAATAGAGAAGGCAACGGTTGAACCTTCTACCGCAGAAATAACGGGTGTAATACGTGTTTTGGTAACCACAATACCGGGTGAGGTATTTAGTGTGACCGTAGACAATGTTGTAGATGACACACTGTTAGGTCCATCTGTACCCACAACCAGAACATTATTGGTATAGATACCCGTTACTTCTGTATTAGCGGTAATCCGGTAGGTCAGGGTCAAGCTGGCCCCAGGGTTAATGATTTGGTTGAACCACACCAACTCTGAGGGGGCATTAAATGTAGCTGCTGGTGAACTGGAGGCACTAACATAAACAAAGTTAGCGGGTAAAGTATCTGTTATCGTTACGGTCAAAACCGTTCCACCGGGATTTTCGACCCGGATGGTGTACGTTGCGGTATCTGTGGGGGCCAAAGATGCAGGCTGGACCGACTTGGCGATTTCAATCAACGTTACCAGAAGTATAGCTGGGTCGGTATCATCGGGGTCGGGGTCTGAAGGCACATGAGGGGTATTATTAGGCGGAACCGGATTACTTTCCTCATCAATGCCATCAACGGCACTGATTGTATTGGTGTAAACACCTAACGGGGTGTTAATTGCAGACTGAGTACGGAAGGTCAATGTAAATGAAGCCCCCCCATTAAGGGTTTGATTTACAGCCCAATTCAAATTAAGACCGCCACCGCTAATGATCGGGTCGACAATTGCCCCGCCATTGAGTGTACTGCTGCCAGGCACATAAGAGAAGAAGGTTGAAGGTAGGGTGTCGCTCACATTGACATTACTGATAACACCCGTACCAATGTTGTTGACCTCCATCGTCCAGGTGACAACATCACCAGGAACAACTCGGTCGGGAGCTACGGTCTTGGTCACCACCAAAGCCGGGACTTCTAGCGTAATCCGGTCATCGGTATCAATCGGGTCAGTGACGGTGTGGGTGCCGCCCACATCTTGCCATGTGGCAAAGGCATCATTATCTAATACGTCCGTATCGTCATTGGCATCCAAATCGGCTACGGTGGCACTGAAAGTTATGATGATCGGACGGGGGTCACTGGCCGGATTGGTAACAGAACCAAAGCTCCAGGTTACGGTAACAGCTTGGGTTCCATCATTAGGGGCAGAGACAGTCTGGGTGGGCGGTAAGGTTAAGCCAGATGGACCGCTAAAGGTCGCATCAACATTGTAAATCAGACCCGCTTCTAAAGTATCGGTCACAATAAGGTTGTTGATGGTTCCCACGGGTATATCAAGACTTATGGTATAGGGTACTGTACCGCTGATGGTACGGGTTGTATCCACCCCATTTAACCGTTTGGTCAAATTTACAGTTCCACCCACAGTTATGATAATTGTGTCCGTTAGCGGACCATAGTTGCGAGCCCCCGCTGTCCCGCTTGCCAGGCTACTCCAACTGGTTTGGGCTTGATTGGTTAATGCAGTTCCAATCAGCGTGTTATCGCTGACAATGGCCGTATATTGAATGTCTAAAACGCTACCTACAGGAATAGTAAAGCTGCTGTTAAAGGTGATCACAAAAACCCCGCTGGCAACATTATAGCTGCTACCATAGTCGGCTGGGCTTGCCAACGTGGTGGTATCTAGCCTAATCACAGGTACAGGTGCTACACTACGCATAAAGGCGGGTAAAGTATCTGTCACCACAATATTATAGGCATGGCTGCTAGTAGCCCCGCTTTGATTGCTAATACGCACGGTGTAGGAGACTGTGGTACCCACATCTACCGTCGAGCCACTCACAGGCACACTCGCCTTATCCAAGTTCAAGGTTGGTTCGCCCACGGTTGTGGTAACTACATTAGAGGTAGCGGTAATGGTGGCCCCATTATAAATCAGGTTAGCGGTATTGGTAATCACATCGCCGCCCACAGCCCCCCGGGCATCCGAGATGACAGCCGTAATGGTAATTAAGGCTTGAGTATTAGCCTCAATACGGCCATAACGGACCTCAATGAGCTGACCCGTAATGCTTACAGTTGAGGTTAAACCCCCCGCTGTTGTGGCCGCCACAGCTTGTAAGCGCGAGTCGAGAATATCAGTAACAATGACATCATCCAGAGTACGGGTAATGGCTGGATTAGGCACGGTGATATTGTAGGTAACGCTGGTACCCAAAGTTGCCGTAGGCGGCGGGGTAAATGTAACCGATTTAGTAAGGGTTGGTATAACAACAATGATAACTCCAAAGTCAAAGGTGTAATTATTTTGGCTGATAAGAGGAGTCACTGTTACCAATCCACCCCCTGACGGTTGACCATCAGAATCAATGGCCCCATTGCTGCCCTGATTGAGTAAGGTGCTGGTGTATACTTCTAATGGCCCACCCGTCAAGAAGTTCTGTGGCGCTACTGTAATGGTATACACTTGGCTGACTGGTACAGTAAAGGTGTAATATCCACCCGTAACGGTTGTGGTGGTGAAGACCCGTCCATCAGGATAGGTCACTGTGACCGTTATCCCGCTGAGGCCATTGGGCAAACCATCATTTTGGAGACCATCATTGTTAATATCAAACCAGACATAATTTCCTATCTCAACCGGTCGATAGATACCAAAATCTATAGTTGGGTCGTGGGTTAAGCTGGTGTTGGTAATAACAGTATTGGCTCCTGTTGCTCCCACACTGCCCGCCGTCAAGGTAATAGGATTGCTGCGAATATTTCCTGCCGAGTTAGACAGGTCTACCCCATTGTCATCGCTGTTGACATTGTTCAATGGATTACTTGAGCTGCCAATATCGGTACTGCTGGTAAAGTTAGCTGGGGGAGTAATTTCGACAATGTAGGTGGTTGAGGCCAAACCTGTAAAGGTGTAGAAGCCGCTGGCATCTGTGGTGGTGGTACTCAATACCGTTGAGCCGGTTGCGTCGTACAGCCGCACCGTAATGCCACTTACCCCAATCTCGCTGCCATCCAAGATACCATTATTGTTGATGTCATTCCAGACCTGATTACCCAAAGTCAACTGATAGAAACCAAAGTCGATGCTCAGATTGCTGCTGCTATCGCTATCACCATCATTTATTGGTTCGGTTCCTGCGGTCAAAGAGATGATGCTGCTGACCACAAATCCATTGACCCCCAGCGTACCGCTAAGTATGCCGTGGTCTTCGCTGTTCAAGTCACTGTTGCCGGCTACGGTGCTGCTGCTATTGTGGTAGCCAACCAATGGTCCGCTGCTGGTAAAGTTAGTGCTGGTAATAACCACCAGATAGGCTTCGGTCAGAGCCACACTCGGCAACAAGTTGGTGAAGGTGTAATAACCCCCTGCTGTGGTCGTTGTGGTCGAGATCAATTTATCAACACCCGGGGTTAAGGTTCCATCACCATTGCTATCTTGGTACAACTCCATCGCCACACCCGAGACACCAACCTCGCCTGTATCAAGCAACCCATTGTCATTGACATCAAACCAGACTTGGTTCCCCAACGACACAAGGGGTACTAAGCCAAAGTCTACTGTCGGGTTGTTGCTTGTGCCGGTATTGCTTATGACGCTATTATTATTTTGAGACCCCGCATCACCCGGCACAAGGGTAACCAACCCACTGCGGATGGTTCCCGTTACGGTCAAGGTTACTCCATTGTCATCATCGTCTTGATTATTATTCGGGTTGCTTGAACTGCTTATATCGGTGCTGCTGGTGTAGTTGGCTGGCGGGGTGATTTCTACAATGTAGCTTCCCGATACCAGGCCGGTAAAGGTGTAGAAACCGCTGGCATCTGTAGTGGTGGTACTCAACACTGTTGTGCCGCTGGCATCATACAGACTGACCACCACCATGCTAATACCACTCTCGCTGCCATCCAACAGGCCATTATTATTAACATCTACCCACACTTGATTACCCAAACTTAATTTGTAGAAACCAAAGTCGATGCTTAAGTTGCTGTTGTTGTCATTGTCGCCATCGGTGGTCGGTTCACTATCCACTGTCAGCGAGACCGGAGTGCTGGCCACAAAACCACCTGCCCCCAAAGTTCCGCTGACTACGCCGTGGTCGGCAGCATTAACATTACTGTTACCCGTGTATACGGCTGTACTATTTACATAACTTGTCAGCGCCCCACTGCCCACAAAGTTGGTACTTGTGACCACCACCAAATAAGTCTCGCTAACATAGCGACTCGGCAACAGGCTGGTGAAGGTATAATATCCACCCCCAACTGTAGTTGTTGTTGAAATCAGGGTGTCTACTCCGGCAGTAAAGCTGCCATCGCCGTTGCTGTCTTGATACAATTCCATCGCCACCCCAGATACCCCAACTTCGCCACTATCAATCAACCCATTGTCATTGACATCAAACCAAACTTGGTTGCCCAATGACATCAGGCGTACCAGACCAAAATCTAACGTTGGGTCATGGGTTGTACTGGTGTTGGTAACAAGCGTATTGGCTCCTGTAGCACCACCATAGCCTGCACTCAAGGTGATGGGATTACTGCGAATGGCCCCCGGTGTGGTCAGGTCTACCCCGTTGTCATCATCATTGACGTTGTTGTTCGGGTCGCTTGAGCTGCCAATATCGCTGCTGCTGGTATAAGTTATCGGCGGTATCACTTCCACAATATAACCTGTGCCGGACATCAAACCAGTAAAGGTATACAGCCCACTGGCATCAGTTGTGGTCGCAGCCAACAAAGTGCCGGTGATGCTGTAAAGTCGGACGGTAATAGTCGTCGCTGGATTTTCGCCACTATCAAACAGCCCATTATTATTGTCATCATACCACACAAAATCACCCAAACTCAACTGATAGAAACCAAAGTCGATGCTTAAGTTGCTGTTGTTGTCACTATCACCATCTGCAGTCGGTTCACTATCCACTGTCAGAGAAACCGGGGTGCTGGCCACAAACCCGCCCGACCCTAAAGTTCCGTTGACCACGCCGTGATCGGCATTATTGAGATCACTGTTGCCCGTATACACTGCCGTGCTGTTCATATACCCTGATAAGACACCACTGCCTACAAAGTTGGTATCTGTGACCACCACCAGATAAGTTTCGGTGACATAGCGACTCGGCAACAGATTGGTGAAGGTGTAATAGCCACCCGCCACCGTGTTTGTGGTTGAAATCAAGGTATCCACGCCAGCGGTAAAGCTACCATCGCCGTTACTGTCTTGATACAGTTCCATAGCTACACCCGAGACCCCAACTTCGCTACCATCAATCAATCCGCTATCGTTGACATCAAACCAAACCTGATTACCCAATGACATCAAGCGCACCAAGCCAAAGTCTACCGTTGGGTCGTGGGTTGTACTTGTGTTGGTAACAACCGTATTGGCTCCGGTGGCCCCGCCATACCCTGCACTCAAGGTGATGGGATTACTGCGAATGGCCCCCGGTGCGGTGGTCAAGTCTACCCCGTTGTCATCACTGTTGACGTTGTTATTGGGGTCGCTTGAGGTACCAATATCCGTGCTGCTGGTGTAGGTTGGCGGCGGTACAACTTCTACAATATAACCTGTGCCGGACATCAAGCCGGTAAAGGTATACAGGCCGCTGGCATCAGTTGCCGTTGCCGCCAACAAAGTGCCGGTGATGCTGTAAAGCCGGACGGTAATGCTTGTGGCCGGACTTTCACCACCATCAAACAGACCATTATTATTGTCGTCATACCACACCAAATCACCCAAACTCAGTTGATAGAAACCAAAGTCGATGCTCAGGTTGCTGTTGTTGTCACTATCGCCATCGGTAATTGGTTCACTATCGACGGTCAGCGAGACCGGGGTGCTAGCCACAAAACCGCCTGAGCCTAAAGTTCCGTTGACTACGCCGTGGTCGGCATCATTGACATCACTGTTGCCTGTGTATGTGGCTGTGCTATTGATATAATTTGATAACACCCCACTGCCCACAAAGTTGGTATCTGTTACCACCACCAAATAGGTCTCAGTGACATAGCGACTCGGCAACAAATTGGTGAAGGTGTAATACCCCCCGGCAACTGTAGTTGTTGTTGAAATTAGGGTATCTACGCCGGCGGTAAAGCTACCATCGCCATTACTGTCTTGATACAGTTCCATGGCTACCCCAGAGACCCCAACTTCGCTGCCATCAATCAATCCGCTATCGTTGACATCAAACCAAACTTGGTTGCCCAATGACATCAGGCGTACCAAACCAAAGTCTACGGTTGGGTCGTGGGTTGTGCCGGTATTGGTAACAACACTATTAGCTCCTGTAGCCCCGCTATAAGCTGCGGTCAAGGTAATCGGATTACTGCGTATCGCCCCCGGTGTCGTACTCAGGTCTACCCCATTGTCATCATCGTTAACGTTGTTGTTGGGGTCGCTCGAGCTGCCAATATCGGTGCTGCTGGTATAAGTTAGCGGCGGGATAATCTCGACAATATAACCTGTGCCGGATACCAAGCCAGTAAAGGTGTACAGACCGCTGGCATCAGTTGTGGTCGCCGCCAGCAAAGTCCCGCTGATGTTGTATAGTCGGACAGGTATGCTTGTGGCTGGGCTTTCGCCTATATCAAACATGCCATTGTTGTTATTGTCATACCACACATAATCACCCAAACTCAACTGATAGAAGCCAAAATCGATGCTTAAGTTGGTATTGCTTAACACATCCCCATCATTTATCGGCTCTGTCCCGCCAACTAAGGTAATAACCGAACTGGCGACAAAACCACCAGCACCCAATGTGCCATTGACAATGCCGTGATCTTGTTCATTCAGGTCACTGTTGCCCGTTACGGTGCTGGTGCTGTTGATGTAGTTGACCAACGGTCCGGTGCTGGTAAAGTTGGTGCTGGTCACCACCACCAGATATGTTTGGGTCGGGTAGAAAGTCGGTATCAAATTGGTAAAGGTGTAATAACCACCGGCCACTGTTGTGGTGGTCGAAATTAGGGTATCAACACCCGCTGTAAAGCTACCATCATTGTTACTGTCTTGGTATAGCTCCATTGCCACACCCGACACCCCCACTTCAGTGGCATCAAGTAGCCCATTGTCATTAACATCAAACCAAACATGGTTGCCCAATGAGACCAACGGCACCACCCCAAAGTCAAAGCTGTAGTTGCTTTGGCTAATAACCGGGGTAACAGTCACCAAACCACCCCCTGATGGTTGCCCATTCGAATCAAGCTCCCCATCGCTGCCTTGGGTAATCAACGTGTTGGTGTAATTTTCTAACGGACCGCCGGTCAAAAAGTTTTCGGGTACAACTGTAATAGTGTAAACCTGACTGACTGGCACGGTGAAGGTGTAATACCCCCCCGTTACCGTTGTGGTGGTGAAGACCCGTCCATCAGGATAGGTCACCGTCACCGTTACCCCACTGATGCCATTAGGCACACCATCATTTTGCAAGCCATCATGGCTCTGGTCAAACCAAACATAATTACCAATTTCAACCAATTCAACAAAGCCGAAATCCAAAGTCAGGTCTTCGGTAAAGTTTGCGGTTAGGGTTGTGGTAACAGCATACCCAGGATTTCCTGCTCCAAACGTAGCTGTAATTGAGGCATTCGAGTCACTAGCCGCGGAGGTTGCTGATAATAACGTTTGAGTATATCCTGTCAGGGGGTTGGTTAAAATAAAGTTCTGGGCATGAAGCTGCACGGTGTAAGTTACGCCCAATGGCAAATGTTCAAAAATGTATGACCCATCGCTCAGGGTAGTGGTATTTGTAATAAATACGCCCGTTTCCCCATTATACAACTCTAACAGTACGCCTCCTATGCCAAACTCACCAGGATTGCTCCCCTGTACACCGTCATAAGGCAAGTCGTACCATACATAATCACCCAAGCGACCCAACGGCCAGGTTAAGGTGTTTGTAGCGGTATCGGTATAGCTCCGTACACCCGGTATGGTTTGGGTTAATGAGGTGGTGGTCACCGCAACCGTATTGGTAAAGAAGAGGCTGCTGTAAATTGCTGCACTAAGTTGGGCCGTATAAGTTAATTCTAAGGTGTTCGTTGGAACAGGCGGCACATCAAGGAAATCTATAGTCCAGGTAATGCTTCGCCCACCCGCTAACAGAACCCCATTATTAGAAATGTTGGTGATGCTAATGCCAGCCGGGAGGCTATCGGTAATTTCCAAACTATAGGCTGGGCTGCTGCCACTGTTAACAACAGTGATTGTGTAGACCGCTACCTGTGGGTCACTGGTAACGGCAGCAGCTTTGCTTATGGAAATTATGGGTTCCCTAACCTCGCTGGAGACGATGTTTGTTTCAACAATTCGAGTGGCCGTATCGTGGGTCATAATGGCACTATTGGTAATAACATCATTATTAATCGCCCCCAGGCCATCGCTGAGGCGGGCGGTGATGGTGATAAATGCCTGTGTAGTAGCCGCAACCGTGCTAAAGCTGGCTGTTACCACCTGACCCGATATACCAAATTGCCCCCCTGTACCGCCGCCAATGCTAACCCCAACAACAGTCATGCGGGCATCGATGGTATCACTTACTAACACCCCACTTAAGGTAGCGCTAAGGGGTGAACTGGGCACAACGACAAGGTAGGTAAGCAAAGTTCCCAATGTGGCCGTAGGTGGCGGGCTAAAGCTGACCGCCTTAGTGATAGGGGCTTGAATTGTCACATGGAACACACTGTCGTTTCCATCGCTGTAGACCCGTTGGGTGGGCGTTAAACCAGTCGTGGGGCCAGCTTCGGGTTGGCTATCATAATAGGGTATGGCCGCAATATTGGTCAATATCTCACTAGCGGCAATGGTCGAGGTAACACGAGCCACAATAGTAATCGACATCGCCCTATTGGGGCCAGCAGCCAACTCACTGACGATATAACTAATCTCCTGCCCCGACAGAACCGGGGTGATAATGGCTAAAGTGGGATTAGGACTGGAAATCGTGCTTACAAAATCGATACCAACCGGCAAAGTATCCGTAATAATTACATTGTATGCCGCAGCCAGCCCGCTGTTTGTAATCAGCAGGGTGTAGGTAATAAGGTCATTAGCCCCCACTACAGAACCAGAGGCCGGAACACTATCTTTATCAATCGCTAATAGCGGCTGAATGACATCATTGGTGACGGTATCATCCGTGATAAATTGGTCACGTTGAATAAGCATCGCGGTGTTAATAATCGTTGTGGCAATAGCCTGATTGGGCCATACTTGAGTGCCACTATCCAGCCGCACCCCTGTCGCCTGGGCCTGGAAAGTCAGAGTAATCACGGTCGGAATATTTTGCTCGCTGGTAATCGGCACCCCAAACGTCCAGCTTATCACCTGACTGGCTCCGCTAAAACCGCTTGACCGGGCCGTGGTTATAACTGACACACTGGTAGGACTGTTGGTCAACGTTTCGGTATTTGTAATGTATTGCACCCCGGCTGGCAAGGTATCAATCAAATAAGAGTTGCCGCCCATACCTACTATACCCGCCGGAATGGTAAAGATAAGGCTGTAGGTAACAATATCACCCACCCTAAGCGTAATCGGGTCGGTGTTTTTAATAAGCGTTGGCAGGGCTGTGGTCACCACTTCCGTGGTGGTGGTGAGGTAAGGCCGTACTCCAGGAATTGTACGGGTCAGCGAGTGATACAAGACATCAACCGTGTTGGTCAACGAATCGTTTGATATAGCCGCACTCAAGACAGCCGTATAGCTAAAGCTGGCTGTATTGGCCGGGGAAACGTTGCTAATAACATTAGTCGTCCAAGTGATGGTTTGCCCATCAGCAGCCAAAGTGCCCCCGTTAAAGATTTGGGTAACGCTAATCCCAGCCGGGGTAACATCGGTAATGACAATAGAATAAGCGGGACTGTTTCCGGTATTGGTCAAGCGAATAATATAGGTAAGCACAGCCGTACCATCCAAAGCAGACAGGCTACCCGTTGAGGATGTGGCTAACTTGCTCAATTCCAGATTCGGTTCGCCCACATCGGTAGAGACCACATTGGTGCTTGTAATTTCAGTTGCCGTGGCGTGGGTCATAACAGCGCTATTGGTAATGGTGTTGCCATCATTGGCATCACTTGTCGGGGTGGGGAATTCGTGTGAAATACGGGTGGTGATAAAGATAAGGCTTTGGGTATAAGCCGGAACGTGCGATAGTTCAAAGTATAAGTTATTGCTCAACCCGTTAACATTGGTTATAACAACTCCAGCAGTGGGTATGGAAATCACAGCCAACACTTTCAGCCGAGCGTCTATTGTATCAGACACAATAACATTGTACATAGTCGCACTGATAGGCCGACTGGGTATAAAGAGGGTGTATGTTACCAGCGTCCCTAGCGTGGCGGTAGGTGGCGGGGCAAAGGTAACAGCTTTGGTAATGGCTCCATCGGGGGTACGCACCGCCGTAGAGTGAGAGCCACCACTTTCCCTCTCTATGCCTACCGGACCAGTTTCAAATTGACCATCGTAGCTCAAGAAAGCCTGATTAGGCAATACGGTATTGGCTGTAATATCAGGCGTTACGCTCAACACCACGGTTAAGGTGATAGCTGTATGATTTAAAGAGTCAAAAGGTGATCTGGGTGACAACTGGTTAACAGACCAAGTTAATACCCCTGTTGCCCCTACGCTGGGGCCAAAGAGTTCGCTGGCCAGGGGGTCGTTGCTGCTAAAGGTAGAGCTAACCAAACTTGTCCCCGTAGGGATGATGTCGGTAATTATCAAATCATAACCCGTAATAACGTGCTGATTGGAAATCAACAGGGTGTAAGTCACATACTCACCCGCGCCAACCAGACAGCCAGCCTCATTCAAACGAGTCACAAGCAAGTCATCAAAGAAAGCTTCGTCATTATCGTTGGTATATAATCCCACCCCACCACTAGCATAAAAGGTATCTTGCAGGTCAAATATCAATTGTCCGTCAACATAAACCCGCAATCGACTGCCTTCAGCCCGAACTTCAAGGTGATAGAAGTCACCGGGTCGATATGGGACTGTATTTTGAGCCAGGATGGTTGTCGTGGCACCCGTCACGCGCTCCAGACGTTGCCCTTGTTGTGCTGCTGCAACCAAAGGCCCCCCCCAACGGAAACGGTAGAAGGTATTATCATTTTGCACCCGGAAAAGCAAACCAACATGACCATCACTATCGGTGGAGCGGACAATGGCCGAGTAACTATAATCTGTTTCCGGGCTAAATGCACTTGCCCGTGCTACCCCGTTGCCGCCACCACTATATTGGTAAACCCCATTGGCCACACTCCAGGTTCCACTTAAGGGAGTCCAGCCATCTGCCAGCCCATCATTAAAGTTTTCTGCTAATAAAATGGCACTACAAGCATGGGCCGTAAGATAAGATTTACCAATGTGTAAGACTGGGCCTTCCAAATCAACTTGGGCGGTGTCGCTAAAGGCAAAGGTAAAATTGTCACTTGTTTGTCGATATGACAAATCGATTCTGTTAAGCATCGTTATCCCAATGGTATTGGTTACCACGTTGGTAATGACGGTTGAGATGGTAGCATTGATAAAGATAATCCCCGGCGCACTGCCTAAATCCCAAATAAGATAGGACTGACTAAACCCAGCACTAGAATTTATAATATCGGGGGCCGATTTAACCGTTACAGTTGGGCCACCACTACTAATATCGGCATCTACGGTGTAAACCAACCTTGAAGAAAGGTAGGCTAACCCAACCGGCAGGGTGTCGGTTAAAGTTATATCCGCATAATCAAAATCAAGACCATCTATACTGGCGGTAAAGGTAAAAACAGCCAAACTGCCAATAGTATCCGTTTGAACAGGCGGCCCCTTATCAAAATCTGTCACCAATGAGACATAAGCTGTATCAGATATAGCTGTGTGGGTACAGTCAGCCCCACAATCACCCTGGGCATAAACACTGTTTACCAACAGCGTACCGGTATTACCCACTGTTGCCGTCACAACTGCCGTCCAAACAGCCATTGAAGTCAAAGGTGTGGTTAGAACCCAAGTGATAACCTTGTTAGTCGTATCCAGGGTGGGTACTTCTCCAAAAGTACCATTACTGGCCCCAAAATCTACAAAAGCGGCGCTAACGCTATCCGTTACAAGCATATTACGGGCTTCGGCTACGCTACTGTTGGTCATGGTAATAACCCACTCAACAACCTGACCGGGTTCGGCTACGGTAAAGATTGGCGATTTGACAATAGACACACTGGGAGCCACCACCGTTACCGCCGGATTATCAGTAAAACTATAAGCAGAGGTTGAACTACAGGCCGGATGATCGTCAAAGGCAAGCCAAACATTATTGGGGCCACTGGTGGGGCTAACGCATAGATTTGCTCCTGTCGCTGCCCCCCCATGAGCAACTGAAATAACAAGGGTGGTGGTGGTGGCCGCTGGTAAAACAGCCCAGGTAAAGACAACGGTCTGGCTCATATCGGCAGTAAATGTGCCCGAAGGTGTTGTTGTGGCGCTAATAAGGCCATCATAAACATAGCCTGAAGGTAAAGTGTCGCTTAAGACAACATTAAAGGCTTTGGCCCCCGGATTTGTAATGGTAATCGTAATCGGATCACCACAAACATTAAATTGGGTCAAATCCGGGAATTGAAGTCCAAGAGCTGGAATTGTGCCAGTTAACATTGCTGTAGCGGTAATGGGCAGAGCACGACAGCCCGAATCACAACCATACAGCAGTGTGGCCAGGTTTTCGGTTGTGATCTCACAAGTATCAGTCGCATCAATTGTGCCTGTAATCAACAATGTCCGGTTAAAACCATCGGCGGGCAATATACCCACATCCCACAACACCAGCCCCGCAGAGGTGGTGATAGTGCCTACCGCAGAGGTAGCTGTGGGGGTGTTGGCACTCATATTGCTCGGTAAAACATCGCTAATAACCACATTTTTGGCTTTAAAGGCGGCCGCAGCATTGGTAATTAAGACCCGCCAAACAATGGTGTCACCCGCTTCACCCCCAACCGTATTAACATAAGTTGTTTGGCCTCTGCTTGCATTTCGCCCTTGTTTAGACATAGTAATTTCAGGTTCAATCGTATCCAGAGTTAGGGCGCTTTCATCACGGAAGAAGAAACTGCCACAGGGTTCATTACCCCCGGCTGAGGCTTGAACCTGACTGGCCCCCGGTGAGTCGCAATCAGTACCCACATTAAAACGCACAATAACGCTATCTTCCGCCGAGCGATCTGCTAAAATGCTAGTTTGGCTAATATTGACGGCTTGAGTAAGGGTCCAACTTAAGGTCGTCATGTTGGTGCCCGTAATAAGCAGCGGCTCAAAGGGAATATTGCTTAAAGCAGCGTAGGGAGTCCCATTTCTATCGGTTACAGTTATCCGGGTTGAGCCAGAAATATACTCCACAAAAGTGAGGGTTTCAGTCATCACCAAATTAAATATATGGGCCTGGGCCGCAGAGTTTTTAACTGTCAGCACCACTTCACCTACATCACAGAAAGGTAAATCAGCCGTTTGGTCATTTGAAGAGCGTATGGCTACGGGTAATTGTAAGAAATTAATGGTATCACTATCCGATGAGGCACAGGAGCCATCTAAACAACTGGAATTAACGGAAACAACAGCCGACACATCAGCACAGCTTACGGCTGTGGCTGTAATCTCCAACCTAACAAACTCACCGGGGCCTAAATTCAATACTTCAAAGACTGCATCCTCGCCAGAGGTAAAGGGGGCAGCGGTTAGCAAATTGATCTGACTGGGGTGGGTAGTGGTATAAGTGTTAAAGGTCAAACCCACCCCCAAAGCATTGGTAATAATAGCCCGACCCGCTGTACCGCTACCCACATTAATAGCATAAACTCGCCATGTTACATCGGGTGACTCGACAACGTAAGTATCAGGGGTAACAAAGAGACGCACATCGGGTTGGTCAACAGAATTGCTATTGGCATCGGCGTTAGCATAACTTACCCCACATCTATCACTAAATTGCACCCCGGCATTAATCGTAGCCGGGCTGCAACTACGGATCATATCTATGGTGATAGAGCCTGTTGTTGTCCCTGTTGTGGTCAAAGGATTTTGGAAAGTCCAGGTAATAATATTGCTACCAAAGGTAACAGTTACCGGGTTACTGGCAAAGCCACCTGCATAAATAAAGCTAGAGCTGATGATATTATCAAACTCAGGCGAGCCCATACTCATCGTAACCACAATATCATTAGCCACCAAGCCCTTAGTAACCAAATCATCGTCAGAAACGGTCAAGGTCATGGATACTGGGGCACAGCCAGCAAAAATTTGGGGGGTAATAGCTAACCCTAAATCGGCACGTTCTACATTAAGGGCCACAGTTTGCTCAAGAAAAGAGTTTTCACCCGTGCCACACAACCCTGAAGAACTAACATTGATGACTTCCAACTGCGAACGGGTGCTGGTATTAAGTGAGGCATTGCCGGATAAAATCTCATCCGAGATGTAAAGACTGTAAGTAATGGATATATTACGGGTTCCAACCGGAACCAAAGTTACATTATCAAAGTCCAACACAATCTGAGGCGAGGTTTGGATAATAGTAACTTCGGTTGTTACATCAGTACCACTAATAATGACCGCTAAAGTGCCAGTTACAAAATTCAAAGTCCCCACCGGAACGGCAAAATCGCTACCCAATGTTTCGGTAAAGACCACCCCACTCCAAGCACTAACAAATACCCCAGAATATTCATTTGTGACCCGAACCAAACCACAAACCTGACTATCCGAAAGGGAGATTTTAGGCTCTGCTGCCGCAGGGGGATTACTGCTGGTCTGCTGAACCGAAACGTCGGCATCGGAAGTGGCCGGCCCCAAGCCAAAACAACCGGGACAAGAATCACCAGCCGTGCCTGAGGCTTCATTAGTGTAGTCACTATTAGCCCCACATTCAGCCGAGACATCAAGCACCTGCGCCGTTATGGTTAATCTCCCCGTCAGGTCAAAATCACTTGAGAGGGCAGATATAGGTATACTCCAAACCAAACGGGTATCAGAACCAACCGCCGTCCCCACAATCGTGGCCGATACAAGCCCGGCCGGGGTAACGTTTGTTCCAGTCAGGGCATAAAGACCCCCCGGGCTGGCACTTACTCGACCACTATAATTGGTAATCGAAAAGACACCAGGAACAACATCTTCAATCTCAATTGTCCCGCTCAAACTTTGGGCATTAAGCGCCTCAAAGTCAATAGTAAAGTTTATAATATCGCCTGTTGTCACCACACTGGTGTTAACATTTTTATCAATCCCAAAACGGGGCAGGTTGGTTTCGGTATAAGGTACGCTGGCCGAAATATTCTGGCTATAAGGCGCAGCACAGGCATCCGTATAATTGGCATCAAAATTTGCTTGCCAATAACCAGAATTACCACACACGGGTGATTGGGGTAAAATTTGAAAAGAAAGGGTAATACTATCACCGGGGCTTAATACACCCCCATTGCCTGTATAGCCAAACATATCTGTGGCGCTGGTATAAACCCAGCCCCCACTCACACTAGCTGCTTGAACATCCATTGAAGGGATGGGAACGCCTGCCAGTGAAGCGAGATAAGGTTGAAAAGCCGGCACAAAAACTGTTGAAGGTTGGGTCAGGTCTAAAAGCAAATTATAAGCCGGAGCCGCTGTAAATGCGTTAGTTAGAGTCAGTACCACAGTTTTTGAAACATTGTTACAGTAATCAAGCTGAAAGTCATTAATCTCCAGGCTTAAGGCCGGTTGACGGAACACAGCTTCCATGTCAACCGTACCCGTTGAAACCAATGTCCCCACACAATCAGGGCAGGTTGGGGTGGCACTGCCTACAGCTGTATTAGAGTAAGTAACAGCACAATTGTTGGGATTTCCAATATCTGTCACCGTAATCACCAGTTGGCCGGAAAGATTACCAGAGCCTGTGGGGGTTATTACCCAACTTACAAGGTTGCCAGCCTGATTTATGGTACTTGTTAGCAGGGATGTTGATGTACCGCTGATTGAAAAGTTGGCTGAAACATTATCCGTAACAACGATACTGCCCGTAATATTCTCAACATTGCTTGCCAACAGATCAACGGTAAAACGGGCTTGGGTATCAGATAATTGAGTAGCGCTTTTACTTACACTTAAAGCCGGGGCCGTTTGGCTTCCATAACTATAATTAATACTGGTCGATGGTCCGGAAAAAGGCAGATCACAGGCATCATCATAGCTGCTACTAAAACTAAATGAACCATTACCTTCATTACCACACACTGTCGCCGCAGGAGTCAGTTGAAAGGAAAGAACTTCTTCACCGCCCGAGGTGATGACTTTAGTGGTGCTAAATTGCCCCGCACCATTGTAAATCCAAGCACTACTTACATCACTTACTGAAAATGGTAAACCAGCCAGCGTTGTACTACTTAAAACAAGATTAAAAACGGGGCCGGAACTGGACGGTACAGTGATAGTTACTAGCGCAGTTTGGGATATTTGGGTACAATATTCAAAAGCAACAGCATTGCTGGCGATAGTTGGGGCGGGTAGTTCTAATTCGTAAGCCACATCTACCCCATCTACAACCGGATTAGCGGGGATACCATCACCTTCATCATTGCCAATGCTCCAATAGGCTTGCACCGTGTTGGTTAAATTATTACAAGAGTTAATAGTAGCCGTAACCACATAATCCCGCCGTTCACCAATGGTCAACAAGGGGACAACTGAAGCGGGTATATTGCTTAAATCAACATTAGCATAACCAGCCCCTATTATATCACTCATGCTGGTCGAATAAACATCACCCAAACCCGTATTACCCACCTGAGTCGTCCAGGTAATGACATCACCATACGTACCGCTTTGGTTAGCCGGTGTTTTGCTAACTATCAAATTGCCACGCCCAACGGTAACATTAACCCCACCATTTGTACTCGCAGGGGTTAATAACGGGTTTTCATAATTTGCATAAGCATCAAGCCGTTGACCGGATATAGCTGTGCCATCAGTTTGTAACTTAAAGGTCAAGGTAACAATTTCGCCAAAACCCAGGTTCAAGGTTATATGTGGAGTCCAGGTAATACTGGTCGAAAGTGATATATACGACTCACTAAAAGTGATGCTACCACTGGGGCCAATCATGGTGGCGCTGCCAGGAACATAAGCAAAACCCGTTAGGGGAACCGTGATACTTATCGATAATGAATTTGCTATTGAGCCAGAATTATTATTGACCGTAATGGTGTACACCGCCCCACCCACAGCCTCATCGCCGGCACTAACATTAGCTGGAGCCACCGGAACAACCGTCAAGCCAGGAATAGGGGCCTGAGCTGGCGCCGCAGGGGGGATATTGAACCAATTGGGCAAAACTTGAATATCCGCCGCCGGCACATCAGAAATGGTCAACTCAAGGCCCTCAGCAGTACCATCAACAAACCAAGTGGGCAATATCGAGAGTGGTTGCCTGCTTACCTCTGGCCCCACTGGAACATTAAACCAGGTAGGTAAAATACTCTCTGCTAAATCATCATCATTGTTAACAACGGTGGGTTTGAACCAGTCAGGTAAAACAGCGCTTGCAGGTTGCTTGTCTTCCACTATAGCAACGCTTTCCGGATCAACAGCAGCAATGTCAAACCAGGTTGGTAAGATAGAATTTGAAGCGTTGTTAGCCCCTGCTGGAATAACAGCGGGCGTAGAAGCTATGGCTTCAGCATCGCCTGTACCATAAATTGGCAGCTCAAATGGTACACTATTGAGCGGGGGGGGTTCATTAATATCGTTCCCTACAACGGTTTGCCCATTATCTTCAACTTCAAACCACTTTGGCAAAACTTCACTGTGGGGTATATCATTTGTTTCGAAGGAGGGAGGTGGCCAGACAGCTAAATCGGCAATGGCAGCTGGTTTAGCCAAATCAAGGCCATAATTTTGAAACGGCTCCTGAGCGGCAGCCACTGCTGTGGGTTTAGGGAGTTGAAACCAGGCCGGGGTAATCTTATCACTTTGGCTTGCCATAAAAGTTAAGGGTTTTGAATCAGCCACTATTTTTGACTTATCATAAACCCCAGGTTTGGCCTCAGGGTTTATAGGAGCAGAGGCATTATAATCAAGCGCATTGTAATCAAAATCATGGCTAGCCGCTGCAACGGGCGGGACCTGGAAAAATGGTAGGAACAAATTAGCCACCATAAAAAAAAGGCTAATTATTGACCCTATTTTACGTCTTCGAGAAATAGGCATAGATTCTCCCACTCTATAAAAACCTGTGGCTCAAGTTGATTTTGCAGATTTGACCCAGATTGACCCAGATTTAATAAAAAAATCAACGGAAATCTGCCTCAGCAGCATTATCTGCGTTCTATATTGGTCAGAAATCATAAGGGGGTATTTCACTATCTATACTACGATTAGAATGAAATCTAAACTTTTAAGAAAGATGATATGTCATGCCCGAATGTGGTTATCGGGCTTGCATCGTGGTCTACAAGCCTGGATTCCCGCTAAAAGCATACGGGAATGACATACCAAAGTTTAAATCCCAATCTGTTTTCAGTATAGCAAACTGTTACCACTGCTCACTATTCACTGTTCACTGCTCACTACTCACTTTTCACTTTAGATAAAATCACTTGATTTGTGGGTCGATCATTTATATTTTGACCCACATAAGACCAAACAATTTGACCCGCTTGATCAATAATAAAAACTGATGGGGTGGCCACCCCATCAGCAAGCAAATTATAAACACCATATTGATCAGCTACAGCGTGATCCGGGTTAGCCAAAATAGGGTAGCTGGCATTGGTATCCTGCACCGATGATTGTGCCCCAGCTATATCTTGCACTGCCAGCGCAATAAGCTCTATATTTTGACTCTTAAATTGAGCCAAGTCCGCTTCCAACTGAACCAGTTGGTTACGACATATACCTCAAGTATGCCCCCGATAAAAAACTAAAACCACATCACTTTGGCCTCGATAATCCTGTAAAGAAACCTGATCTCCATTGCCGGCGCTTAAAGTAAATTCCGGGGCCAGGGGCAAATCAGCCCCTGCTGGGACCATCTCTGCTGTTTGATCTCCCTCAGACCCGGACAGCGCTGAGCTTGCATCTTGGGCCACAGTTGTTGAGGTAGCTATCCCTTCTTGCAAAGCGGAATCTGGCTCGACCAAAGCGGGGGTACTGTTATCTAAATTTGGAGCTAACAATGGCAATAGGTAACTATCAATTGCCGCTTCATCCAAGGGACCCACATGTCGAGCCGAAACAACCCCCTTGGCATCAACAAAAATTGTAGTGGGCAAACCCCGCACTTCGTAAGCAACATCGCTAACACTACCGGATTGGTCCATAACAATAGGAAATGTTAGGCCCATTTGGTCAATAAACGCTGTCACAGTTGGGGCGTTTTCTTTAACATCAACCGCCACAAATTCAATTTTATCACTATAGTTATTGTAAGCAGCCTGTAAAGCAGGCAACTCTCGGCGACAGGGCGGACACCATGTTGCCCAGAAGTTAATCATTACCGGTTTACCTCTAAAATCACTCAAGGTTAAGGGCTGGTCATCCAATTGAGGCAAGGTAAAATCCGGGGCTGCATTTTGGGGGTAAGGCCCGAAGGGCATATCGGCAGGTGGGGCAAAAACAACGGGAGCAACATCAATATCGGCTTCTGTAACTTGAGCCACGGCTTCGGGTGGAACTGTTGCTGTCGGGAGAACAGCTTGCGTTTGAGACGGCCTTGTATTAGCCAGAGATTGATACAGCCCAATTTCTGCCTCAGCCCGTGCCCGCATCAGCCAGGCATCAACATCACCTTCCTGCTGAGCCAACTGTTGTAAAGCGGCTTCAACCTGAAGCAAACGTCCCACCCGTTCCGTAAGGTCACTTCTATCCAGCCCAATTTGGGTCAAAGCTGCCTCAATGGCCTCATCATTAACATTCCAGGCCGTATGCAAGGCCAAAAGTCTACTTTCTATTTCGCTTGTCGTGGGCACAGCAACATCCTCTACCCCCTGCAGAACAATCATTTCATTAATCAGGCGCTCTAATGTTTCTTCGGTGGTCGGGATAGGTTGAGCAACCAATTCGCTCATAACCACATCAAGCAAAGTTGCTTGTTGCCAGGCCTGTTTGGTAATCGTTTCATCATTTACCGTAGCCACAGCTTCAATATTAAGCTTTGGGTTGGGAGCAGGAATTGAGGAGGTATTCCCGCTTTGAGTTGACGACATTTCTGCGTCATTGTAAAGCACAAGCGGCGTAGGGGGATCAGGTGCAGCCAACACCTCAAATAATAGCAATAATCCAGCAAGTGCAATTAGAGCGATAAATAAAACCGCAAAAACAGCTTGAACACGCTTATCAACAAGTCGATTAATCAATATAAGTTAAACCAAATTCAAAAGGATTAATAAAGTAAAGAAATGTTTCACAAAACAAGTTTACTTCATTGTTCCTTTTTTGTCACTTTCAGGCAGCCCTCTTGACTCATAAGTTGAACAGGAGTGTAAGGGGAGGATAATGGGAGGATCAGCTGAGGTTAAACGTAAAATTTTAAGAGACAATGCCATTAGGGTATTTAATTTATAACTATTAGAACGGTAATGATACTAACTGTCAATTGTTCGGGGGGAGTGGTCAGGATTTTAGCCGCAATCCGGGGATGATGACGTTGGGCCAAGCTAATATGGTCGGTGTCCAGTAGATAAAACATTATGGTGTCGATATCTCGTCCAACTCCTGACGGTAAGTTTTCATTCTCTGCTGTAAATCATCAAATGTCGGGTCATCTTCCCACATACCGAGAAAAGGAGTCCAAGGGTGGTCGAGGTCAGTAGATATTATTTTTGTATCACCAGCCTTAACCTCAATTCGTAAAATTTTACTTTTAGCCAACTGTTCTTGAATTGCCTTTTTGATACGCTCAACAACCACAATTTCGTTGTCACCCGTAACATTTAGATCAGGCCAGCCTAACACTGTAGCATTATATGTTCCTTGTGGTAAAGGTTGGATTAGAATGTCGTATATCATAATATTTTCCTAATGTAATGATAATAACCGTAATAACTTGGATTTGATTGAATTTATGTAACTACTCAGCCACCCTCTACCAGGCTCATTGTCAGCCGTAATATCCGCCTACGCGGATAAGTAATCTCTCATCCAGGTAGGCGGATGATTGGCTTTAGCCTCCTAAGGACGGTTTCAACCGCTCAGGCTGAGTAGTTACTGATAATAGTCATTATAACGAAAAACTATAATCATCAAAAGCTGCTACGAATTATTTGAATGATTCCTCCCTAACCGTCTCCAAACATAAACCCCTATCAACCCTACACTTAAGATCATAAACAAAAGCATTAATCCAAAGTACCCAAATTCAGCTTCACTCTTTTCTCGATAGCCAGTTTCTGGCAAGAATGTTACGGGCAATGTGGGTTCTGGCTCAACGCCCGGTACGAGGGTGGGGATTGGGGTGGGAGTGGATGTTGGAGCTGGTGAGTCGTCATCGTCATCATCATCATCAGTTTTATCATCACTATCGGGTGATGAAGAAGATATAATGATCGGATGATCATCAACACAAGCGTGACTGAGGGTGATAATTTGGCCCGAGTTATTTATCTGTTGTGGGGTACATTCGTGACTTTCATTATAAGTCATGATAGCCACATTATTAACTTGAGAACCCGCAACAGCCGCACTATTAACCGTTGTACTCACGGTTAGACGAACCCGTTCATTCAGCCCCAAAGTAGGAATAACAAGTTGAATGGTCCTACCCGTCAAATTATCAGTAACCGGAATTGTAGGAGGTATAGTTCCCGGCGGAGATGAGACACTATATTCAACCAAATCAAGCTGTGTCGGTAGGGTATCGGTCATGATTATATTTGTTGCACTTGCATTAGAGGGCGGCGCTGGATTATAAATTTCGATATAGTATACCACAACATCTCCAACAGCAGCCTCACTAACCAGAGCTTGTTTAGTTAACTCTGGGTCAACAATTCTTACTACCGGAACATCTACTGAAGCGGTTTGGGTCACCGTCTGATCACTACCAATAGTGGCAGTATTTGTAATACTCAGAGTCAGTGAGTCTAACCCTATTATTGGATAAATGCCTTGATTAAATGTGCTTTCAAGCGGCAATGTTGTCGTTGTCGCTTGCGATGGAGCCACAACAGTCGGTGTATAAGTAGCTTCAGGTATTAGCGTTGCCGTTGCTTCTGAGGTTGAGACAGGTGGTACCAATGTTGCTGTATTTGTAATCGTTAGCGTTGCCTGAGCAGTTGATGTCGCTACGGGCTGCGCTGTATCAGTAGCCACAGGCTCAAGGGTAACAGTTGCCGTTGCTTCGGGTATATCTGTCGCTTCTGCGGTCAGAGTTGCTATTGCTTCGGGTGTATCTGTTGCTTCTGCGGTCAGGGTTGCCGTTGCTTCGGGTATATCTGTCGCTTCACTGGTAAAGGTTGCTGTTGCTTCTAAGGTATTTGTAGCTTCCACCAGAACTGTCGCCGTTGCTAACAATGTACTTGTTGGTACAACCTCAACTGTTGGCGTAATTTCAGCCTGTAAAGCCAGTTGAACCGGCAATACCAATTCACCTATTTCCGGAGCCACAGCCCCACTTAAAGAGATGAACAAAGGCGATCTTCTAAAGGCAGCTGTTGGCTCAAGCGCTGGAGTTTCGGTTACAGTTGGCTCAGGTGTTGGTACTTCAGTTGGCGTAGCTTCCAGCGTCGACGTTTCGGTTGCTGGTATTTCGGTTGCTGTCGCTTCAACGGTTGCTGTTTCCGTTGGTAGCGGCTCAACAGTTGCTGTTTCAGTTGGCAACGGCTCAACAGTTGCCGTTTCCGTTGGCAACAGCTCAACGGTTGCTGTTTCTGTTGGTAACAGCTCAACGGTCGCTGTTTCTGTTGGCAACGGCTCAGTTGCTGATGGCTCAACAGTCGGCGTTTCAGTCGATACTACATCTACTGGCGTCGCTTCAACTGATGGTGTGGACGTAACTATTGGCTCAACTGTTGCTGTTTCAGTCGCCATCAAAGTCGGTGTTGGGGTTATGCTTGGTATTGATGTTGCACTTGTAGTTGAAGTAGCCGTCGGCAATGGCGTTAAGGTAATAACTGCTGTTGTAGTTGCTGTTGCCGTTATAGGTATCGATGTAGATATAGCTGTAGGTGCAAGCGTTGGAGTCACTGTCACTGTCGCCGTCACCTCAGGCGTTGCGGTTACTGTTGCTGTTGGCACAACTGTTGCTGTTGGCACAAGCGTCGCCGTCACCGCAGGCGTTGCACTAGAAGTCGGTACAGCTACAGGTGTTACGGTTAAGGTTGACACTGGCGTAACCGTAATCACTGGCGTTGGGCTTGGTTTTACAAGTTCAAAACCAGTTACATCGCCTTCCAGAACAACCCACCCTTCAGATGAATATTCAAGCGTCAAACCATTGGCAGATAAGGTTGTGCTTACTTGTACCGTAAAGCTTACATAGCCCGTTGCCCCATTGGCGGGTAATGCACCAACAAGCCAACGTACTCCTTGTGTCGCTATTCCTAAATCAGTACCGCCCCATGTACTGCCATTAAAGTATTGAACCGTAACCGCCGGATTTGAAGATACACTGCTACCCACAAACAGGGTATTAGCCGGTATCATATCTGTAATAACCACATTCGTTAAATTAACATTACCAGCATTTGAGTAAGCCAATGTATAAGTTATAAAGTCACCCGGAATAAGTGGACTTCTGGCTGTTTGAGCCGACTTGGTTAGAGGCAACAACGGAGTCGGCTGGATTACATCCGTCACAACATCAGTTGTCGGCGTTGGTATTTCGGTACTTGTTACCATCGCTGTATTGACAATTTGGCTACCGCTTAAGGCCGAGGCACTTACAACTACCCTAAAGGTAATGGTAATGCTATCTCCGGCTGGTATAGTTACCCCCGTAGCCAGAGTTGGTGGTGTAGAGCCTTCTGTCCCACCTGCAGGAGCCGTCAACCCAATACTGCCCGGTACATACGTTGTGCTTAGGGGTAAACTATCTGAGATTATGGCCCCGGTTGCCGCTGTACTACCACTATTAGAAACGATGATTGTATAAGTAATTGTCTCACCTGATGATACCGTTCCACCAGCCGATGATACCTTAGTCAGGTTCAAAATCGGTACACCACCAGCAACCGTGTTGGTTACCGGGTTGCTCGTTGTCGGGGTGCTGATTTCTGTACTCGTCCCCGAAGCCGTGTTGGTAAATGTGGTTCCACTCGCTACACCCAGGTCTACCGTTACCACTACGGTCAAGGTAATGCTCGTATTCGGGGTGATCGTTGCCCCACTTAACAGTAGCGGCGGAGTTGTACTTGTGCTTCCATTTCCACTCGGAGCCACGCTCACTACTGGCGTACCGTCGCCTACTTCGCTCGCTAAGGTATCCGAGATGGTTACATTCGTCGCCGTTACATTGCCACTGTTCGACACTACGATGGTGTAGGTTATCGTGTCGCCCACGCTTACCAGTCCCGTCGGGTCGTTCACTTTGCTGATGCTCAGGATTGGCGCTCCACTGACCGTATTGGTCACTGGCGGTGTGGTTGTCGGCGTGGTCACTTCACTGCTCGTCACCGAGGCCGTATTGGTGATGATTGTGCCACTCGTTACGTCGAGGTCTACCGTCACCACCACCGTCAAGGTGATGCTCGTGTTCGGGCTGATTACTGCTCCGCTCAACAATGGTGAACTGGTATTCGTGCTTCCGTTTCCGCTCGGTTCCACGCTCACATTCGCTACGCTGCCATCCACTTCACTCGGCAAGATGTCACTTATCGTCACATTCGTAGCATTGCTGTTGCCACTGTTCGACACCACAATGGTATAGGTTATTGTGTC
>PJEL010000697.1_pt1 | contig 38519 bp, 27 predicted proteins | sample 1853271 | NCBI WGS metagenome assembly PJEL01 (sample SAMN08108733, study PRJNA415343) | Invertebrate metagenome, whole genome shotgun sequencing project. | host: Globobulimina | place: Sweden: Gullmar Fjord | collected 2015-08
GGATTCCTCCCTCGTAGATGTCGAGGGTATCGACGATCACCCATGGCGGAGCCTGCACGCGAGCGCGAACCGTCAGCCCGGGGGTATCGAGAGTGAGGAGTTCGCCCTGCTCCGCGAGGATTCCGCTGTCACTCTCCACCTCCAGCGTCACGAATGGCCCAAACGAGCCACTCACCTTGTGGTCGTTCACCGCCATGGCGAAAGTCTCCGCATCGACGGCGGACGGATCGTCGTGGCCAATTCGGATGAAGTTCCGCGGCCAGCCCGACGACTCCACGCGAATGGTATGGGTGTCGGAGTTGGCGGTCGCGGTGAAATCGAATCCAGCATTGAGCAGGTTGAACCAGTCAGAGAGACCCTGCACGTTTAGCCAGGTCATGACCTCCATCGCCGTGAAATCGGAGCTGAACATCACCGCGTCCGGCGGCAGATCGGAGATGACGGGGTCGATGGCGTTGGGCCCGACGTAGGGTCCGGTCGGTCCGTACTGCAGATCGAGCACCGAGAAGTAGTGCTGCATCGTGGCTGGCGTCGGAATCGACCGGGGGTGGTTGATCTGGACGACGGTCTCGTGAGGCTGCTGCAGCGCCCAGTCGTAGACCTCGGTGGGCGACATGTGCACCCAGTCGATGGCGCCCTGATTCGGCTGGAGCAGGTCTGGGACCATCGGGAAGACGCCGAAGTGGCCATAGTCGAATGTCGTCACTTCCTGGCTCGGGATCGCCATGACCCAGTCGGAGAGGCCGAGCTCGGCGACCACGGGTTCGAGATCCGTGACAAAGGCGTGATCGCTGGCGATGAGGACCTCGACCCCCTCGGCGGTGAAGTTCTGGACGCGGGTAGCGTTGAGCATCGAGGTGTCCGGACCGTTGGCCCCGTGCACGTGGAAGTCTCCAGAGACCCATCCAGTGGTGTCGAGCACCCGGTCGAGGGTCGCGTCGACGGTCGCGGACTCACCACCCGCCAGTTCGATATGGGCCTCGAAGGCATCGTATTCCATGCCTCGCATCACGAAGACATCGTAGGTCCCAGGCTCGAGAGCCACGGTCGTCGATCCCGTCACGTCGAGATCGACCATGGCCGCAACGCCCGGCGGTAGCGGATCGACACCGGAGGGTTCCAGCGCTGGATGGGGCGGGCTGCCATCGAAGCCGAGGATGACGACGTGAGCCGGGATCGCCGCTCCCGCACCGTCGACGACATTGAGGTTGAGCTGCCCGGTCGGCGGCAAGGTCAGGGAGACCTCGTCACCGGGGGACGCCGAGACACGCTGTGGGGTGGCACCGCCATTTCCATACGGCCAACCCGGTTTTCCAACGACGAGGTCCACAGCGTCATCGCGAACCAAGAGCGACCAGCTACCGTCTGAGGCCGTGAGCGTGGCCCCGCGAACCGACTCCGCACCCGACTGCATCGCGGCGACACGGGCGCCAGCGATGGGCTCCTCGCTCCCCTCGACGGTCAGGGTTCCGGAGATCGTGCCGTCCGCTTCTGGAGCCTCGGCGAGAGCCTGGAGGGTGCTGACGGCGGTGGATGGGTCGGTAGCAACGGTGAAGGCAGCATCAAAGCTGTATTTGTCCCCTGGCTCCAGCGTCGCGGTCACCTCTTCGGGCCAGTTGAGCAACGCCAGGACGTTGTTGTGCTCCATGATCACCGCTCCACCAGCCATGGCAGCGGTTCCGTGGACATCCTCCTCGTACGGCAGCGGCCCGAAGCCATAGGACATGGTGTCGCTCGCGAAGATCAGTCCACCGGCTGAGGCAAACTGTGGATTGGTGTATCCACCGGTGAGCAGATCGTAGCGCTCTCCGAGGCCTCCGTGGGCGATCCAGGCGATGGCGAGGGGCTCGGCGGTGGCTTCGCGATTCTCGACCTCGACCTCGACCGTCGCGTAGCGATCTCCAGATGCTAGCGTCCAGGTCAGGGTGAGCCACCAGTCCGGTACGTCGAGGGGATCCAGCGGAACCGTGAAGCCGAGCAGCGACTCGACGCCGGTGAGGGTGTTGATGTAGTCGGCGCGCTTGGCTGGGCCCTCGAAGCGGACAATTGCCGAACCGCCCGAGCCGTCGTCCACCACTTCCATGGTCTCTGGTGCGATCGTGAATGCGGCGTTCAGGAACAGTCCAACCTCGCCGAAGCGGTCCTCTCCCGGCGCTCTATCGGGACGGATCACATCGGCGTCGATGACGTTACCTCCGTAGGGATTGACCGCAAGGGAGCGCCCCGGCTGCTGCAGCACCAGGCGAATGTGCTCGTTGCTTAGCAGCACATCACCGGGGCGGGCCCAAGCCAATGGGCCACCAATCCCGTCGTCGAGGGACTCCAAGACCACTGCGTCGGCGGTCGACGGGACCGTCACATCCGAAACCTCGTCGGGCTTGCAGTGGCAGCCGACCAGAAACAGGCACACCAAATAGCGAATCACGTCAATCCTCGTTGGTCCGTTCTCTAACCCCATGATGCCCCGACCGGTTCCCAGTACGCTGGATCAACCGGCCTCGGCGCGGATACACAAAGGACATGGGCGACAAGCGCTTGAAGCGATGCGAGTCGGACCGCCAGCTCGCTGGAGTGTGTGGCGGTCTCGCCAACTATCTCGATGTCGACCCGAACGTCGTCCGAGCCCTCGCAGTATTCGGCGCGATCTTCGGTGGCTTTCCCGTCATCGTCATCTACGCGGCCGGAGCGATGTACCTGCCCGAGGACCGCGACGGAGTGGCGGAGATCGCCCCGCAGACCGAGTTCCAATGGGACGGCGACAGCCTGCGACTCACCTACAGCGCTCCCTTCGTGCCCTATACCGTGAAGTGGCCGGTATGGATTGGTGCCTGGGGGCTGTTTGGGATTCTGGCCGCGTTCCTCTCGACCATCGTTGCCTTTGTGGCCTTTCTCTTCTTCGGAGACGGAGACCTCGCCGCCCCGCTCATGGTCCTGTCTGCAATGCCGTGGGTTGCGGTCGCTCTGGCGGCGGTGGCGGCTGCAGTTGGGCTCACTCGCAGGCCCTACACCCTCACCTGCACCCACACCGCCTTGTGGGTGGATCTACCGTTCCGCAAGCCGAGGCGTATCGATCTCGCCGATGTGGAGTCCCTGAAAGACGGGGGCCAGGGGCTGGATCTCCGCCTTCGCAATGGCGAGGTCATCTTCCTTCCGAAGCCGGATGCCGAGCGTCTCGAGACGTTGCTGGAGGTGGTGGAGCAATCCAGGCGCAGGGCCACTTCACACGAGTGCGAGGTTGAGGAAGGGTCCGAACAGCGGGACGAGGTGCGACGGATGATGGCCCAGCAGCGCAAACGTCAGACCAACTGATCTGGACTACTCCTCTTGGAGGTTGCACACGGCTGTGCAGTCGGTGGGCCAGTCCGGGAAGTCATTGTCGTCGCAGAACGGGATGAAGCAATCGAAGTACTCCAGTGCCGAGTCCTTGCAGCCAGCGTCGACATACGACTTCATCAGACCCTCGTTGCAGGAATCCTCCAGGTCGAGGCCGAGATCGCCACTCATGCAGGAGCGATCGTTGACCTCGTCCACCCAGGCCTCGCAGGCGCTCTCGAGCCTCGACACACCACAGCCGCTGAGGAACACCACAATGAGCCACCCGGGCCAGGTTCGGATTGTCATCGGCTTCTCCTTCCGCGCTGGGTGGCTGTATCCCAGGTCCAGAGCCCTAGCCGCGTCGGCGACTCAGACGAGCCCACCCACAATGCCGTCGGCGTACGAGACCGCCCGGAACCAGCATCGCTGGACGTCCTCGGAGGAGAGGGACTCGAAAGCCGGATGTCCGCCTTCCTCGCACTGCGTCGCGCACTCGATCGCGGCGCCGATGGAGCCCTCCCGCGTGAGCAACGCGTTCTTGATCTCATCAGACAGCGCGATCCGCTCCAGAAGGTCTGGGATCGGTCGACCCAGCATAGCGTCGATCACCGAGAGCATGCCCGCCAGATAGTACGGCTCCCCATCCCGTTTTCCAGTCAGCCATGCGAGAACCTCGCACATCTGGGCGCGGACCAGACAGGTCCTGAGGAGCTCGTGATGGGTGTCGCGCATGGACGCCAAGGCCAGCAGTCGCAGAAAGCGCTTGATGCGTTTGGTGCCCAGCAACAACACCGCCCGCTCCACGGCACTCACCGGATCCGCAGGAGAGTGGGCGACGGAGTTGACCATCCGGAGCAGCTTGTAGGTGAGCGCGGGATCCCGTTCGAAGAACCGTCGGATCCAGGCAAGATCTGCGCCGTCGATCTCGGAGAGCAGGCGAAGCACCCCGGCTCGCTGGGCGCGCACACGCTCTCCATCCACCCGGGCCGGTCTCCCCAGGAAGAACCCCTGATAGAGGGAGAAACCAAGCTCGCGACAGGCCTCGAACTCCTCCCGAGACTCTACCTTCTCGGCCAGGAGCTGGACCCGGCCCTCGAGGTGGCCGACGTGTCGATGCAGGTCTTCCTTGGAGAGCGCCATGACATCCAGCTTGACGATGTCGGCCACGTCGATGAGCGGCTCAGTGGCGGGGCTGGGCACGAAGTCGTCGAGGGAGATGGTGTATCCGGCCTCCCGCAAGCCACGGAGGCTGGCCAACAGCTCCTCGTCGACAACGACGTTCTCGAGGACCTCGACCACCACGCGGTCAGACGGCAGTAGCTTCGGAGCCCCCTGCCGGATGAGGCCATCCGTGAAGTTGATCCACGCTTGTCCGCGGAAGATCGCCGCCTCGGCCGCGGCACTGAAGGCGTTGCAGATCACCTCGCAGGTGGCGTGATCCCCGAGGGGTTGGCCGGCGGGCTCGGTACGCTCTCCGCGAAAGAGGAGTTCGTAACCGACTACCTCTATGTTCCCATCGAATATCGGTTGGCGAGCTAGCAGCGTTACGGCCATACCTGTATGTCGGCCTGATCATGGCGTTCTGTAGGGATAGTCCACTCCGCCGTGGCTGGCGTTGCTGTTCCAGCGGGTCAAGGGCATTCGCGACTGTAACTAGTCGAGATCGACCACCACGGGCGCGTTGAGCTTCGCCCGATCCCGGTTGACCATCGCCGCGTTCACGAACCGGGTCCCGCCGCTCTCCGCCAGCCCGTACGACGCGTGTACGTGTCCAAAACAATGTATCGCCGGCCGCACCGTGGCCACGGCCGCCGACAGGTGCACGCATCCGAGCCGATTGCCCCTGCCGCTCCGGTCCAGGATGTCGCGCGGTGGGGTGTGGGTAATCAGCACGTCGGTGTCGGAGGGAATGGCCGACCACCGGTCGCGCAGTGCCCCATCGTCCGCGTAGAACGCCCAACCCTGCAGATTCGGAGTCCACGGTGCCCCATAGAAGCGCCGGCCGCCGAACCACGCGCTCGAGTCCTGCAGGTATGTCGCGTTCACAAACACCTCGACACCGCGGGCCAGGCGTTGCTCGATCGTGAAGTCGTGGTTTCCGGCGATGCAGAAGATCCGCTCGAACCGCTGGTTGCCGAACCACGCATCGAGGCTGTCCAGCTCGTAGTCCCAGCCTCGAATCCCGGCACAGGCGTCTCCACAGTGGACGAGCACATCGCCCTCCAAGACGCCGAGCTCGGTGTGCCGCCCGTGGGTGTCGCTGATGAAGACCACCCTCATCAACACGTCGAATGAAGCAGGGCAGCCACCGCCACCGTCTCGGCGAGCTCGTTGTACTTCCCGACAGCGTCCGGGGTCGGTAGAACGCGAACTTCGACGCCACGCTGCTCGAGCCACGCCACCGTCTCTTTTGGCACGCAGAGTCGCTCGTGATGCCCACAGCCCAGGATTACGACCTCCGCTCCGACGTCGAGCAGCTCCTGGACGTCCTCGGGCTGGATCCCTGGCTCGTGCCGAGTGCCGGTCTCGTTCCAGTCCCAGCTCCGCGCTCCCCCCGGATAGAGCTTGGCGTCTTTGAACCCACCGAAGCCCTCGACCTCGATCGAGCCCCATCGGTGGGCTGTGACAGCAGGCGATTTCATGGTTCCCCCTGGTTGTGCATAGTGCCTATCTCTCCCTCCCGAAATCCATCCAATGGATGATTTGTATAAAGTACAATCCATGGCATGCATAATCTGGCCGCAGTCGATCTCAACCTCGTCGTTGCCCTGCACGCGTTGCTCGAAGAGCGCAGCGTCACCGCCGCCGCCCGACGCGTCGGTCTGTCCCAGCCGGCCATGAGCCACGCGCTGTCGAGGCTGCGCGAGCACTTCGAGGACCCCATCCTCGTCCGCTCCGGCCGCTCGATGACGCCGAGCTCGCGCGCCCGATCCCTCTTGGAGCAGGTCCGCATCGCCGTGCACCACCTCGACCTGCTGCTGGCACCCGCCGAGCTCGACCCAGCGGCTCTCGAGACGAGCATCCGCATCGTCACCGACGACGCCATCGGCGTGACCGGCCTGCCGGCACTCATCGCCCACCTCGCGGCCGTCGCGCCAGGGCTGGAGCTCGACGTCCTCCAGCGGGGCCGTCCTGGCCGCAAGGCGTTGCTGCGCCAGGGCCTCGCCGACATCGCCCTCGGAGACTTCAGCGGCGCCGGCATGGATCTCCACCGCCAGCGCCTCTACCTGGAGGAATGGATCTGCGTGATGCGTCCCGGCCACCCGGCCCTCTGCGGCGACCTCACTCCAGAGGTGTGGGCTTCGCTGGCTCACGTCATCGTCTCCCCGACCGGAGGGCGCCGCGGAGAAGTGGACACCGCACTGCAGCTGGCGGGCCTGGAGCGCCACGTGACCCTGGCCGTCCCTCACTTCACCACCGCGCTCTCGGTTGTCGCCAGCTCGGACTACGTGTGCACGATCGCCGGGCGGGTCGCGCGGACCCGCTCCCAGGATCTAGTCTTGCGGCCTCCGCCCCTGGTCATGGCCGGTTTCCCCATCGCGATGCTCTGGCACGCGCGCACTCACCATGATCCCGTCCAGCGCTGGCTTCGTAGCCAGGTCGCGAAGATCCTGGGTGCGGGTTCGAGCCGGTAGCGAGATCGACGCCCTAGTACGTCGGCAGAAGGGCGATGATTTCTACTTCCGGGGGCCGGCATCCGGGTCGCGCAGCATCCTTACGAATTATGAAGGTTCAAATAGATATTTGTGGCGACTCTCGGCGCTTGTGGCGCTCGGCCGACGGATTTGGACGTCGGCAATCGACGGATCGAGGTTCGCGTCTCAGTCTCGAGGAGACCAGACTTCGTGGCTGTTGGCCATTGCATACCTCCGCTTGGGTTCACAGGGGGCACGCTCGGCGCGCTGCTGATGTGAACCCCGGTGCGGTTTTTTCTGAGGCCGCGCCATACAGTGAGCGCATGCAAGGCTTGAGCGCGGCGACATGGGCAGAGCACGAACGGACCGTATGGGGCGTAGCGATGCGCATCGTGCGCAATCCAGCTGACGCCGAGGACATCGCGCAGGAGACCTTCGTCAAGGCGCTGCAGCACCAGCCCGACGACGGCCGACCCCTCCGGCCCTGGCTGGTGACGGTGGCGCGCAACCTGGCTCGGGATCGCCTGCGAGCCCGGGGACGGGCCGAGAAGATGGCCGTCGGCCTCGCCGTCGAGAGCGCGCCCTCTGAGACGCTGGTGGCTCTGAGGGCGGGGGCGCGTCGCCTCTTCGAGCAGATGGCGCGGCTGTCTCCCGCTCAACGCCAGGTGGTCGTGCTCCGAGACCTCCTCGATCACACCGGTGCCGAGACAGCGGCGGCCCTCGGGCTCAGCAACGCCTCGGTGCGCACCCACCACAGCAAGGGGCGTCGCCGCCTGCAGGAGCATGGAGAAGGTTCCGCGAATGAAGGTGTCGGCCTGCTGCTCGCGTGGCTCACCGAGCGGGACCTCCCAGGTCTTCCCGTGAGGGACGAGGGGGACTCCGGGGCGGACGACCCCGTGGTCGCGCTTTCGGGAGTTCTCGAGGCGCACCTGACGCTGCTTCGCCTCGCCCTACAAGTGTGCGAGGAGCGAGAGAGCAGCAGCCTTCTCACCGGACGCGCCTACCTCGCCAGGGGCCAGGTGCTAGCGCGGCTATCTCGCACGGAGGAGGCCGCTGAAGATCTCGAGCGCGCCGCCGGGCTCGCAGCGGAGGTGGGCGATGTCCGTACCGAGCGCCGGGCGCTGTCGGCGCTCGCCTGGACTGTCGGCATCCGAGGGGATCCGAGCGCGGTGGCACGCTACGGCGAGCGCCTGCTCGAGCTCGCGACGGGGGAGCCGTCCCTGGCCGCCATGGCGCACATCCGGTTGGCCGCGGTGGCCCGGCAGGCAGCGCACTTCCGGGCCGCTGGTGAGCACCTCTGCGCGGCGGTGGACCTCCTCGGCGAAGGCGTCTCGGTACGCACCCGGTACTGGCTGGCGACGGAGCAGGCGTCACTGGCGATCTTCGAGGACCGCCTCGACTACGCGTCCACCGTGCTCGCGGACCAGCTCGCGTTGACCGAGCACATCGGAGACCCGGTGCTTCGCGCGGGGACCCTCAACAACCTGTGCGTGGTGGAGACCGCCCGCAGGGAACTCGACCAGGCTCGGGCCTGTGGGGAGCAGGCGCTGCGGTTGGCACGTCGGGCTGGCGCTACCTTGCTCGAGGCCCGCGCTCGAGGCAACCTCGCGGGCGTCGCGCTCGCAGGCGGTGACTTCGTCGCCGCTCGGGCCGGCTTCGCCCGTTCCCTCGAGCTGCACCGCGCGGGCGGGTCCGTTCGGGACGCGGCCCGGAGCCGGTATTATCTCGGCATCCTCGCCCACATCGACGCGCGACACGCCGACGCTGCCGAACACCTCGACGCTGCCGCCAAGGCGTTCGCCCGCACCCTGCCAGCCATGGAGTTCATGGCTCGCGCCCACCGGGCAGTGAACGCCGTCGAAGCCGGCCTCGAAGGCGAGACTCCGTCGGATCTGGCTGCTCCCAGCGACCCCGACGAGTGCGTCGTACACGCGTTGGCCGAAGCGTGCGAGGCCCTGATCTACGGCGGCACGGTGGAGACAGCTCGAGTCGCGCTGGAGCAGCACGCAGATGGGATCGCGGCCCACGACGACGCCTTGCCCATGTCGCTGGTGTTGCGCGCCCTCATGGAGCGGGCTGACGCCGTGAGCCCATAGGGTGGAGTTGATCGGACTTGCCGGGCGGCCGTGGGCCCAGTAGCGCCGTTCAGGAGAGCCGGTGTCCAAGGATATGAATCCGAGGAGACGCCATGCACGCCATCTCACTGAACGCCTTCGATTATCGACCAACCGCACTGCGAGAGTCCTGCACCCACTGCGGCGTCGTCCACAACACCGGCCGGCTCCTCCGACAGGCGGACGGACCGGTATGTCTGCAGTGTGATGCCGAGAAGTACCAGGTCCGGCAGACCTCGCGAGCCCGTCGGAAGATAGGAATCCCGGTGCTGATCTCGGCGGTGCTGGTCGCTTCTGCAGTCGCCGTGCCGGTCCTCCTGGTCATCGGCTCGCTGAGTGTCACCCACGTCGCCCTGTTCCTGTCAGGATCCAGCGTAGCGTTCAGCCTCTGCAGCGTGTGCATCTACGAAACACTCCGCGAGCTTCGCTACGACCTGCCGAGACGGGACCCGATCGTCCTGGCCAAGCACATGTTCAGCCTGTCCTTCGCGACCGTGACCAACGCCATCGCGGTTTGGATCTTCGTTTCGGCTTTGCTCCTGGGGTGATGCCTGCGGATCACGCATCTCAGTCCGAGCTGAACATCCACCGCATGTCACTTGCGATCTCGCTGATTGCGATGGCGTTCAGAGACTCGTGGTCCCCGCGGAACCCCTGCAGGGTCTGCTCTCCGGCGTCCTGGTAGTAGCCGACCGACAACCCCGGCTCGAAGCGGATGCTCACCTCGATGGGCCGGTGGCCCTTGCTCAGTGCCGTCCGCCTCATGGTGTGGATGATGCCCGCGTCTTCTGTAGACCCCTTGGTCCATCCACGGCGTCTGAGGCCTAGAACACGGCCCGGCTTCGCGACCCGACCCTCGACGGCCATCAGCTCTGTGTCGGCATCCGCCGCGTTGACGACCTCGCGCTGGAGCTGGGGGAAGGGCTGGATGATCTTGTAGTCCCCCAGCAGGGCCCCCCACGCTCTCCGGCTGGCCTCGCTGAGCTCTGCCGGATGCACGGCGCCGACCGTTGCGTCTACCGCGATGGCCACCGCCTCGTCATCGGCGTCCTCGAGCTTCAGCTGTTCGTCGATTCGGAAGGTGCCGAGCAGGGCGCCCGCCTCATCGTACTGCCCCCAGATCACGCCCTGGGCAACGTAGGCCATCAACGGGTGTGCGAGCAGGACCTTCTCGAAGCGAGCCTTGGTCCAACGTCGCTGATCGACCATCGCGCGCTCGAGTCGCCGCGGCTGTTGGGTGCGTACTTTCTGGAGCTGGAGGTTGAGCTTCGAGAGCTCGTTCTTCGCCGAGCGGCTCTTCGATGCGTCGTCGGACTTGCGCGGATTTGGTAGGTTTTCCCGCCAGGAACCGTCTTCGTTCCGGATCCTCACCCGCAGCTGTGGCGTGATCTGCCCCTCAAACTGACGGGGACCGAAGTCGTAGGTGAATCGCTGCCCGAGGGTCAATCCAAGGGTGGGCACCATCTCGTCGTGGAGTTCGTCGGCTGTCATGCCCCGCAGCTCAGCGATCTTCGCCAGCCCTTGCCCGGCGCGAGTCGTGAGGCCGTCGTATCGATTGTCTCGCTGAATATCCCACAACGCTCTGGCCGCCCGGTCCGTTCCCATGCCGGCGATCACATCCACGGCCCAGAAGGCGCGTCGGTGTTGGCCCTTGCCGGCCCAGGTCAACAGGTCGCCGGTCAGGGACGCGGTGATCTCGTCACCAGCCAGGAAGCCGTAGTAGTCGAGTTGCCAACGATCTGCGGCAATGTACCCCGACTTTACCCAGTGCTCGTAGAGGAACTGCCCCAGGGCTCGGCAGGAGTCTGCAGTGGCGAGTTCTCGCAGGGCCAACATGCCCGGCATCGGCGCGCTGCTCGGAGAGGTGAGCATCATGGCGCCGACTTCCTGCATGACGGCGCCGGGCAACGCCTGGCCGGAGTCTGCGTGCATCACTTCGGGCAGGGCAGTCGACCTCCACACCGCGGGAAGCGTCGTTGGACGGACGACGGCCTTGGAAGTGCCCAGCTTGTTGGAGAGGTAGGTCCCCGCATCCTTCGGCAGGGCGGCTATGGCCTGTTGCAGGCGCTGTCCGTGGTCTTCTGCCAGACGCGAGAGGGTGGTCAGGTAGGCGGCGAGTGCTTTGCCGGACGCGTTCACGGCAGCGGGCACCAACACCGCGAGCGCCAGCTCTGGTCGTGCGAGTAGCCAGGCCATCGCCTCCTTCGCAGACTTCTTGCCCGCGGCGATCACGGACATCCTCTCGACGATGGTCGGGGAGTGTGCCCATTCGGCGAAACGCACGAAGACCTTTGGTTTCAGGCCGACAATTACGCGGGAAACCGTCTCGTGCTCCCGACCTTCGAGAGGGAGCACGATGTGGCGGAGGACCTCGTCGGGCGACGGCGCGTTGCGATCACGGAGCATCTTTGCGAGGACGGTCTTGTCGAAGTCTTCGAGCCACTTCACCAGCGCTGGGGTCTTCAGCTTCAGGAGCCGGCGCCAAAGGTAGTAGTACTCGTGCTGCGACTGGGGCTGGCAGACCTTGACGCTGTATGACTCCACGCCCTGTTGGACGGTGGCCTGGTCGGGCCACTCGATGGCGTCGTACGCTCCCTGGACAGAGGCCCGCAGCTCGTCGGGGAGCGTGACCGTGACGATTTCGGTCGGAGCCGGGACCTTCTTGGGTCGCTTCATCTTCTTGGCGGCTTCCGAGACCTTGAACGGAGCCGTGAGGGATGCTGGTAGATCGAGCTGTGCACCTTCGCTCTTGGCTGGTTCGTCCGCTGGGGCTGAGGCCCCCGCAAGTGGCAGCTGTTGTGCGACCTTGAGCGCCGCCTGCATGGGCTTGCGGTCGCGGGCGCTTCGGGTGATGGCCATCAGGACCTCGAGCACTGGCACGGCGCTGCCATCGAGGCTCTCGACCAGGTCGTGGGCCCAGGGGCCCATCTCGTAGTGACACATCTTCCAAGACTGAGCATAGCGAAGGGCCAGGGCCGGGTCCGTGATCGCCGCCAGGATGGGGTGGCGGTTCATGATGGTGGTCTCGGCCGCGAACTGTTTCTCCAACAGCGCGTTCACCCACTCCTGGTCCCGGGAGAACAGGACGGCGATCAGGTCGCGCCGCTGTACATCCTCGTAGTGGGTGGCGGCGCAGAGCTGGAGGTAGCGCCCTTTGAATGCGGCCTTGGCGGCGAGGTATTCTTGCATCGGCGCCGCGAACATGTGGCGGCGCAGCGCGGCGATGAAGTAGCCGCCCTTGCCCGAGGTGGAGACACTCAGGTAGTTGTGGCTGGCGTCGTCCGGTTTGGGGAAGAACAGGTCCAGGGGCGCGGTCAGGCCCCCGCTCGCCACCCAGAAGCCCACCACTGCTTTGCCTGGACAGGTGTGGTGTTTCTGGGGGTAGGGCATGTGCTGCTCCGCCTGGGTCCACCGGGAGAGCTCCGCCTCGGGGTCGAGGTCTGTGGGTGGGTCACCAGACGCGACCCCGATCTTCACCAGAGCGCTCCACGCCTCGTCTCGGCTCAAGGTGAACTGTTTTGGATCGGACTTGTGCGGCGATCGGATACCGGTGAGCTTCTTGCGGGATGCGGCGGTCCAGCCACCGGTACGGAGTGTCGTCTTGCTCATGGAGGTCCTCTGGTTGGTCCATGAGTCGTATCGACGTGGGCACGATTCTCACGGCGGCCGTAACACCCCGAAACATCTGGAACCGCCCGTCGATGACCGTCGGGCATCAATCGAGCCTGATCTCAGCAGCTCAAGCGCATCCTCGGTGCACCGACGCCCCTCCAGTTCCCTGTGAAATGGGTCGAGGGGAAGCTGTGCCCACAAGCTGAGAGCGTGGTTCATGTCGCCCCTACTCCGACCTGTCGCTGCCCTGGTCGCCATCGGCCTGACCGTGCCAGTCGCCCATGCCGAAGACGCCGATTCTACAGCCGACGCAGCGGAGACCACAGAGGAAGGCGACGGGGTTGCCCTCGGGCTGGAGGACCGCAAGCCCGATCCCGCCGCCATGCCGTCTCCGCCGGGCTGGACGGACAAGGTGAAGGTGAAGGGCTTTGGAACGGTGTGGGCGACGCCAGTGCAAAAAGCGGCATCTCCGAGCGCGAGCCAGGAGACCTTCCGCCTGCGCTTCGCCCGCATCCGAATCGCCGCCGACCCGACCCCGGACTTCAACCTCAACCTGGTGCTGGGGCTCGAGAACGCCGACGTGTTGTTCGACCTGCAGGCCACCTGGAAGCGCTACCCCGCCCTGAGCGTCTCCGTGGGGCAGTTTCGTATCCCATTCGGGGCTGCGATCGGCACCAACGCCCCCAAGCTCACCATGATGGACCGCCCCGGATATCTCGGCAAGGTCACCAAGCGGACCTTCCGCGATCTGGGGGTGATGGTGCACTCTGGAGCGAGCGGCTTTGCCGAGGGCGTGTTCCAGTACAACCTCGCTGCGTTCAACGGCAGCGGCCGCATCCCCGTCGCCCAGCCCACCGGCTCGCTGGAGTTGGAGGAGTATCTGCTCGTCGGCCGCGCCGTCCTCGACCCGGCGAAGGCAGTGGCCAAGGAGGTCAGCACTGCCGTCGGGCTGTCATACGCGTACTCCCGCGACGGCGCCATCGACTCCGGCAACCCCGATTCTGACAGTGCTACCGCGGTCTACCACCTGGGCACCACGCTGGCGCCCTTCGCCGAGGATCGCACCACCCAGCTGTTCGGCGCCGACATCTCGGTCGGCGTGGGCGGACTGTCGGCCCAACTGGAGACGGTGCTGCTCGACAGCCAGGGCACCTCCACCGAGGCCCGAGTTTGGGGCAACAGCGCCCAAGTCGCCTACCGGCACGATCCGTGGCGCACCCAGCTCGCCTCCCGCCTCGACCTGTTCGAGCCCGACTTCGCAACCGAAGAAGACCAAACGTACACCCTCAGCGGAGGCGTCAATCACTTCCCCTCGAAGAAGACGCTCGTGTCGCTGTTCTGGACACAACAGATCGGTCCTCAGGCCGCACCCGTCGAAGAAACCGGCGGATACCAGCTCGACGGGCGCTTCCAGCTCGCCTTCTGAGGCGCCCAGCAAACCCGGAACCCAATCCATGACCTATCAGACGAGCGAAGCCGAACAGTTGACTTCGAGGGCCATGCGGCTGCATCTCACGCTGATCGCGGCGACGAGCCTTGGCCTGCTCGTCATGGCTGTGGCGATTGCTGCCGTGAGCATCGTGCCTTTCTACAAGGACCTGCGCCAGAAGCAGCAGGACAACATCACTTTCGCGATGACTACTCGCACGATGACCGTGGAGCAATACCTCACCAAGGCGGCGGACATCGGGCTGTCGATAACCAGCCGCACCAAGGCGCGAAAGCTCCTGGAGGCCTACAACCGCGGCGACGTCGAGTTCGACAAGTACCATAGGGACACCGCTCCCCTGCTGATCGACGCCCACGATCGCACCGAGGAGATCGTCGGGATCACCCGGGTGAGCATCGAGCGCGAGCTGATGTACGAGGTGGGCATCCCGGTCCCCGAGGCGTTGTGGGTCATCCCGGTCAGCGGTACGCCGATCGTCACCGGTCCCCATCTGCTCGGCGGCCAGCAGGTGCTGCTCGTCGCCGCACCGATCGAGGACACGAAGACTGGCCTGCGATCGGGCACCGACTTCAGTCTGTTCACCATCGACGCCCTCCAGGCCATCGTCGAGGACTACACCGGGCTTGGTGAGACCGGGGAGACGCTGCTGGGCCGGAGCGTCGACGGACGTCTCGAGAGCTTCTTTCCCATGCGCGACGGCGCCGTTGGACCTCTGGACGCCGGTTCCGCGGTGGGGATGGGGCTGCAGCGCGCTCGACTGGGCAGTCCCGGGATGGTGCTGCCGAGCGATAACAGCGAGCGCCTGGTCCTCGGCTACAACCCGATCCCCGGCATGGACGGCTGGGCACTGCTGGTCAAGATGGACGAAGACGAGCTGCACGCGACAGTGCGGGATCGGCTGCAGTCCATCGTGGGGTTCCTCGTGCTGATCATCGTCGGGAGTGCCTTGAGCATGGTGCTGATGTTGCAGCCCCTCGCGGGCACGATGCGCAGAATGACCGAACGCCTGACCGAGCTCTTTGGGGAGCTTCAGCGAGAGCGCGACTTGCTTGAGGTCCGGGTCGACGAGCGCACCGACGAGCTACGCCACTGCAACGACGACATGCGCCTGGTGCTCGACAACGTCGATCAGGGGCTTCTCACCCTCGATCTCGAGGGCGTCATGAACGAGGAGCGCTCGAAGATCATCGCCAGCTGGCTTGGACCCGCTTCACCTGGCACTCGCTTCGCCGACTACCTCGGCCGCGCCGATCCAACCGCCCAGCAGTGGTTCGATCTGGGGTGGGATTCGCTGCAGGAAGGGTTCTTGCCCCTGGAGCTGTGCCTGGATCAGCTCGTCCGGAGCATCACCATCGGCGACCGGGTGATCCGGCTCGAGTACAGCCCGATCGAGGGCGACGACGGCGCGCTCTCCAAGGTGCTGGTGGTGATGACGGACATCTCGGCGACCATCGAGCGGGAGCGCATGGAGCAGGCGCAGCGGGAGACAATGAAGATCTTCGAGTCCATCACCCGGGACCGCTCCGGCTTCCTCGGGTTCTACGCCGAGGCCAAGCAGCTGGTGCGGGCGATCTGCGCGGACCGCGAGCCGGATCTGGCTACGTTGAAGCGCACGGTGCACACTCTCAAGGGCAATGCGAGCCTCTTCGGGCTGTCCTCTATCGCCGCCGTGTGTCATGACATCGAGAGCCAGATGGAGGAGACCCAGGCTCGGCCGGACAAGGCCAAGATCCGGCGCCTCGGGGCGCGCTGGGAGCAGCTGTACAGCGACCTCGAGTGGTGGCTGGGCGAGAAGCATGGCATCGAGATCGATGACGAGGACTACCAGGCCATCCTTGCCGGAGTGAGTGAGGGTGTCTCCAAGGAGAGGCTGACAGACCTGATCACAGCCTGGAAGCTGGAGCCGACGCGCCGGCAGCTTGCCAGGGTGGCCCGGCAGGCCGAGCAGGCCGCGCAGCGCTTGAACAAGGAGCTCGCGGTGGACATCGACGATCGCGGGTTGAGGCTGGACGCAGACCGCTGGTCCACATTCTGGGCTTCCTTCGTGCATGTGGTGCGCAACGCGGTGGATCACGGTCTGGAGGCGCCCGCGGAGCGCATCGCACGGGGCAAGCCCAAGCAGGGTGGCTTGAGGTTGAGCACCTTCCTGGACGGGGATTTTGTGATCGAGATTGCCGACGACGGGCGGGGCATCGACTGGGAGGCCGTGCGGGTCTGCGCCGAGCGGGCACAGCAGCCCTGCGGGAACCTCCACGAGCTGACGGAGGTTCTTTTCTACGACGGCCTGTCCACCAAGGACCAGGCTTCGATGTTCTCCGGTCGCGGGATTGGCTTGGGCGCGGTGCGCCGGACCTGCAGGGAGATGGGCGGGCGGACGTGGGTGCATTCCACCCCGGGGGCCGGCACCACCTTGCAGTTCCGCTTCCCCGTGGAGGAAATGTACGCCAGGCAGGTCGACCACGGGGTCCTCATCGCCTCATGACGCAGATGCGGCAATTTGCAGATCCGCAGATTGCCGCAAATACGGTTATAACCTGCCTTATCCGCCCATCGTGTGCCACTTCCAGATGATCTCTTTCATCACCTCCGATGTCCCACCACCAATCGGAAGCAGCCGAACGTCCCGATAGGCCCGACAGATCCCGTACTCCTCGCAGAACCCATACCCGCCGTGGAACTGCAGGCAGTCGTAGATCACCTTCTGGGCCACATCTCCGGCAAAGAGCTTGCTCTGGCTGACGAGTTTCGTGGGATCCTCACCCGAGGCGATCTTCGCCACCGCCAGGTACGCCAGGGCCTTGCTCGCCTCCAGCGTCGAGAGGTGCTCGGCAAACTTGTGACGCCAGACCTGGAAAGTCCCAATGGGACGCCCAAAAGCCTCGCGCTCCTTGCCGTACTTGACAGCGTCTTCGATGGCGAGCTCCATCGAGGTGTTGGCCATCAGTGAGGCCACCATGCGCTCGCCTTGGAAGTTCGTCATGATGTAGTAGAAACCGGCATTCTCATGACCGAGCAGATACCGCCTGGGAATCCGGCAGTCCTCGAATGCGATCTCGGAGGAGTCCACGGAACGCGTGCCGAGCTTGTCGAGCTTGCGGCCGACGCTGAAGCCCTTGGTGTCGGTGGGGAAGAGCACGAGCGAGATGCCGCCGTGTCCCTCTTCTCCGGTGCGCACCGCCAAGGTGATGAAGTCAGCGAAGGCGGCATTGGTGATGAAGGTCTTGGCGCCGTTGATGATGTAGTCGTCGCCGTCGCGCTTGGCGGTGGTGGCGATGCCGGCGACGTCGCTGCCGGCTCCGGGCTCGGAGACTCCGAGGGCGGCGATCTTCTCACCGGCAATGACCGGAGCGAGGAACTCGGCCTTCTGCTCCTCGGTGCCGATCTCGGCGATGATGGGCGTGGCCATGTCGGTGTCGACGAGCACAGACATCATCAGGCCGGCATTGCGACAGTAGGCGAGGCCCTCTACAAAAGCGACGGTGTACCACCAGTCGAGTCCGAGGCCGCCAACGGACTCGGGCATGCGGATGCCGAGCACGCCAAGGTCGGCAAGCTGGTTGAAGACCTCTCGCGGGAACCCGTCGCGATCCCACTGCTGGGCGTTGGGGGCCAAGTGCTCTTCTGAAAACTCACGGATCGTCTGACGAAGCTGCTTGTGTTCCTCAGTCCAAGGGGGAAATTCCAAGGTTCTCTCCTGTTTTTGGCGGGAAGCCGCAGCCTCCGACCAGTAGCCGGTTTGTGGAAACGAGATTCGCCCGCAGCGTGCCACTAGGGGGCGCACCTCTGCGCCGGTGATTGGGCCGAGGGCACCGCCAACCCGAGTGGGTGGCAGAAATGGGAAGCTACATGCTGAAGCCGACGCCCGCCTTGAACATGATCTGACCGTCGGAGAGCTCGCCGCGGTCGAGGCCACTGTCGGTCCCCTCGAGGATGAGTGAGCGGTTCATATAGGTGAAGCCCAGGTCGGCGAAGGCCTCGGGGATGAACTGGTAGCCCACGTTCACATCCACCGCAGTGCTGTATGGAACTGTGAAGTTCGCGAGACCCTCGGAGAAGCCAGCGATGGCGTAGAGGCCGGAGACCTCCAGGCCCGCCTCGAAACCGACTCCGAGGCCCGAGAGCCCGAGCGGATCGAAGTTGACCTGGCACCCGGGATCGAGGCATCCCGTGAAGATCATGAAGTCGTTGTAGTGGAAGCCGACCTTGCCGCCGAGCCAGTATTGGTCACCGTTCACGTCGAAGGGATAGCGACCGATCACGTCGATCTGCACGTCGTTCAGCCAGTCGGGAGCCTCGCCGTTGAACTCTGCGGCGGCGATGGCGTAGCGCGAGAGGCGCACATTGGCCTGAGCACCGACGTAGGGCACATCCGGAACCCAGACGCGGGCGTTGAACTCGGCGCCGAGGGGAGTGGCAGCGCGACCACCGGAGGACCCTCCGACGACGAGCTGCTGCGGCAGTAGAGGCCCGGGCTCTTCGGTGGGCACCTGGGAGTAGCTGTACAGAGAGCCGATCCCACTCACGCGCGCGCGGAAGAAGGGGATCTCGCCAGCTTCCTTGGGCACCTTGGGCACCTTGGCCACCGGAGGATCGGGATCGGGAGTAGCCGGATCCTCCTCGGCGGGCTTCGGCTCGGTGGAGCCCCAATTCGGCCCTGCACCATCGGGCTCCGCTGGGGGCGGATCATCACCCATGGCCACCGCGTCGGCGTCGGGATTGACGGGAACCTTGACGAGCTTCATGGAATCGCCGGCGACAACGGAGACCTTGAGCTCGCCCTCGACATCGTCGTTCAGGACGACCTTGGTGTCGTAGATCGCGCCCTCTTCGACAGTGTCACCGACCTTGCCCTTGGAGGTCATGATGTCGAGCGTCTTGCCGGGAATAGCCTTTCCATCGGCGTCTTTGGGAATGGCGCGGATGAGGACCGTGGCCCCAGGCGGGACTTCCTCAGGCCAGAAGATGACCTCGACAGAAGCGACGTCGGCATCGGGGTCGCCGATCTCGACCTCGGGCGGTGCGGGGATTCCAACGGCTGCGGCTGCAACGGCGCCACCATCACCGCCACCGGTGAAGGCGAGCACTGGCGCGGAGTTCTTCCAAGACTCGTGGATCGCGGTGACTGACTTGCTGCCGGAGATGGGAAGCACGACGGGAATGGTGTTCGTGGGCGCCTGCACGAAGCTCGTGGCGCCAGTGGCACCCGAGGTTGTGCTGGCGAGAATGCGAACGAGCCCTGCATCCTTGCCCGCCGTGTACTGGATCTGGGAGATGCCGTTGCCGTCGGTGGTGACCGTGGACGGCAGCTGGCCGCCTCCCGAACCGAGGGTCAGGGCGATCTCGGCGTTGGCAACGGGATATCCGAAGACGTCGACGCTGGCGATCGTGAGCACGGTGCCGGCGATGCCGTCGTTCAGAGACCGGTCCGATGAGGGGACCAGGGCCACGTGTGCGACGGCGTTTCCGGTGGGCTCGGAGCGAATGAGCGCACCCATCTTGGCGCCCGCAGTCTCGATACCGACCTCGGAAGTGTATTTTCCGCCACCGCCATCCTCAGGAGCGCCGTTGGTCGAGGCTCCGAGGGTGTTGACGGTGATGACCTGGGAGGACATGGGCTGGCCGCTCGCCGAGCTGACGGCGAATTCGACCGTTGCCGTCTTTGCACCCTCTTCAGCGTCGGTGCTGAGAGCGATGACAGAGGCGCGGCGCGGGGTGAGCTTCACGTCCATGGTGTCGATCTGGACCTTGCCGTCGCCGACCTTGACCTCGATGGTGGCGGTCGAGGACTCATCGGACTCGGGCGGAGTCCAGATGGCCTCGTAGATGCCGTTCTTGACGTGGGCGGCGGCGCCGATGGTGCCGCTGCTGGCCGACAGGGACAAGCTGGCGCCGATGTCGGGGGATCCGTCAGGGTTGAGCATCACAATGCGAACAGGAACGGCCAGAGAGCTATCCGACGGCACCGCGTCCGGGAGCGGGAAGAGCGACAGCAAGCGGGTCGGAGGCACCCGCAGATCGATGACCTTCTCGGTGGAGGCGCCGTCGATGATCGTGACGAGCGTGGCCTTGTCGACTCCTGGGGGGACGACGACGGGCACCATGGCCCGACCCTCGGGACTGGCCTTCTCTGGGCCGTACTCCTTGCCCTCGATCTTCAGCATCACACTGGAGTTCGGAGAGGCCTCGACGGGATAGTCGACCGCGCCGTGCAGTGGAACCTTCTGGTAGCCGAAGTTGCCAGTGGGATTGGCGGCGTCGGCAAGCGTGACAATGGCGAACTGTGGAAAGTTCACCTTGGGCGCCGCAAAGCGACCAGTGTGCTTGCCTCCGCCCATGTTGGTCATGTTGGTGACTTCGCCGCCGCTCACCCGTACGAGCATGTCGCCCTTCTTTGGACCTCCCTGGAAGGTAAGGGTGGCCTCGTCGACCTTGCCGAGCACGATCTCGGTGGGGTTGGCCGTTCCCTCGATGGCGCCGGTGGGCACCCCTTTCACCTTGAGGCGATACTCGGCCTCGACGGCCGCCCGGGTGGCGGACTTGCCCTTCACCGACAGGGTGACTTCGACATCTTCCGTGGACTTCGCAGGGGTGAAGCTGAACGAGTAGAGTCCAGCCCCGGCATCCGTAGCATCGGTGGTCTCGCCCGTGCTGGCGTCGGTCTTCAACTTCACACCCGGGAAGGGCGCGCCATTGGGGCCGATGGCGAGGACGTGAACAGTGACCGCGGTCTCTCCATCCGCGACGATGGAAGGAACCGGAAGAATCTCTACCAGACCGCTCTCGCCAATGGCTGCGGTCTCGGCAGCTTCGGCAGCTGGCGCGTAGATGATAGCGGGTCCAACGGAAATCAGAGCGAGAGCCATCACTAGCGGACGCATCACCTTCATGGAGTTCTCCGGGGGGCAAGGGGCAACGGAGCGCATTGAGCGCGGATTCAGGTCGATTGGCCTACACCATTGGTTCCGGCCACACCTCTAGACGAGCCAAACTTTTGCAAAGGCTACCTTCGAGGCTGATTCGCCGCCAACTAGCGCGCATTCGGCCAGATCGGGCCTCATCGATCCTGGAGCATGCACCGGCACGGCAAGCGGGCCTCGGGGCGCATCGGGGGCGAAAACGAGCCCGATTCCTTGACCGGTTCCCCGAAGTCGTTATTATAGAGTCATAGAAACTCTTTCTCAGAGTTTTTGACTTCATCGACTTATAAAGGGAGGCATCATGAATCGCATTCATCTGCTCATCATCGACCCACAACGAGACTTCTGCGACGCGGCCGGGGCACTCTCGATACCCGGTGCCGATCGCGACATGGATCGGCTGGCGACGCTGGTCCGCAGACTGTCCCCCAAGCTCTCCGACATCCACGTCACCCTCGACAGCCACCGCAAGGTCGACATCTCCCATCCGGTGTGGTTTCGCGACAGTGACGGCAACCATCCCGCCCCCTTCTCCCAGATCAACGCCGACGATCTCTCGACTGGGCGCTGGACCACGACCATGCCGGGCGCCTACAACCGCACCTTGTCGTACCTGACCTCGCTGCAGACCGGCGGCCGCTATCCCCACGTCGTCTGGCCCGAGCACTGCCTGATCGGCAGCGAGGGTCACAACGTCTCGCCGGTCCTCTTCGACGCCCTGCAAGCCTGGTCCGACCGCTTCGCTCTGGTGGACTTCGTGACCAAGGGCAGCAACCCCTGGACCGAGCACTTCTCGGCGGTACAGGCCGAGGTTCCCGATCCCGAAGACCCCACCACCCAGGTGAACACACGCCTGATCCGCACCCTCGAAGAGGCCGATGTGATCTTGCTGGCTGGCGAGGCGAGCTCTCACTGCCTGGCAAACACCGTCCGTGACATCGCCAAGAACTTCGCGGAGACCTCCTTCGTACAGAAGCTGCATCTGCTCACCGACGCCACCAGCCCGGTGCCCGGCTTCGAGCAGTACGCCGACGACTTCCTGGTGGAGATGACCGCGCTGGGCATGAGGACAACGACCACAACCGAATTCCTGAAAGCAGCCTGAGGAGTACACAATGTCCATCTTCAAGAACCTGGCTGGATCCCACTACGGCTACTCCGGCACTGGAATCGAGGCACTGGGCGCCACCGAGTACACCCTGGTCGGCATCACCGCCGATCAATCCGGGAGCGTCCTCAGCTTCAAGCACGAGATTGAGCGTTGTATCCAGACAATTGTGAAGTCCTGCGGAGCGTCGCCGCGCGCCGACAACCTCATGTTGCGCTGCACCGCCTTCGACCACGTCCTGCAGGAGGTGCACGGCTTCCGCCCACTCCTGACCTGCAAGACCGCAGACTACAACGGCGCTATGCGGGCCGGCGGATCGACAGCGCTGTACGACGCCGCCCACAACGCTATCGCTGCGGTGGTCAGCTACGGAGAGGCCCTGACGGCCAAGGACTTCGAGGTCAACGGGGTGATCTTCGTCATCACCGATGGGTGTGACAACGCCTCGACGCTGACCGCAAAGTCCGTTGCAGAGGCCGTCAATGATGCGATCACTACCGAGGCCTTGCAGTCCGTCCTCACCGTGCTCGTCGGGGTGAACGTCAGCAACAGGGCCGTGAGCAAAGAGCTGATGGCCTTCAGCGCCAGCGCCGGATTCGACCAGTACATCGAGATCGCCAAGGCCGACGAGAAGACCCTCTCCAAGCTGGCGGCCTTCGCCTCTCGGAGCATCAGCCTCGCATCGACAGCCCTCGGAGCGGGGACTCCCATCGCAAGGCTGAAGTTCTGATGAGGGTGGTCGTCGAAGGGCGCGAGGTCCGCCTCGGCCGGGATCACTTCGTGGGTTCGGGCGGAGAAGGCACGGTGTATGCCCGAGATGGCGTCGCCTACAAAGTTTTCTTCGACCCGGCTGCCGCCGTGGATGACACGCGGATCCGCGAGCTCGCCAAGATCGAAGACCCCCACGTGATCGCACCCGACAAGATCGTCCGCGACACGACAGGGCAGACCATCGGCCACACGATGGCCTTTCTCGCCGATCACATCCCCTTCTGTCGGCTTTTCACGCGTACTTTTCGGGACCAGGCCGGCATCGGTCCCCAGGTCATTCTCCACCTCTGCCGCAGCCTGCAACAGAGCCTCGCCGCCGTGCACGCCGCCGGGATCACCGTGGTCGACATGAATCCGATGAATCTCCTGGTTTCCCCCGATCTTCGCGAGGTCTTCCTCATCGATGCAGGAAGCTGGCAGACCCCATCCCGCGACGCCACCGCAGTCCTCGACGCGGTCCGAGATCGACACGCTGACCAGTTCGGGCCCGGGTCCGACTGGTTCGCCTTTGCAGTTGTCACCTTCCAGGCGTTCATCGGCATTCATCCCTTCCGCGGCACGCACCCTGTCGTGAAAGGACTCGACGCCCGCATGAACGCGCAGCTCTCGGTCCTCGAGCCCGAGGTGAAGATCCCGAAGATCTGCTATGCATTCGACGAGATCCCAGCGGCCTGGAGAGCTTGGTATCGTAGGGTCTTCGCCGATGGTGAGCGGTCACCTCCCCCTTCCTACACCACGTCGGAGGTCGTCACATCGATACCGGAGGCGGGCCAAACCATCGGCGTCTCTCCACGAGCGAACCGCAAGGTCCTGGCCGAGGTCGTCGACGGCATGCTCGTCCTCACCGACGTGCATCGAAAGACGGCGATCCCCCTGACCCTCGCGGCGAGAGAGGCGTCCTCCTTCGCCGGTCAGATCGCGGTGCGCACAGCCGACAAGCTCATCCACATCGTCCTGCACGACATCGGGGCAACCGTCACTGCGAGCCCGAGGGTCGTCGCAGATGTGCTTCCAAACGCCACCCGCCTGTTCTCCGGAGTCGCGATCCAGGACCTGCTAGGCGAGACCTGGGCACTGCGCATCGACCAACCGGGGGCCTGCCATCGGGTCCGCCTGGAGAGCCTCGACGGAACCAAGGTGCTCGACGCCAGCCTCGCCGACGGAGATCTCGCGATCACCACCTTCCGAGACGGCGCTCTGCACCGCGAGGTATACCCAGCACGCTGACGAGGTGGACTCGTGGACTACAATCGGCCCTCGGTCACGGTGGATCTCGCCATCTTCACGGTCCTCGACGCCGACCTGAAGATCCTGCTGATTCGCCGCAAACTCCCTCCCTTCCAAGGGGAATGGGCACTTCCCGGCGGGTTCGTGCAGATCGGCCCCACCGCCACCGAGCAGGGAGAGTCCGTCGAAGATGCCGCCTACCGCGAGCTAGAGGAGGAGACTGGACTGCCCCGGCGGACGCTGTATCTGGAGCAGCTCCAGACCTTCGGCAGACCGGGCCGAGATCCCCGCGAGCGCGTGATCACCGTCGCCTGGGTGGCCCTGGTCCGGCCGGATCTGGCCCCGAGCGTGCACGCGGGCACCGATGCCGCCGACGCGCGCTGGTTCTCCGTTCGCGACGAGCTCGACGAGCTGACCCTCGCGTTTGACCACCAGGAGATCGTCACCGCCGCCCTCACCCGAGTCCGGGGAAAGGTGGACTACTCCAGCATCGCATTCGAATTGGTGCCACCAACCTTCACAATCGCCGAGTTGCGCTCCGTACACGAGGCAGTGAAGGGAATGACCTACGATCCGGGGAACTTCCGCCGCCGTTTCAAGCGCATGCTCACCGACGAAGTGATCGCGTCCGCTCCCGGTCGACGCCACACAGCGACCAAGCCGGCCAAGGTCTACCGTTTCACCGGTGGCCGCCAATCGTCGGAGTGATATCCCAGGAGCGTGCGCAGCTTCCTCCTCGCTCTCCTGCTCTTCCTCGCCAACCCGGCAGCCGGGCAGAGTCTTGCCGACCCAGCGAGTGCGACCCTCACCGCACCGGACATCTACAAGGTCCGTTTCGAGACCACCGCGGGCGAATTCACGGTCAAGGTGAACCGCCGCTGGGCACCTCTGGGCGCCGATCGGTTCTACAACCTGATCAAGGTCGGCTACTATGACAACACGGCCTTCTTCCGTGTGATCCGCGGCTTCATGGTCCAGTTCGGCCTGAATGGCGATGCAATCGTGAGCCAAGCCTGGAAGCCCGCGACGATCCTCGACGATCCTTCCTGGAAGAGCAACAAACGAGGCCGGGTCACGTTTGCCATGTCAGGCAAGGATTCGCGCACGACTCAGATCTTCATCAACTACGGGGACAACAGCAAGCTCGACGACCAGGGCTTCACCCCTATTGGCAAGGTCGTGTCGGGCATGAAGGTCGTGAACAACCTGTACAGCGACTACGGCGAAGGCCGGCCCCGAGGAATGGGGCCCGACCAATCGCGCGTCATGCTGCAAGGATCCAAGTATCTGCGCGACAACTACCCTCGACTCGATTGGATCGAGAGCGCAACCATCCTGGAGTAGACGACCCGGCTCGCTAGGGCCGGGCGAGGCGCCGCAGGACCGTGTGCAAGATGCCGCCGTTCCGGTAGTAGTCCACCTCGACCGGCGTATCGATCCGGCACAGGGCCTGGAAGATCACGACCTTGCCGTCGTCTGTGGTCGCGGTGACGGCGACGTTCTGCAGGGGCTCGAGGCCGTCGTCGATGGCGATGTCGAAGCGCTCGCGGCCGCTGAGGCCGAGGGATCCGGGCGTCTGCCCGTCGAGGAACTGTAGCGGGAGAACGCCCATTCCGATGAGGTTGCTGCGATGGATGCGCTCGTAGCTCTCGGCGATGACGGCGCGCACACCCAGCAACCAGGTGCCCTTCGCTGCCCAGTCGCGACTCGAGCCCATGCCGTAGTCGCGGCCGGCGAGCACGACCAGCGGGATCTGGTGCTTCTGGTACTTGACCGCGGCGTCGTAGATGAAGCTCACCTCTCCGCTCTTGGGATCGCGCTCACTGTCGTAGGGCAGCCAAGGGAAGGGTCCTTCTGGCTTGTGATCGGGGCCGAGATAGGTCGTGTAGCCACCGAGTGTTCCAGGTGCAAGCTGGTTTTTGAGGCGGATATTGCCAAAGGTGCCTCGGGTCATGACCCGGTCGTTGCCGCGACGGGAGCCAAAGCTGTTGAAGTCGCCCTTCGCGACGCCATGGGCGCGCAGATAGTCGGCGGCGGGGCTCTCCCAGGGAATGGCGCCGGCGGGACTGATGTGGTCCGTGGTCGTCGACTCCCCCACCTTGGCGAGGACCCGGGCGCCGGAGATCGCGCTGATCGGTCGCGCATCGGCCGGCATGTCGATGAAGAACGGTGGCTCTTGGATGTAGGTGGAGTTCGAATCCCACTCGTAGACCGCGCCCTTGGGAGCGGCGATCTGCTGCCAGGCCTGCCCACCCTGGTAGACGTCGCCGTATTGCTCTACGAACTGGCCCCGGTTCACCGACCCGAGAGCCTCGGAGACTTCGGCGCTGGAAGGCCAGATATCCCTCAGGAAGACGTCATTGCCGTTCGCGTCCTTGCCAAGGGAGTCGTGGCGCAGATCGATGTTCGTGGTGCCGGCGATGGCATAGGCGACGACCAGGGGCGGAGAAGCCAGATAGTTGCCGACGGTGTGCGGGCTGACGCGCCCCTCGAAGTTCCGGTTTCCGGACAGGACCGAGGTGACGAGCACCTTGCCCTCGACCACGGACTCGGCGATAGGCGGTGAGAGCGGCCCGGAGTTGCCGATGCAGGTCGTGCACCCGTACCCCACGGTATAGAAACCCACCGCCTCGAGATCTCCTAGGAGGTTGGCGTTCTCGAGGTACTCGGTGACCACTCGGGAGCCCGGCGCCAGTGACGTCTTCACCCAGGGTTTCGCCTTCAGTCCCAGCGCCGCGGCCTTCTTCGCAACGAGGCCGGCGCCCACCATCACCGCTGGGTTCGAGGTGTTGGTGCACGAGGTGATCGCGGCGATGACCACGTCGCCATCGGTGAGATCGAAGGTCTCCCCCTTGTAGTTCGTAGTGCGACTGGCGACAGTGGCGTGGTTGAAGGTCTCGGTTGCGAGCTTGTTCCACTCGGACTGCATGTCGTTCAACGCGATGCGATCCTGGGGCCGCTTCGGGCCAGCAAGAGACGGGACGACGGTGTTCATATCCAGCTCGACAACTGAGCTATAGGCGATCTGGCGATCGTCGTCGCGCCACAGACCTTGGGCCTTGGCATACGTCTCGACGACTGCGATCTGCTCCCGGTCGCGGCCGGAGAGCTCGAGGTAGTCCAGCGTGCGCTGATCGATCGGGAAGAAGCCCATTGTCGCGCCATATTCCGGCGCCATATTCGCCAGGGTCGCGCGGTCGGCCAGGGTGAGGTGAGCCAGTCCGGGACCGTGGAACTCGACGAACTTGCCGACGACACCGTGGGCGCGGAGGAGCTCGGTGACCGTGAGCACCAGGTCGGTGGCGGTCGTTCCCTCGACCATCTCACCGGTGAGACGCATGCCGACGACCTCGGGAATGAGCATATAGATCGGCTGTCCGAGCATGCAGGCCTCCGCCTCGATGCCGCCAACGCCCCAACCGACCACGCCGAGCCCATTGATCATCGTGGTGTGAGAGTCGGTTCCAACAAGGGAATCGGGCAGGAGCACGTCGGTGCCTTCCTCGTCCTCGGTGAGCACACAGCCGGCGAGGTACTCGAGGTTGACCTGGTGCACGATGCCGGTTTCGGGAGGAACGACCGAGAAGTTCGAGAACGCCGACTGCCCCCACTTCAGGAACAGGTAGCGCTCCTGGTTGCGCTCGAACTCGCGCTTTGTGTTCTTGTCCCGAGCATCGTCGGCACCGTAGTGGTCGACCTGCACGGAGTGGTCGATGACGAGATCGGCGCGAATGAGAGGATTGACCTTTTGAACGTCGCCGCCCAGCCGCGCCATTGCCGAGCGCAGGGCCGCGAAGTCCACGACCGCTGGAACGCCGGTGAAGTCCTGGAGCACGACGCGCCCTGGCTTGAACGCGATCTCCTGCTCGGGGATGTTCTTGGCGTCGTAGTTGGCGAGCGCACGCACGTGCTCTTCGGTGACCACAAAACCGTCACAGTTCCGCAGGCAGGACTCGAGCAGCACCTTGATGCTGTAGGGGATGGCGCTCAGGTCGCCAACGCCGCTGTCCTGGAGCGTGTCTAGCCGATACCAGGTGTGCTGTTTTCCGCCTGATTCCAAGGTTGTACGCGCGTTGAAGGGGTCGAGTCGTGACATCTGGAGCCTCCGTGTTGAGTCCTACCTATGACGGAGGTTCTGATAGGGAAAATGGATTAATTCTATCTTCCTGATAGATGCTGCCTATGGAACTCTCCCACCTTCGAAGCTTCCTCGCCATCGCGCGAAAGGGCAACATGACCCGGGCCGCCAAGGCACTTCACCTCACCCAGCCCGCCGTCTCCGCCCAGATCGCTCTCCTGGAGGAGGACCTCGGCGCCGCCCTGTTCCACCGCACTGCAAAGGGCATGGCCATGACCCAGGCTGGCACGCTGTTCCAGCACCACGTCGAAGAGGCACTCGTCTGGCTGGACGACGGGCGCGCGGCGGTGCAAGGACTCGCCGGTCTGGCACATGGCTCCCTCGCAATCGGCGCGGGGGCGACCGCTACGACCTACCTGCTGCCGCCGCTGCTCAGAGCCTTCCACGAGCAGCACCCAGGCATCCAGATCCACGTGCGCGAGCAGGGCAGTCAGGCCATCGTCGAGGCCGTGCTCGCCGGCGCCCTCGACCTCGGAGTGGTCACGCTGCCAGTCGATCCCACCGCTCGACTGACGGTCACGCCCTGGATCGACGACGAGCTTCGGCTCATAGTGCCCGCCAACCACGCGCTATCCGCCCAACAAACCTATCGAATCCGGGACCTGGACGGACAGCCTCTGGTGCTCTTCGAGGCCGGGAGTGCCGTTCGCCGGGTCATCGATCAGGCCCTATCCGACGGCAACACGGCGGTGGAGATCGTCATGGAGCTGCGATCCATCGAGTCGATCAAGCAGATGGTGGTCCAGGGCATCGGCGCCGCCTTCGTCTCCGAGCATGCTCTTGCTGACGGAGAGGGTCTGATCACCGCGAAAAACCGGCTCCGACGGACCCTGGCGGTCGTCCACCGCAGCGACCGCCCCCCGAGTGCTGCCGCCCAGGCCTTCTTGGAGCTGATCCTCGACTCCTGCTGACGTGGCGACGGTCCTAGGCGGCGACGGCCTGAGGCGATGGCGCCACGGTCTGAGGTTGCGACGGCCTGAGGCGCCGGGGCCGCCGGAAGGAGATCCGAGGAGTCGTCGGGCCGGAGGGCGGAGGGAACGCTGATTTTGGGCGTGTAAAGCTCCTTTAGTGGCCTCCGGCCAGCGAGGGGCAAGCCCCTCTGCCCTCCCCAGACCGGACCGCAACATGCTCGGTGGGATTGGACACGGGTGTAGTGGACGACGGAGCGAGCATGCCGCCCTCCGGTCGACAGGGGCTGCGCGCCCCTCGTGACCCGCGGCAAGGGGTAAACCCCTTCCAAACCCCAACAATAGGGTTTTGGGGTGGGTTCGGATGGGTTGCCCACGACAACGACCACGGCCACTGCCACGGGACGACCACGCACGAATCCCGATCCCCGGGCCATCGGAGCGGAGAGCCGGTGCGGATTCAGTACTACGGCCCTTAGATTTCCTCCACGCAGCTGACATCTCCCGGTAGTGGCTCACGTCCGAGGAGTTACAATCATGCTGGAGAGGAATCGCCATGAGCGAAGTCGCGTTTGCCCAGACCGAGCTGGAATACCCCGAGTCGGACGGGCAGCCGGTGGGTGAGACCGGCCTGCACGTGCTCACCTTCCACGACTTCCTGGGGATCGCGATGGCGACGTTCGCCGACGACCCCGATGTCTACGTCGGCGGCAACCAGTTCATGTACTGGGTCGAGGGTGACCCCAAGCAGGCTGTCGCGCCCGATATCTACATTGTTCCGGGGCGCCCGAAGACACCGCCGAGGAATACCTGGAAGGTTTGGGAAGAAGACGGCCTGGCGCCCGCCTTCATCCTGGAGATCACGTCGAAGAGCACCCGCCTCACCGACCTGGGCCTGAAGCGCGGACTGTACGAACAGCTGGGAGTGGCCGAATACGTCCTCTACGACGGGTGAGTACCTCGATCCGCAGCTGAAGATGTTCCGGCTCGAAGAGGGCGCCTACGTCCAACAGGTCCCCGGGCAGTTCGGTTGCTGGAGCGAGGTCTTGCAGGCTTTCCTCGAGCCGGATGGGATCCTGATTCGCCTTCGGAGTCGAGATGGGCAGCCGATCCTGCGCGCGACAGAGCGCGCCGATCAGGCGACAGAGCGCGCCGATCAGGCGACGGAGCGCGCCGATCAGGCGACAGAGCGCGCCGAGAAAGCAGAGGAGGCGTTGGCAAAGGCGATGGCAGATCAAGAGGCCTTGCTGGCGGAGGTCCGTCGACTCAAAGGAGAGTGAGCGCCCTCCCCGAGCGCGCACCATTACTGCGACCCGTCCGCAGCCCGAGCGGATAGAGGGCCTCCCGAGCTGGAGGTCCCATGAGCCGTGTTGCCCTGCTGACCCTGTTGCTAGTCGCCTGCGCCCCAAAGGCAGAGGCCCCCGTCGTGGCGGTCCCAGCCGTGGTCACCGAGCCCGCACCGCCCCAGACTCCCGAAGAGCTGGTGCAACGCATCGCCAAGCTCGAGTTTCGCAACCTCGTTCCGCCAGTGCTTCGCTGGGACTGGGTGCCGCCGCTGGCCACCCCAGCCGACAAACCCCACAACGCACTCGTCGTCCTGGTGGAGTTCAGCGACGTGAAGTTCGACCGCTTCGCCAGCGACGAGGCCCAGGGCACCAAGCTCGCCGGCTTCTACCAGGACCTGCTCTTCGACAGCACCTTCGAGAAAGTCGACAGCCTCAGCCACTACTATGCAAACCAGAGCAGCGGGCGCTACCACCTCGACGGCACGGTCCTGCCACCGGTGCAACTGGACTCCGAGCTCGCCCACTACGGCGCCCCGGTCCGTCCCGAGGGCGGCGACTGGCGAAATGACGGGCGAACCCACGATTTAGTCGAGGATGCCCTGGTGGCCGCCCGCGAGCAGCACCCAGACACCGACTGGAGTGGCTTCGACCACTGGGACCTGACCGACTTCGACAACGACGGCAACTACGACGAGGCGGACGGCTACGTCGACCACCTGATCCTGGTGTACGCGGGCAAAGGACAGCACGCCTGCCAGCGGTACAACAAGCTCAACGAAAAGCTCAATCCAAACACCGGTCCCGAGGTGCTCGCCGAGCTCTCACCCGATGCCTTGGAGTGCGCAAACCGGCTCTGGCCACACCGCAGCGACGTGACCCGGCGCGAGTCCGAAGGCCCGCCGATCGACGGTACAAAGAACATCCGAGGTGGCGCGGAGCTGCTGCCCAATCTCTGGGTCAAGAACTACAATATGCAGTGCGAGTACACGTCTGCGGCGACCTTCATCCACGAGACCGGACACTCGCTGGGGCTGCCCGACGTCTACTCCCGGACCTCCAGCAACTCCACCGGTCTGTGGGAGGTGATGAGCCACACCTCCGACCCCAGTCCCCAGGCGATGTCGGCCTGGTCCCGCATGCAGCTGGGTTGGATGGAGCCCGATGTCGTGCTTCCTCCCAATCACGGCGGCGAGGCCAGCACCACCGTGCACCTCGGTCGTCTCAGTGCACCCGGCGACGCCGCCGGAGCAGTATTGGTCGCCTTGCCACCGAAGATCCGGCAGCTCGACCTGGTCGACCTCGACGAGTCCCACGGGGAGCAGATCCTGTACAGCGGCCAAGGTAACGAGCTCAACCGGAGCGCGACGTTGTCTGCAGACCTGGACGATAAAGACGGTATCGAGCTCTCTTTCGACGCCTGGTGGGAGATCGAGGGTGGCTGGGACTTCGCCTATGTCGAGCTCGACGCTGGAGATGGCTGGAAGCGCTTGCTGCCCACCGACCGGGCCCACATGCCCGCCAAGCACGGCCACGACGGCGCCAAGACCCTGCCCGGGTTCACCGGCTTCAGCGGAGACCTCGACGGCGATGGCAAGAACGAGAGCCACCCGGACTGCGATCCGAAGCTCGAGGTCGCGTCGGGCGAAGACAAGGTCGACGCCGAAGAGAACGCTTGCCTCGAGGCCAGCTGGGTCCGAGTGGCCTTCGACCTCTCCGCGCATCGCGGTGCACACGTCGACATCAGGCTGCGCTACTTCACCGATGGCGCGGCCGTCGAGAATGGGCTTTTGATCGACAACCTCACCCTCGGCGATGTCTCCGAGGACTTCGAGGACGGGCTCGACGCAGCCTGGACCCTGGACGGCTTCAGCGCCAGTGCCGGCGCCCACACCCTGCTCGTGCCCCACTTCTACCTGCTCGAGTACCGCGACCCCTACGCCGAGACCACCGCGGACAGCTTCGACTACGACAAGGCACTGGCCCAGGGCTCGGTGCTCTTCTACTACGACTCCGAGCAAAAGGGCATGGCTGCGATGCGGTCGCGCCCACGTCCGGGCGTGGTGGCCTGGTACTTCGACGGCGCCTTCCCCTGGTCCGAGAACGACCCCGCCCTGAACGGGCCCGGCAGCGGCTATCTGCTCGCTGTCGACTCGAGCCCCAACGAAGTGTCGATCCCAGCGGTCGCCGACATGTACAAGGGCAGCAAGGACGCCTACGACACCCACTTCGACGTGTCCAGCGAAGAGGCCCAGGCCGCGCTGCACGACGGCTTCTACAAGACCATGTGCTTCGTGCGAAAGGCCGGTTACTACTCCACCGATCTCGACCCAGCCGAGGCCGAGAAGTGGTGCAAGGACGCCGAGCCCGCCGTGGAGCGGATCGAGATCGACGGCGCCAAGGCGCTCTATCGGGAGGAGTTCAAGAACATCCTGCCCGGCGCTGCCACCGCTGGGCTGGTTCCAGTGGAGGAGCTCTTCGACTATCGCAAGCGAAAGGGCGAGATCACGTGGAGGATGTACGACCGCGGCCTCCGCAACCTGCACACCTTCGACAACCCGTTCTCACCGGAGCCCTTCGAAGACGGCCGCGTCTTCTACAAGGTCGAGGACGACGCCCTCGCCGAGGTGGCACGCACCGCGCATCCCGCCGTCACGAGCTTCTCCGACGCCGATGCCCCTCGCTGGCTGAACCCCAAGCTGCACTTTGGCGGCGTCGTCGTGCCCACAGAGGGCCTGAGCTGGGAGGTCTCCGCGCCCGCCGAGGACGCACCAGCCGGCACTGAGGCCACGATCAAGCTCTCGTGGAGCTCCGGGGAATAGGACGCCGTTTCCGCTGGCCCGAGCCAGACGAGGCCAACCACAGAGGTGGTTTGGGCAGTTTCGCGGCCCGCTATTCCCTGCGGTTCCTCTCCGCACGAAGCCAGCCAGCCTCGCCCTCTGTAGTCCCACAAACCCACAACGGTCGCACACAGCAAGAGGGAGGAGGCGAAGCCGGAGGGAGAACGCAGTTCTCCCTCTAATGGTAGCTCCCCTGGAACCTGTCGACGCGGCTCTCTATGCAGCCTGGAGCCGCTACCAACAGTCCCCACGTCTGAATCCGATCCGGCGTCGACCCCTTCCCGTGCCTCCCCCAGCACACTGACTCGAACGCCACGGTCGCCCTGCGATGGCTGACCAGCCTCCGGCCCCGCCCGACCACCACAGACCCGTCACGGTCCACCGAAGCGATCCCGCATCTCCTCAGTCCTCCTCCATGCAGATCTCGGCCTCTCCGCCACAGGCGTCGCAGCAGTCCTCTCCTTCCGGGCAGACACACGGGTCAAGCCACACCGTCTTGCACACAGTGCCGTCCGGACACCCGGTACTGCAGGCCACGTAGCAGTCCGGAGCCGGGCCTCCCTGCGCATCCACGCCACATCCCGGCTCGGCCCAGATCTCCCCGAAAGGACACTCGCCCACGCCGAGCTCTTGATCGGTGTCCGTCTCCTTCTTGTCGCCCTCTCCACCACACGCCAGGATCAACAGGAACGGCAGAAACCTCACTTGCGGAGACTCGTTCCGGGCATCAGAAGCTCGTTGATGTGGTCGGGTCGGCGGCGCTCGGGCATGACGCTGCGGGTGGACTCGATCTTGGCCTGTTTGGTGGCCATGATCCGGCGTGCCATCCACTCGATGGTCTCCTGCTTGAAGAACACATCACTGAAGGCGAGCTGGGCGCCGTCGACGATCACGCGCAGAGCGTACTGATTGGGGCGGCCGAGCCACTCGACGCCGGCCTGGTCGATCTGGAGGATGGGCACGATGCGCTGGTCTTGGATGGCATCTCCGATCCGGGTCTCGAGGCGCAGCTCCTCGGCACTCAGGACCATGATTCGCGATGTCTTTCGGGTCCGGAGCGCCCACAACAGCCCGATGAGGCCGATGGTAGCGCTGGCGATGAGCCCGGTGAGCCAGGCGCGGGTGACGACGTCTGGCAAGGTGCCCACATAGGTGAACCACGCGCAGGTCAGGGCGGCGATCAGATACGGGATCTTGCCGATAGACGGCCAACCTTCAGAGAGGTGAAGCCGAATGTCGTGCTCACCCACGTGAAGCACAGAGCTTCTGGGGGCAGGGTCGTTCGCGTCTTCGGTCATGGTCGGTATTGTGTCCCAACTCAGAGGAGCTGGCGCGCCTTGATCTCCAGATAACGGCCGAGCATCTCAGCCGTCAGGTCCGACGGCGCGCAATCGACGGCAAGAGCCCCCTTCCTACGCAGGGACTTGAGGGATTTTTCGCGGAATCCGATCAGCTCGGCGGCCGCCCCGCGGGTGTAGAGATCGGCGCGGACCTTGGCGGGATCCTCTGCGAGGGCGTGGACCTCGGTGTCGCGCACCCAGACCGTCATCGCCAGGTGCCGACCCGCGAGGGCACCGACCATCCCGGCAGCGAGATCGGCGCTCACTTCATCGGCCACCGCCGTGAGCAGGACCACCAAGCTGCGTCGTCTCACTCGGTGGGCCAGGTAGCGAAAGGCGTTCGCGTAGTCGGGCTCTTCGAGGCTCGGAAACACGTCGTAGGTCGCCCGGATCAGCCGGCCACCGTTGCGAGCGCCGCCCTTGGGAGGAAGCCAGACGCGGACCTTGTGATCAAAGGCCAGCAGACCGACGCGATCCCCGTGTCGCAGCGCCACCTGACCCATCATCATCGCCGCGTTCAGGGCGTGGTCAAAGGCGGTCAGCTCTCCGCACTGTGCGCTCATCATTCGCCCGCAGTCCAGGAGAAAGATCAGGTTCTGGTTGCTTTCTTGCCCGTACTCCCGAGTGATGAACTCCCGTCGGCGCGCGGTCGCTTTCCAGTCGATGTGCTTGTAGGCGTCGCCGGCCACATAGGGTCGAAGTCGCTGAAACTCGCTCTCCCCACCCTGACGCCGACGGACGCGGACCGGAACCTGCTGCTCGGCGAGCTTGGTGTTCAGACCGTAGCGGCGCAGCTGCGCAAAGTCCGGATAGACCCGGAGGCCTCCCTCGACGGGAAGGGTCTTTTGCCGCTCCCAGAGGCCCAGGGGCGAGGACCAGCGAACCGTGATCGGGCCAAAGCTGTGCTGGCCGCGGCGTGCCACCTTCAGATCGTAGGCTCGCGTGGTCTCCTGATGAGGGTGGAGCTGGAGGATCGCTGGCAGCCCTTCCGTCTGACCGGGCGCGTCGTCGGTGACCCGCAGGTTGAGGGTGCGACGTCCGATGTTGCTCAGGACCATGCTGACCGAGAACGTCCTCCCCACCGCTTGAATGGCGGGGACTTCCCGACGGGCCTCGATGGCGCCACGAGCGAAGAGCAGGTCGAGGGCGGCTACGGCGAACAGCACCGCGTCGAGGGCTACGATCGGGAACACCAGGGACGGCGCCGCGATCGCAGCCAGCGACAGAGCCAGCGGGATCAGCGTGAGCGCGACCAGGGCCCGAGTGGGAATCACCCGCTTTCTCCACCGGGAACGGGGACATCCATGAGCACATTTGCGACGACGTGGTCAGCGGAGAGCCCCTCGAGCTCGGCGTCGGGCTGGAGCATGAAGCGATGTCGAAGCACGGGACGGGCCAGCTCTTTGACGTCGTCGGGCACGACGTAGCCGCGGCCCTCTCCGGCGGCGAGCACCTGGCTGCACAGGAGGAGGGCGATGGAAGCTCGCGGTGAAGCACCCAAATCGACGGCAGGGTCATTTCGGGTGCGGCCAACGATCGTGGCGATGTAGCTCAGGATCTCGGGATCTACGCGCACGCCGCGAGCGGTCTGACGCAGGCGAGCGATACCCGGCGCGTCCACAACCTGACGCAGGCCCACCGCGTCGAGATCCGACGGGTCGAAGCCGGCCATGTAGTTCTCGAGGAGGTTGACCTCGACACCGTGATCGGGGTGCCCGATGAGGACCTTCATCATGAAGCGGTCGAGCTGGGCTTCGGGCAGTGGATAGGTGCCCTCGCTCTCCACCGGGTTCTGGGTCGCCATCGTGAAGAACGGCCTTGGAAGCGCACGTGTGACGCCATCGACGGTCACCTGAAGATCGCTCATCGCCTCCAGCAGGGCGGCCTGGGTCTTGGCAGGTGCGCGGTTGATCTCGTCGGCGAGGAGGATCTGGGTGAAGATCGGCCCGGCTCGAAAGACGAAGTCGTCCTCGCGCTGGTTGAAGACGTTGCCGCCGGTCACATCGCTCGGCATCAGATCCGGCGTGAACTGGATCCGCTTGAATCCGACGCCCACGGTGCGGGCGACGGTGCGAGCCAGCAGGGTCTTGCCGATGCCCGGAGGACCCTCCAGCAGGATGTGGCCACCGGCGAACAGCGCCACGATGACCGAGCGGATCACGTCCTCCTGGCCCAAGACGACTCGACCAATCTCGGCCTCTGCGGCCTGGAAAGTAGCGGCGAACACCGCCAGTTGCTCGTCGTGAGTCGCCATTACTTGCGGGTCACTCTCCAAAGTTCCTCCACCAGATCGAGATCCGAAGGTTGATTCTTGCCGTCCGGGTCGGCTGCGGCTTCCTCGACGGAGGCCACAAAACGGCGCGCGGAATCGGTATCCCGACCCGCCCGCTGAGCGGCCAACTGTAGTCCCGCCGGCCCCATTCGCGCCAACCACAGCCGCGCATAGGCCGACGCGGTGTAGCGGGAAGCGCCGAGCCGCAGATAGCGGTGCCCCAGCGCAGTGACGTGATCGGCAAAGCGCAGTCGCCCCTCTCCAGGGGGATCGCGGAGCGGTCCAAAGGGGTATCCCCGCCACAGGGCGACGACCGTCCAGAACAGGAGGAGCTGGATCACGAAGGGCAGCAGGTTGGCGTTCGCGAGGGCTCGTGCGGGTCCGGGATCCGCGGTGCCAGCGGTGGTCGCTAGCTGGAGGCGGATTGGGGTCGGCAGCGGCCAACCCAGGACCGACTGCCCGACGTGCAGGAGATCTCCGAGGAAGACCTCGTTGTCGGGAGCTACCAGCGCGCCATTCCAGAGCAGCCGCGAGTCGGCGACCGAAACCACGACGCCTGCCCCGACGTCGATGGACTGAACAATGGCGTATTCCCCGCTCGCGACCCAGATCTGGCCGCTCGGCTCTGACCACGACGACCAAGCCCCGTCGGGCCACTGGGGCTCCGGAAGGAAGTCCGTGAACGGCGCGACCAGCTCGGTCGACCACCCCGGTCCGTCGTAGGATCCGGCTTCGTACAGGCCGAGCTCGGTAAATCCCGGCGTGGCATCACCACCGACAATGAGCACGCCGCCGGCCATCACCCAGCCGCGCATTGCATCCCAGTCCGCCTCGGTCGGCGCGACGTAGAACAGATCGAGCACCAGCGCATCGGTCTCGTCGTCGAGGTTCTCGAGTCCCCGCAGCCGCCAGCTCACGTCGTAGCCATAGTCGTCGAAGAGGTCGTACAGACCTGCATCTCCGTAGGAATGGTAGCGGCTCTGACCGTGGGAGACGGGTACGAGGAGGAGGAGGAGGAGTCCCGCACCGAGGATGCGAGAAGCCGCTCCGAGGGCCATCTTTCCAAATTCTTTGTCGAGGAGCTGCCCACCCCAGCGGAACACCTCCACGGCGTCCAGGACCTGGCGCAGATCGTCGTGCAGCGCCTCGTCCTTTCGCACAGACCTGGCGTATTCGCGATCGGTACGCGAGCGATGCAGACGGATCCGGCCGTCCTCCCCCATTCCCCGCAGGGCCGCTCCACGGGCGAGGATCACCGCCTGCCCGACATCTCCGGCGGCGAGGGCAGCGCGGGCGGCCGCCAGGAGATCCTCACTGGGGAGATCCGGCACATCTGGCAGCTCGATGCCGAGCTCGCTCACGGGCTCCAGGGGCTGCTCGATGATTGCTGCTGCGTCGCGCTGCAGCCCAATGTAGGACCAGAGGACCCGCATGAGGACGAGCACCCCAGCGGCGATGAAGGCGGCGACGATCCACTTCAGGATCGCGGCGAAACCCTCCGGCTTCGCGATCTCCTGATCACATCCCCGAGGCTCCCGCACGTCAGGTTTGTCGGGCTTTCCAGAGAGCTGATCTCCCTTCTCTCCGCC
>PJEL010000698.1_pt1 | contig 38438 bp, 32 predicted proteins | sample 1853271 | NCBI WGS metagenome assembly PJEL01 (sample SAMN08108733, study PRJNA415343) | Invertebrate metagenome, whole genome shotgun sequencing project. | host: Globobulimina | place: Sweden: Gullmar Fjord | collected 2015-08
GCCAATGGTATCGTTTGCGTCATACGCTGATGGTCAAACGGTCGTTTCACGAAATCTGCAAGAAATTTCTCTAGATCCTTGAACTGCATAATCGTATAATCCACCAGATCCTGCGTAATGCCGTTATGTAAAAACGGTGTATCCACAATAAACAAAGGAATATTATACTTTCTAGCAATGACTTCATACCATTTGATAACTGTTTTACAGATATTCGTGGAACACAGTAACAATTGAGGTTCCGGCATTCCGCCTATAGGACCTCCCTTTGATATATCAGCCCCAAAATCAGTTCGCGCATACGCACAGATATCCTGTGAAAATCCCTCTGCCTCAGCTATTTCCATCATCTCGACTGCCTGGTGAGATGATGCACACATGGCTGCATGATTCTCTGGGTATATAGGAATAATATCCATGGCATAAAGAAATTCAACCGGAGCGCCACTGGTCACCCATGCAATTGGTTTTTCTTTTGTGGTTTTTGCTTCAATGTAGTATTCAGTCATGATCTCCTTCATTTTGGAAATCGAATTAAAAACGGTCATGGTCTATCCTCCCAACATTTCACTTAAGGCATTAATTCGTGTCTCGATGGCATCAAAATTTGTCATCGTCAATTCAATATCAATAGACGCGGTGGGTATATTCTCTGATTTCAGTCTGGCTTTGAGTTGGGGCGTATCAAATGCGTCGGGTTCACAAAAATTGACATACCAGAAAAGTACTCCATCTGCATTTGCGTCTTTAACTTTGTCTACCAGATAATCATGTCGGTCCCGATCCGGGTTATACAAACAACTACAGGGGGCAGGATTATATAAATATTCAGTTACGCCTTCAACAAGGTTGTTATATTTAAGTTCTCCTTTGGAGACTGTGCGCCATCCATTGGCAATATCATCGTCCACTATGTCGATGTTGTAACGATCAAATATTTTATAAATTTCAATCGGATCAAAAACCAGCCCAGTGTGGATTATACGAACCCGTTTCCCGGCCGGGGCCTCAGTCTTTCGTAATTCTCTCAGCAAGTCTTCCAGCATGATATTGTACACCCTTCTGGGTAAGAAGAATCCGGCTTTAATCACAGTGTAAAAATCAAAATTCTTGATCAACCCCGGCTTTTCCCTACGAATTTGATAAAACTCTCTTTGCAGTTCTCTGCTATATCCATAGAGCTGAGCCGCCATCTCAAGAGATTCTTCTGTAATTGCTTGCCCTGTAATCTTTTCCAGATCTTGAGTTACGGTTGCGAGAACACTGCTGAGGTATGTTCGACGTGCCTCTTCTGTCTGTGTGATTGGCATGGAGAGCTCCAACGTCGGCTTTGTAAATAGTCTGCGGTAGATCTCCCTTAGATTTATCAACGTGTCACACAATGACGTAAAGGCGTAGGCATCCACCATTTCCGCTTTACCACTTAGTTCCAATTCAAGAATTGATCTCGCCACTGAGCAGCAAAAAGCTTGTAAGTGGCTATTAGCATTGTTTATTTGAAGATTATTTCCCCACAATTGAACCGGATATCCTCCGGCAGCTTCAATTAATTCCATCGGAAAATAGGCCGGCATAACACCAACCACAGGGCAAGCAAGAGAATCCTTATACTGTTTGACAGTAGTCGTAACATTTCCAACCACTTCATGAAACGGCGTATACATAATTTAGCTCCATTCTATTTAGATTGTATCTCAACGCACAAAATATTTTTTATCATTTATCGATATTGTTATTGCAACGCCCACATTTTTTAATCCAGACGTTTGTTTCCATTTGCTACTATTCCAGTCATTCCTTGTTTGCAATGATGGTTATTGACCTAATGTCATGCTTCAATCACTGCAAATTATTATTGCGGATAATTCAAACTATGGAAGAATGCATTTTATCTTTAAGTTGGCATTATCTTACATTTCCAGCTCTATTTGCTCAATACCAAACTTAATCTTTCGTATCTCTGCATTCTTGACTGCTTGAAGGTTATCAGTACTTTTTTTCATTGTTATTAAACAACTACTTGTTTTTTTTTTTAGAAAAATGCAAACTATAAAAAAACGTATAAAAAAAACAGTCACATTCTCTCATCGAGTTCAGTAAAAAACAAAAACGCCACACAGACTATCGACCTCGTTTACTAACAATAACAAAATTCTATAAAAATACCTAAGAGATACAGATAACAACTAACCTATCGATATCAAACTTTTTTCTTTTAACGGGAAAACCGCCAACGAGTGTCACCTTTATCCCAGTCTGCTGGTGACCTAATTTTAGGGCTGATTTCCTGTTCGAGTACTCTTGAGCTCTATTGATACGCACGAAAAAGAGAATGATTCAGTATCGACGCAAAAAAGACACCAAGAAGAAAGGATCCACATATTTCAACTTCAGTAAGTTTGAAAGTTTGTTGGATGGATTACGGGCCAAAGGCATTAAAGTCACAGCAGATGACTTTCAAATCGATAATCTAAAATCGTATCATGACTTTGGATATTTTTTTGAAACTTTCTCAAAGCAGGAGATCAAGTCCCAGCTACTCTTCTATAAGTGCCAGCTGGACGAATTTGAGGATAGCTGACACAAGTATTGTAAACGTCAGCAAAAATGTTTCAATTTCTCGCCCATCTACAACATTTTAAGCTGTTTGATTTAGCAAAAAATATTCAAACTCTCTTTAAATTTAATTTATTAACTGCAATATTTGGCCACATTATCTGTTTTACAAGTTCAAAACATCGTTGTATGATGTTGGTCAACCTAAGGCAGAAAAATAAACCAAACATTTTCACAATTTATGCAGCGGACGGCCATCATCGTCTCTATCTGCTAAATTGTTAGATTAGCCTAAAAATAGAGTCATACTGTTTGATTGAAAGATCGATACAAAATATTAAGAGGATTTTCTGATGAAAAAAATTACAAAAAAAGACAAAGTGGAGAGTTATCTCGAAGATCTCATGAAAACAGAAGGGTTTACGACTGAAAACCTGATGAATACAACTGTATATGATCTGTTTGGTAATGCAGAACTAGAAGGAATTGGGAAAACCACTCTGAGTGGCGCATTAAACTTATTTAAAAAGAAATATGGGTTGAAAAAACCTGGAAAAGGCGGTTTGGTACCTGTAAAGAACACCAAGAAAGAAAGAGTTGAAAGATACCTTACGACTCTCATGAAATCCCCGGAATTTGGTGTTGACGATCTAATGGACCTGACAGTGTATGACCTATTTGGTAATTCGGAATTGGAAGGAATAGGTAAAACAACTCTTAGCAGCGGCATCAGCACATTTAAGAAGAAATATTTAAAAATTCAGTACAGTAACGAAGCCACTGGGGAAGAAACCAATACTAAATCAATGGAAGTGGATAGCAGCGACACAGATTCTGCTGAAGATGGTGCAGCACCGATCATAGATCAGATAGATGAAGAAGCAGATGAGGAATCTGTGTTCCAAGATGAAGAGGAAGAGGAAGAGGAAGAAGATGTTGAAATATCAGAAGAAGGTGATCAGAAAGATAATGATCAATCATTTGAAGATGTCTTCATTAATGCTATTGTAAAAGAAGAGAAAAAAGATCCTCAAAAACCGGAAGGAGCCGCTAAAAAAGGTGTTAAAGCAAGCGGCAAAAAAATATCCGAAAAGCTCTCTGAAGTAGATGGGGTTTCACTGAAGATATTGGATTCTGATGAAATCGCTACATTAAAAAATATGATCAATCGTTTTAAAACAGGGCAAATGAATATCATGCCAGTGGAAAACTTTGAACTAATTGAACTTAAACATGCTTTACGGCATTTCGGTGTAGACTACAAAACGATTCTGGACCACTATCGTAAAAACGCGGATAAATAAACATTTCAAACAGAAAGCCTATCGCAATATGTTTTTTGAGGGAGCCAGTTTCAGAATCCCCCGAGATTTTCAAAGTCCCCAAACACATATTGCAGGGCCTTCCCTCTAACGGATTCCTCTTCATCTAAAGACGTACACACGGTGACCTTCGATTCATCTTTCTGTAATAATCATGAAATACTGCACAAAACATTAAAGGCTCGTTATATATCAATCCATTAACCGGATATGAGACAGAAAACCTGATACGACAATTAAAAACAAATGCTCTCTTTGATCCCGTCACAAATTATTGATTTTCATGTTCACTTGTTTCCTGACCATCTCTTTGATGCCATATGGAAGTTCTTTTCAGAACAGTACAAATGGCAAGTAATCCACAAAAAGTACTCCCAGCAAAGTATAGACTACCTAAAAAGCAAGGACGTCAGCCGCATTATCTATTCAAATTATGCTCATAAAAAAGGCGTGGCTAAATCGCTGAACGAGTGGAATATTGATTTACTCAATAGAAATAAGAATCTTTATTGTTTCGCTGCCTTTCACCCGGATGATGAAGACGGTTTGCAGATGGCAAAATCGATGCTGGATCACCCTCGAGTAATTGGATTCAAACTGCATTATCTGGTACAAAATTTCTATCCAACAGACGAGAGACTATTTCCCTTGTATGAAACCGTAATCGAGAGAAATAAACGTATTCTGTTTCATGTGGGTAACGGTCCTGTCGGAAATGAATTTGTCGGATATAAAAACTTCGTTCCACTCCTGCGTCGCTATCCACAGCTTCCTGTTAATGTTGCTCATTTAGGAGGTAACGAATTCAAACTATTCTTCGATCTTCTACAGGATCACAAAAATATGATGATGGACACAGCATTCTGCTTTTTACACAATGCAGAATTAAGCTTTAATCTTTCGTCCGCATATCTGGAAGACAATAAGGACCGCCTACTATATGGATCTGATTTTCCCAACCTGATATATCCCAGGAGTGAAGAGATCGAAACACTGGCAGAACTTAAACTGTCTAAAGCTTTTTATGAGCGGGTTTTCTGGGAAAATGGGTTGCGCCTGCTGGATGAGCACTGTCCGTAATATAACTGAGGAGGTGAAATTAGCGCTTCTTACTGACTGGCAATTTGAACAATTTAAAGTTCTCCATTTCACGTAAGCTGCTGACATCATCTATAGGATTGTTTCTCAGATCAAGCTTTCTTAGATGATTTAGGTGCTTTAAGGATTGAATACCTTCTAACCGGTTCTGTTTTAGATGTAACTCCGATAAAGCGGTTAAAGTTTCTAACGGTTGAATATCAGCCACTCTGTTATTATTCAGCCTCAGCAATTGAAGATTCTTCATCCCGGCCAGTGGGTGAAGGCTACTGATACGATTCTCATCCAATTCCAACCAAGTCAGTTTCGAAAGATTGTGTAAGGGCGACAGGTCCTTAATCAGGTTATGATGGAGCGATAGAATTCGTAGTTCTGTCAATTTACCCACCGGACGAATATCTTCAATTTTATTATGATGCATCGAGAGCATCCTGAGCTTTTTTAAACGATTCAGCGGAGCCAAATTCCTTATTCGGTTACTATCCAGACCCAATTTTTTAAGGTTCAATAAATTTCCAAGCGGGCGGATATCCTCAATGCGATTGTTGTAAAGTACCAACCGGGTAAGTCTTTGCATGTGACGCAGCGGGCTGATATCCTCAATCTGCTTATTATGAATAATCAACATAACCATTTTTTCGAGGAGTCTTGATAGCTCAGGACATACAGCGCTGTTAAATGGTATGCCCACCTTCCCCGCCAGCACTGTCAGAGTATAGTGCTGTTTATCATTCGGTTGGCGACATAGTTCTAAAAAGGTTAGTTCTGGTGGTAGAGGCGGCACTATCGGTTTCTTGCGGGTTTTCGGAGGTTTTTTGAGGGGCGGTCGAGGTCGTGACGGTTTTGGTACCTCGATCCTTTTTGCAATTATAACTGGTGAGTCAACCTTTTTAAGTTTGGTTTTATCCATCTGTTTTGATTTTGATGGGGATGTTCGAGGTGTTTGAAGCGGGCGCTTTGCCTTTACAGGCTTTTTTAATGCTTTTGGTGTTCGCTTCGGCGTCATGGTCGTGATTGCCTTTTTCCCTTTCAGAGGTTCTTTTCTTTCAGGTTTCTTTTCTATAATTTTTTCTTTTTTTAACCGTTTCAGATCCCGGGCTTTTTCCGCACTGATTTTTTTGGATTCCTTTTTTTTGATGATAGGCGGTAGTTTGTATTTACGGAAGGCCGCATGACGCCGGATTGGTTTCAAACTCTGAATATCATTTTGCCTGAGATCCAGATGTGCGAGTCTCAATCGCTTCAAAGGCGTTACATCAACAATCTGATTGCTGTTTAGAATCAGCCATCTCAGGTGTGTTAGTCTCTTAAGCGCAGAAATATCGTTGATACTGTTATGATCCAAATACAAAGTCGACAGATTTTTCAGGCTGCTTAAAGGTGTCGTAATTATTATCTTGTTGTAACTAAAATAAAGGGCTTTGAGGTTTTTCAGTTTTCGGAGAGGATTAAGGTCTTCAACTTGATTATTTGTCATAAAAAGCTTTTTCAGCCTTTTATGCCCTGCAATTGGGCTAATATCGTCTATCCGATTTTTGTCCAGTGTCAGCCATTCCAGCTTCTTTAAATGGCTAAGTGGTTTGATATTTTCAATACGATTGTGTCCAAGATTCAGCCATGTCAATTCGGTTAAACCCGATAGAGCTGAAATATCTGTTATGTAGTTTTTCTCTAAAGACAACATCCTTAACTGCTGCAAACCCGCCAATGGCGTCAAATCTTGAATTTTCTTGCGCGTTAGAAACAGTTCTTTTGTCTGCTGCAATTTCTGGTATAGGGCATCGCATGTTTCAGGTGAATAAGGTACTCCAATTTCGGCAGCCAGAGCCTTCAGTGTCACCTCTTGTTTTAGGGTAGGAGAAATGCAGAGCTCAATCTGTGCTTGATTTGCATATAGGGAGGGCCCCCAGGTACTTATTAAAACAAACAATACAACGACAAATACCCGGCTTTGCCCTTTTAGTTGCTTAATTGGCATTTGAGTGGAATTATTATCTGATTTAATGGTCATTCACAAAAATATACAATATTTGGCGGGTCTATAAAGTATTTCTGGCTCTCTGATATAACCAAATGGACGATTGAACTATTTCTTTTTCGTGCTTAATACATGATAGGATGCAGTTTATTTCGGCTTATAGGCTCTTGCCGAGACTTGTCTCAGGAATTTTGACTAGATACCTACAAATATCAGCCTATGAGCCATGTATAAAATAGGTTCTATCAGATAACGACTATTGATAATTGATGAACCATGCTGTGTAATCATTCAGCATTTCAAAGTTTTCGGATCGATTATTGACAGCTTTCAAATCACACAGCGGTATCATGGAGATCTTGCTCTCATCAGAAAGAAGCTTCACTTTTCCAAGAAGACCGAACAACTCATCTTCTGAATTTTCTAATAATTCGAGTTGGTATCTTTCATACTCACCTACGGTGACAACATCACAGGGCAGACTTAGGTTCTTCGATAAAAAGAGAAAATAGGTCTGCATCGTTTCCGAGCCTACTGAGAGATCATCACACTTATTTAGAACGTTTTTTATTCTATCCGACTGACTGGGTTCTTCTGTCATTTTGATCTTTATAATTTAAATTGGGGCACCAGTTTTAATTAGTAGGTGGCTCTCCCATTACGATTACTGCCACTCTGGGTTAATTCGTTTATTCTAGAAAGATTGAAAATTATCCGTTCGAGCGGAGTCTCTTAACAATTTTGTTCAATGTATCTTGCCAATCATCTACTGGTAACTGGCAGGTTCCAACTGCTTCATGTCCTCCACCACCAAATTCAAGCATCAACTCCCCGATATTAGTATGGCAGGATCGATTTAATATACTGTGGCCGCATGCAAACACAACATTCTGGTTATTCCTCCCTGTCATTAACCTGACATCGGCATTCTGCTTAGGATACATTGCGTATATGACAAAGCGATTCCCACTATAAATCACTTCCTCAGACAATAAATTGGAAACAATAACGTTTCCCTTAATTTTACTGCACCGTTTCATCATTTTAACAAACTGTTCCTGCTGATCAAAATACCGCACTACCCGTTCTTGAATATCCTCTTTTGTTGTAATTAATTCTGGTGGCATCGTTCGACAATACTCCACCATGTCTTTCATTAATTGATGATTGCTGATCCGGTAATCCTTGAAACGTCCTAAGCCAGAACGGGCGTCCATAATGAATGATAGAAGAATCCATCCATTAGGATAGAGAATTTCATCTTGTGTCAGATCTCCTGAATCTGTTTTGTTCACTGCCTCCAATAGCGGCAGTAAACGATCATCGAATTCTTTTACTCCATCGTAATAGTCCCAGATAACCTGAGCGGTACTTTTCTCGATTCTGAACTCACCTTCAAACTGCAGGTTTCTATTTTTTAAGCGTTCATCTTCACTGGCATGATGATCAAACCACAGCCCACACCCTTCAGCATAAGGAACATTTGCAAGCACATCTTCCTTTGAAACCGCAATCTTACCATCTTGAATATCTTTCGGATGCACAAATAGGTACTCATCGACGATTCCTTTTTCTTTCAGTAATACCGCACAAACCAGACCGTCAAAATCAGAACGCGTAACCAATCTCACTTGAGCCTCCTAAATCATTTGTCATCAAAGAGTAACAAACATGAATTTTTTTAAAACTACGTCGAGTACGATGGGGGTGCTATCACATAAAATCAACGAATAACTACTGAACATGAAAAAACTGTGAATCAACTCATGTCGATTACTTCCCAAACAAACATTTACAATTACGTGATGTATTTTTATTTCATCCAGCCGTGATCCGCCATAATAGTCCTGACATCAGCCTGATACGCAGATGCTCTTTCCAATGAACCGGTATGTTGGCACCGACTACCCAGTATGATATTCAGACATTCGTTAGCCTTATTAAGTCGCTCTCGATTCACTTCCATATCGAAAAGCTCAGTCGACTCCTTTGCAATCCATGCAGCTTTCATAAATGGGTCCGCTTCGTACTGCTGTTTCAAAAGTGCATTCTCAAGATAGTAGTTAATATTTTGCAGGCTTTGTTTATAGATTCTATTCGCGAGATCTTTTGCCAGTGGCTTATTGCCTGCTGCCACAGCCAGCATAAAATCATTGACCCCGCCACTGTTAATAATCATCTGTTTCTGCAGGATCAAATCCCTGTTCAAATCTGGTATATTCTTCAATACACCCACCACCATTTCTTTCAAAATTGGGATACGCGCAAAGAGAGAGTTCAGGACCAGAGTCACGTAAACAATACTGTTTGCAGGTTTGCCTGGTCCAATCATTTTTTTTGGGTCTTTCCCGGCTACGGCCTGACAGGCAAGCTTCAGATCAACTATGGAGATGTTTGCCGTAATCATTGATGTGCCCTTGAGCTTTACATTCAAATTTGTCAGCCCACTCATTTGATTTTTAATCTGCATCATTCTGGGGACCTTCAGCATTTTCAAATAGAGTCGCTCAGCCGAACCACGGACATCGGAATCAGCATGATGAATTCCAAATTTATACTCTCTGGCAAGCCGCTCCCTGATGATATCCATGTATTTCAGATAAATAGTCATGAACCAGTTGGCATTAAAAATACAGTTCCCGCCATTATGTAAGGCCTTTGCAATCACTATTAGTGGGTCATACAATGCATCCATCTTATTCTGGTTGGCACCACTTTGGGAGCTGTCATTATATAGCTGGATCGCCTTCAGTGCATGTAAATCTGCAGAGTGAGGATACTGTTTCATTTTTTTAGTAATCAATTCCCTCGATTTTGTGACCCCCTCCCTTTCAGTAAATTTTTGAACTTCACTTCTGATATCTGACACATCCAGGATTTTTTTATTACCGAATAGGCGTTTTTTGGGTATTGGATAGATGATATTCTTCCCCAGGAATTCAGGCGAATCAGGGAATTTGTCTATTATACGGTTAAATTCACCTACAATTCGATCAGTAATTGATTGCTGATTTTCTGACATTATATCGGCTCCACAATTGTTTTAGAACTGTTTCTTCTACCGATTCAGGGTCAATTTTCCCTGAAGCCTGTTATTGATACTTCTTATTTGCAGAAATCCCATCTGATTTAGAGATTCCGAAAGGTGACAAGCTAAAATAACTGGTAATCTTCTTGTTGTTTGTCTTCAAAAACTGAAAGTGAAAAAGCGTCAGGGTGATGGCAGAAAAAAAATAGAACAAGCAGCGAATATCAATTCTAGTAATTCTGATGAGTAGCCCCAAAATCAGCTTCTCCGTAGCCTGCAGAACTCTCTGTTTTAATTTGCCGAATGATCGTATCAATGTTCTTCGTATACACATCAGCATGTCCTGCCATCTTTCGTATAGCTTGGTGTCCTGAAGAAGCACATGGTTTAACGGCTTCCAATAACTTTTTGGACGACTCCAGTAGTTTCAAGTAGGAGTCTTGATTACGGCGAAAAATATTTTTATAGGTAATAGCAATAACTCCTTGTTTGAGTATCGGATGTATAAAGATATCACTTTTGAGTTCAATTCGATCCAATTGATTTTCCTCGATAACTTTAACACAATATTTGAAGACGCTGTGTGCCAGAAGGTTCAATTTCTTGGTAAAGTTTTCAGAGGAATCGCTTTGGTGCAGGGCGCGGGCCACTTCCAATAATGAAATTTTCTGGGCAATCACTATTTTTTGTTTATATAGGGTAGCCTCAGTATTAACACTCGGGATGGCGTTTCTGATATTTTCCACCAATTGATCCATCATGGGAATCCGTGCGAAAAACAAGGCATAAGCCATGATAATCGCACTGTCGTTAACCTTCCCTTTAGGAGTTGATGCTGTAGATCCATCCTTAAACTTTTCTAAGAAAATCTGTTTAATATCTGCTTTAGTGCATCCTTGCTGTCCATGACGGCTCATTTTAACAAGAATATCTTTGCTATAGTGATTAATCATTTTGACTTCTAGAACCTTTTCATCAACCAATTGCAAGTATTGCGGGATCTCGAACTGTTTCCGAGTGAGCCTCTGCGCAACCAATTTGGCTTCCTTGTCATTTCCCATTTGAGCCTGGGCAAGCTCTTCTTTGGCAAACATCTTATATCTAGCCAGATACTCTTTGTACATACTCAAGAACCAGGTGGTGTGAAACATGCTCAGACCACCGTCTTCTATGAGCGCAGCACCAACCTTTCGAAGACTTTCCAGGAGAAGGTGTTGTTTTCCAGCCATAACCGCACTATTTTTCAGATCAATGTACTTAATAACTCCATCCATAGCGAGATAATTAACATCCGCATCTTCCACTTCGGCTGCATCCCTGATTTTATGTCTAAAAGCGTTCATTTCTGAGATACTCATTGAATCACCACCGTTCAGATTTTTTTTACCGCTGGCTCCCCGCTCAACATTTGCAAGAAATGCATTGTGAAACGATTTAATTTGCTCTCTTGCTTTGATTAGATTGAATTTTGGTTTCTTTTTTCTTCCCAAAAGCCCACCCAGTCCTCCTTTTCCTTTCTTTTGTTCAGCCTTTTTATCATTCCGGCGATAGGTGTGCATAAAAAAATCCCGATCCGGCACGGTTCTCTGGACCCGGTGCAACATTCGCATAAGACTGCTTTCACTTTCCATGTAATATTACCAATTCGCCAAACAATTGAGACTGTTATTACTTCTGACTGACTTGTTCCACTATTGTATGTTTCCGTCGAATCATTATACAATCGAGAGCCTTAGGATCAAAACAGGGTCAGTATGACATTTTTTGGGCGTTTTTGAAATGAAAAACACCAATCGACGTAGAAAATTGAAATCCTCCTGAAAAATTACAAAATCATCGTTTCAACGCTATTTATACGCATTAACAGACATTTTAAATTGTTTTATTTTTAAAACAAATATTTATTCAGATAGGTCCTGTATCCAGAATGGTCAAAATTAAAACCAGCCAACTCTTTTCCTTTTCAATGGTTTCAAGAAAAGAAATTTTTAATAGTTCATGATTAATAATTTATGCAAAGATAATCCATTCTATTTGTTGCAACTGTTGAATTTGCCCAACTATGCTCAGCCCTGTTGTTGGGGTTAGATTAATTCCAAGTAGAAGTATGTTGACAAGGCTCCTGCATTAACGTTCCATAGTGAGGAAACAGTTACGAAATATTTGGAACCCATGAGTTCCTTTTTTGGAAAATAGATATCCAAATAAAATCTGCTACTGCAATTTGCTGATCTTAATTTGACTTGTGGTTTTTAATGTACACATTTACCAGATAATCTCCCAGATTCAACTTTTAAATGAAAAATATATGTGTTTTTTGTGGATCCAGCCCCGGCAATAAATCGGAATACATACAAGTAGCCCGAAACTTAGGAGTTTCGTTGGTTGAGCATGATATCGGCCTTGTTTATGGTGGGGCCAATGTCGGCACTATGGGGGCTATTGCCAGCAGTGTGCTTGAAGCCGGAGGTAGAGTAACCGGTATTATTCCACGTCACTTAGCGGAAAAAGAAGTTGCTTTTACGAATCTTTCAGATCTCAGAATTGTCGAGACAATGCATCAGAGAAAAGCGCTGATGGAGCAGATTTCCGACGGTTTCATAGCGCTTCCAGGAGGGCTGGGGACCATTGAAGAATTTTTTGAAGTATGGACATGGGCTCAGTTGAGTATGCATCAAAAACCCTGTGGTTTACTAAATGTCTGCCAGTACTATGACAAACTTTTAGAGTTTCTCGACCACACGGTCACACAACAGTTTGTTGATAATGACCATCGCCAGATGATCGTTGTGGAGAATGAACCGATCAAACTCATCGAACGCTTTCGATCTTACTCCCCACCTGTTGCAGATAAAGCAAAATGGGCCTTAAAGATGAGTAATTCGTAGCGGAATTACTCCTTTTAACTACACAACAATCATACCCAGGCAGCTGATCCCTGAAATCAACAATAAAATCCAGTCACTGTATTGGCAAGATAACTCTGGATCCGTACGGTTTTCGGAAAAACACCTTGCCTCCATTGAATCTACCATTTCGTCCGCTTTTTTGAAGATACCTTCCAGTAAAGGCAGGACAAACACCTTCATACGAAACAGTGGATTCTTTCTACAATCAATCGCCCGTGATCGTTGAGCTTCTGAAATTTCTGCTGACAGTTCAAGAATCATTGGAATGAAACGCATCATCAGGCTGATCATCAGCGCAACTCGTTGACCGGAGACCTTTGGAACTGGGCGAAAATACCACTGTATAGCCGCTTTGATTTCCAGAGATTGAGAAGTATGGATGAAGAGAAGGCCAAGCATGACAACCAGGGATAAGCGCCAGCAAATAAGCCCACCGGAATAAATACCTTCTGTCGTAATCGAAACTGCCCAGGCTGGGAAGAGCGGACTTCCCGGTGTGGAAAAGGCTCTCGCGGCAAAAACCATTACCAGAAGCAGTATAAAGAAACGAATTTCATTTAGTAATCGGCGAATAGAAATTCTGAGCCTGATCAAGATAAAAACCAAAAAAATACTTAAACCAGACATTCCAACTTGGCTTGTCAGAGCGACAGAGAGATTCAACCCGATTAGAACCAGGAGCTTGAAGCGGCTGTCCATGCGGTGCAGGAAGGAGCTGCCTGAATGGTAATCGAAGATTGTTAACTGAGCCATGAGCGCAACCCCAACCCATATTTGGAGGTACAAGGTTCCCGTACCCCGAATATTTCCACTTCCCCCATCAGAGTATTTGGGTTACCAGCACGGACAATTCTACCTTTCTCCATCAATATCAGCCGATCAGCGTAGGCAACAACCTTTTCCAGTTCATGTGTAACAATAATAATGGAATGCCCACTTTTATGAAGCTGGATGATTTGATTTAATAACTGCTGCCCACCCACATAATCCAAATTAGAAAAGGGCTCGTCAAACACTAGAATCTCAGGGTTCATAGCTAAAATCCCTGCAATCGCCAGTCGTCTTTTTTCCCCTCCTGAAAGCAGATTGGGTTTCTGATGCCCAAAATCCTGAAGTCCGACTACTTCCATTGCTCTTTCAACCCGGGCATCAATTTCCTGCCGGTTTAATCCAAGGTTCTCAGGACCAAATGCAATATCGCTGTAGACAGTTTCCCCGACAATTTGCGTGTCGGCATTTTGAAAAACCATTCCCACAATCTGCCGTGCCCTCAGAAGGTCTTTTGAGACCGATATGCCGTCCAGCAATACAGATCCAACTGTAGGTCGCAGCAAACCATTCAAGTGTCGACAAAGTGTGGTTTTTCCTGATCCATTTGCCCCGGCAATCACCAGAAATTCGCCCGACTGGATGGATAAGTTTATATCGTTCAGACCTGTTGAGCCATCCGGAAATATATGACTAAGATTGTTTATCTGGATAAAGCTCATTGTTTTTCAAAAAATGGCATTAATAATTATTTTACTCTCACATTCAAAATTTCGAAGATTTAGTCAGGGCTGAATAATCCTGTTAATGTGCTTAGGGTTGGCTAAAAAATTAGGTCACATTCTGTTTGCAAAATGTCCAGTCTTTTGGAGACCTTTTGCAGACAGATTGTGTGAAGTTATTTTTTAACGATCTCTATACAGACAGATTGTGTGAAGTTATTTATTAACAATCCCTTAGTCGATATTACTTGCATTACTCAATTTTTTCGGCTGGGTTTGCTCTAATAATGTTACCAACTAACATCAGGAAAGGATCACTGCATTATTGTTTTATTTTGGGCCGCAATAGTCTTGCAATGTACACGGCTGCGATAACTTTCAACGCATCACCAATTAAAAACGGCAGCATACCAAGAGAAAATGCCTTCCCCCACGAAAGTCCCGTCATTAATTTCAGCCATGGTACACCAACGCCATAAACTATGACAGATCCCAGAATCATCCCCAACGCATCTCCCACAGCCTCTTTTCTGGTATTTCCGCCATCTGAGACCGCAAATTTAGCTGATACTATACCGACGACCACAACAGCTGGGATGTAACTTAGCAGGTAACCGCCAGTTGGCCCAAGCAGATGAGCCATGCCGCCCCTTCCTGCGGAAAAAACTGGAAACCCAACTGCTCCGGCCAGAAGGTACACCAAAACGCTTGCACCGCCCCATCTCCATCCGAGTAGAGCACCCGCCAGCAGTACAAACATGTTTTGCAAAACAATCGGAACAGGGCCGATCGGGATGGCCATAAATGCACCAGCTGAAATCAATGCAGCAAAAAGTGAAGCATATACAGTAAGTCGAAGTTGAGAGGTACTACTGGTTGTCATTGGATCTCCTAGATCTTAAATATTTGAATGTTTCGAGGAAATAAAAATAAGAAATGATTTATGGTTGATGAAAACAGTCTCCATAATATACTTTTTCAAGGGTCCCATCCTTGAGTTCTACCATCAATGCGCCTGTTTCATCGATATCGACAGCCTTTCCCCGGAATGTATCTTTGGTGGATACAATAGTGACCTCTCTGCCCAATGTGATTGCATATTTTTTCCATTCAGCCAGTACATGATCTAAAGACTCCCCACTGATTTCATTTTCAAATGCATCCAAAAATATACTCAAAACCTTCTTTCTTGGAACAGTTTCACCCAGCAGCGCACAAATCGATGTCGCATTCGGTTCATGATGTGTTGGATCATTATTGACATTGATACCAATACCAATATTAAGAAAAGAAACCTGTTCATCTACAGCTTCCATTTCACTCAACATCCCACAAAGTTTCTTTTCATTTACAAGAATATCATTTGGCCATTTCACCTGAGCATCAATACCAAAATGATCCCGCATGGTTCTGGCCAAAACCAGCGATGCTGCAAATCCATAACGACTCACCAAATTAGCCGGAATCTTCGGTCTCAATACTATGGTAAAATAAAGACCTCCTCCTGCAGAATGCCATGTCCTACTTAAACGACCTCTCCCTGCAAGCTGCTCTTCTGCGATCACCACAGTGAAATGCGGGCACTCCTTGCGGGCGAGGTCCTTTGCAACGGTCATTGTAGAATTCACTTCTTGATAGTAGTGAATTTTGGACTCTCTTTGTGGGAATTCCCAGGGGTGCAGGGCATCAGGCGAACTGATGAGTTGATAGCCGTTGGCCGAAGAGTCAATTTGATATCCCAACTGTTGTAATTTTTTAATATGTTTCCAGACACTGACTCTCGAAACACCAAGCCTTTCACTTAGTTTTTCCCCTGATTGAAATAAGCCGCTGTTTTCGGCCAGAATTCCTAGTATTTTACCTTTCATCTCAACTGAGCCTACACATGCAATTTTATCTATATCGAAAACGAGCCTTTATTTTTTAAAGACTTCGGTTTTTTGAAAAGATGATTATTTATCTTCGTTATCCCAAGATATTTTAAGGTTAACGAAATAGGGATCACTTGTCAAACAGGCACATAGTAAATCTTCCCAATCTCTATGTTGTTCTACATTTGGAGGTCGAAGTAGGTTATCTGAACCTGGAATTATCAGGTTTTACATGTGGAAGATATCAATTCTCAGAGGCAGGCAGGATTAAGAAGTTCTTTATTGATAGGTCGTTCAAATTCCAGTTCGCCACATGCTTTAAGGGCGGCAACTTCGGCATTACAGGCTGTTACTTTTCCATTGAAATACAAGGATTGGACAAGAAACTCACATTTTCCAGTCTTCCGAACACGGACAGGTCCGCATGAGTTTACACAACGAAAGTGAGTGACTCCTCTATTATCTCTTAAAATATAATCCACTGCTTCAACGGTTGGCGTATTGAAAACCGCCAGAAAAATCAAGGCTAGTGTTATGTTTGCTAATTTCATAACAATTATAATAAATTAGATATAAGCAGTTAACATGTTTCTAAATTGAGGGAAATACTCTGCTTGCAACTATATTTTATCAATATCTGTTGCTCCGCCGAATTGTCAATTGGAACCTCAATTCGCACTTTCCTTTTGAACATAACAAAAAGCGACAGTGGAGACAACTGCTACGCTTCACCATTTCGGGGATTAGAGCCTTTATCATCTTTTCGATCATCTACGCTTCTGTTTGGTCAACGCAACCAGCCTCTATTGATTCTGCCTGAATTTTTTTAATATCTTCAGGCCAGAACGTTTGCAGGGGAGCAGAAAACGTTATGCGTTCCGTCCGGACTGGATGCGAGATCGTAATGGAGTGTGCATGAAGCGCCAGCGCTTTTCTAGGAAACTTAATTCTTGAGCCGTATCTAAAATCTCCGATGATCGGGAATCCCTTATGAGACAATTGAACGCGAATTTGATGATGCCTGCCTGTCTCCAATGCTAATTCCAGTAACGAGACATCATTTTGATAGTGGATTCGGTGATAAGACAGTTCTGCCATTTTTCCTTCTGCCTCTGTCGAAATACTACTGTGCACTCCATTGCGCAAAATCCAATTTGTTAATCGTTCCTCCTTAGGTGTTTTGCCGTTTACCAATGCCCAATATGTCTTTTTAACAGTTTTTCGCCTGAATTGATCAGATAGGCGACTGGCAGCTTTCGACGTTCTGGCGAATACCACCACCCCAGAAACAGGGCGATCAAGACGGTGAACCAATCCTAGATATACATTGCCGGGCTTGTTGAAAGTTATTTTCAGATAATTCCGGACTTCATCATACAGTGACAAATCCCCGGTGATATCCTTCTGGATAAGCATTCCCGCAGGTTTACAGACAACAAATAGATGATTGTCGATATAAAGAGGTTGCAGCGTTGACATAATTAAGGTTACATCAAAAATCGATCGTATCAATTAGTAAAACATGTCCGACACTGAAGAAGTTAGAAATCATGAATATCATCATCCCAACCCCATTCGGTCATAATCATACCAATCTCAATCTGAAGCTGCCTGGCCAGTTCATAAGATCCCTTGATTTGACTCTGGTTTTCCATCACCCTCTGCAGAAGTTTAAGAGAGCGGACTAGTATTTTTTTGTATTCGGTTTGGTTGAACAAGCCATTTGCCTCTTTTGCGACCCAGGCAGCCTTTAAAAAAGGATCGACTTCATGAGGTTTTGTGAGATTACCAAATTCCATTTGCTGCGTTATTAATAACACACAATTCTTAAACAACTTATCTGCGAGTTGTCTGGACTCCTCGGGGTCTCCTCCAGCCAGCGAAAGCTGAAATTCGGTCACACTAATCATGTTTCGAATCATGCTCTTTTGCAGAATTAAGTCTTTAGAAACATCAGGCATGGTGGTCAGTATGTCTTTAACAAGATTCCTCAATATTGGAATCCTTGAAAAAAGAAGCCCCAGGGTAACCATGACAAGAATAACGTAGTTAGCTGTTTTCCCAATGCCTATGGTTTTTGTTTCATCCTGTTGAATCGCGGCGCACGCTTGGCGAATCTCGTCTTTTGTAATACAACCGGATATATAAACAGAACCCTTCAGTTTCGTATTGAGCATGACCATTCCACCCAATTTATCCTTGACCGCGAGCAATGATGTAATCAAAAGAATCTTTTGTTGCAAATCATCTGACATTTTGCGGATGTGCCAATTAAAATGGCCTGCTATTCCACTCTGTTCTCTAGATACTCGCTCTTTTAGAAGTTCAAGGTATTTTAGGTACACCTTGATAAACCAGGTCGCGTTGTAAATGCTGATGCCTTCGTTATGGAGAGCACCAGCAATTTCAACAAGGGCGCCTTCTAATACATCCAGTCTACGCTCATTCAAACCACTTTGAGATGTATCATTAAATATTTGGATTCCATTTAAAGCCCTGAGGTCTGAAAAATAGGGGAATTTCTTAATTAGACGCTTTATTTTCTTTCTTGGATTAGTCAGCTCCTTTTGCTCTGCGAACCGATTAACCTCTTCACGAAGTTCAGAAATATTTGGGGGCTTTTTGGGTCCTAACAAGGAGCGAGTGTTTTTTTCCGGGTATAATACATCCGACCCCAGGAATTCGGGTGTACCAGGGATACGCTTCATTAGCAATTGAAGTTCATCGATCTTTTGCTGGATCCGTTTATCGATTTCTTCTGTTTTCCTGGTATCTTTTGCAGCGCTAGCTTCTGTTTTTTCGAAGGAGTTATCCATGAATTTGTTTTGCTAAAACGAATTTCTATCTAGTCTGTCCCGATGGATTCAAGCATTTTTACTGAATCCAAAATCTTTTTGAAAAGTCAATTATTTAGGGTCAATTATGGTTATATCTAACAGAGTCTCGTTTATTGATTTTCAGTTTTGGCTATTCACTACACCTGGGTGAGTACTGATGATGGCCGAACTCTATTTTAAATCAGCTTTTTCATGTAAATATATACAAATTCTCCGGAACAACCAACACTTTATCTTAATTGTTCTTTTAAAATCTGACTTATCTAATATCTTTGGTCTTTTGGATTATGGTACAGAATCCGGATGTCTCAAAATCTTCAGATTGATGGTTCAATATGACAAGACCGCTATTGGTTATCAATGGGTTGTATACGTATTAAACTCGCATACCTGAAATATCGGAACTTGTTTCAGGAAGTACTTGTGGAATCAAATTTTGGTTATATGGTGGGATAATAATATTGTGTCTCTTGACTAATGATCACATCACGCCTATTCCTCCGAAGCATGATGTGCTGCAACTCTTTCTTTTATTGTAACTCAGTCAATGCAATGTCCATCTGAGGGTACCTTAGTATCAATAGTGCCCCATCGTTATCGCCGAAAGAGTGAGTGCTTCACTAGGCCTATTTCTGCATTTATTTCGGTCTGTTGATCTGAATCCTGACAAGCAAATGCCAGGAATTACAGATCAAAGCAGGTTTGTTCTATTTTACAGCGATAACGGCGCAGTTTGCTGATAGAATGATGTGTTGAGCAGTTGATCCGAAGAAAAATTTACCGACCTTTGATTTTTTTTCTGTACCAATAATAATATGGTCGACTTTTTCCTGTTCTGCAAAAAACACGATATTTTCTGCAACTGTCAGATTATTTGAAGGGAGCATTTTGGCTTCACAGCTCAAATTGTCTATGGTCAGAAAGTTTTTTGCATATTCCAGTATTTGTTCAGCTTGTCCCAGATCGTTCAGCTGTTTTTCTGGATCACCATCAAGAGCTGTCACTGCAATTACATGGGCGTTAAATGCTTTTGCGTATTTCATTGTCAGTTCCAACGCCTTTTTTGCGATATTCGATCCGTCATAACAAACCAATATTTTCATACTCTCTCCTTTCTCGTTTCAGTATTCTGGTCAGAATTTTAAATTGATTGCGTTAAGACGCAAATCTGGTTAACTCAAAAACGGCTCGCAGTGGTATTCATTAAAGAAGAAAAATATTTTAAACCCCAAGCATTGTCAAGTCTTTTACACTCAAACAATTGTTATTCCTTAATACTGCAAAACCTCTTCTGATATGATATCAATCGGACACAAGATATGTTATCGCTCCATTCTCCATTGAGATCATCAGCTGACTACCGCAAAATCTCGTCAAACTGGATAATCTCCTTTCGCAGCGAGAACACAACAGTATCCAGCGCGATACTTTCAGAATAAGCAAAAAGACGGCACATATTACTAAGAATATTATCCATCATGTCATGGATCTTTTCGCTGTACTGATTCATCCGTTCAGGACTATTTTTTTTATGGAAAAAAGCATTTTTTAACTGCTCAGGATTTATACCCTCATCTACTTTGCGATGAGAGAGTAGCAGCCCGAACTCATTGGCGAAGCACTGTAGAAAACTGTCATTTCTGGAAGATATGACAGACTTACCTTCTTCGAGTTTAATCTCATTTGAACTTTGGCATTTCAAAAACTTCTGAGCCATTTCCTCACGCGTCTGCTCAATATCTGTTTTCGGATCGATAATTGCTTCAATTACTTGCATATAGTTTGTATCCGGTTTGTCAACCTTCTCTCCAGTCTGGGGATCGATAAAAGAAAATTTCGGAACCATAATGTGGGAAAAAGCTTTGTTCAAAACAGCACTGTTTAGCAAGGCATATTGAATATAACGCCGAAGATCGAGTTCAATTTGTAGAGGGTCACGGTCGACAGTACAGACAGTGATCTCATTTTTCAGAATGGAATAATAGAGTTTCCGCACCACATCTACCAGGTTTCTGAAATGACCATAATTGCCAACCCCCTCAATTTCGCTTTTCTCGACTGAGTATCCATATCGCATGTAAGGCACCGGGGGCTTCTCCCTTTTAATCGTATCATCTGTAGCTAGCCAATGATGTAATTCAGGCCCTTCATCGATAATTCTGCTTAATTGTTTGAGAAAAATTCCTACATGTATTTTCCGACCATCTGAATGAGTAATTGTGTTACGCATAATATTCTGAAGCTGTCGAACTGAGATCCCGCTTATGCCTTCATTTGGGAAATGTTCGTTCCAGAGCACTCGCATGAATTCATTATCAATCAACTGAAGTTGATCGTTGATAAAAAGTTTGCTCTCCCTCAAATTTACTGCTCTGGGATGTGCGACGATATAGCTGCTAAATGTCTCGGCGTCAAAACTATTCAGTCCCAAACGGACCATTTCATTATGAAAAGGATGCCAATGCGGTAATTCCTGAATCGTTCGGACAGGGTCCTCGCTGTGTGCTGCATAAATATGGAGTTTCTGCTCTGGAGTGATAGAATGATAAAGTTTGGTTTTTTCTTCACTCCACTGTTCAGGGAGACTCTTTCGGACGGGAGGCAACAAACGAGTCAGGACAGAGTAATAGGCAGCAATTCGCAGTAGATTGGGATCAACATCATACTGATCTCTCATGTTTGACATGTCCCGCCTGAGAATATCCATCTCAGAATTGGCATCCAGTAAATAGTTAACCGGAACCCGCTCAATCCGATCGAGCAGCTTGGAGGAATCCAACTTCTTATCAAGGTTTTTCATCTCCTCAATATTTGTGGTAACAACAACGGTATTGTCGACGGATGCTTGTGTGGATTCTATGGAGACCTTCCCACTACCCAGAAGCATCAGCAATGGTTTGTAGTCCTTCTCTTTAGAACCGTCATCCAAGCCAAAAGCGTCATGAATATGGAGAATTCCGCGGTTAGAATCAACGATGGCCCCATCATATCGATATAGAATCTTGCCCGGCATATGTTCGTTCAAAATCGCCATATTTCCGGCGTCTAAAACTATCGGATTGACTCTGGCTCGCAAATAACTCGTATCGTCAATATTTGAAATACCCTTTGCCTGGGAGGTTGAAAACTCGATTTCTTCGATGCGAACATATTCTTCCAGAACTTCATACAGCGATTTGCCCTTAATCGCTGGATTTTGCATTAGTGCTTCCAGGATATCGAGTGTTCGTTTATCCAATGTAGCATTCAAATAAAAATTTGGAACCAGGACCTCTTCCGGTTTTCCTGACTGTTTTTTAATATGGTCAAAGAGTATCTTTCGAGGATGAATAATCTGGCTATCATTCCCCTGCATAGTGACAGGTATCAAAAGCATCGGATTATGATGGAACTGAGACCGAATCTCTATAGATCGTCCTTCCTCATTTACAAAACTAAAATAGAAAGTAACCAGTTTTATCGTCTTCTGCTTTGTATATTCTTCAAGTGCTCTTACGATCAGGTCAACGATATTGGTTTTTCCAGATGCTGGTGGTCCGACTAAAACAATTCCACGATTTAGACTGGCTTCATTATCAAAAGACTCGATTACATCAACTACGTGTTTGATGCAGTGTTCTTGTCCAAAAACCGCATTGATTCCCGTTGAAAACAAGTCTTTAAAAATATTGTAACTGATGATGGGTTCACCGCTTCTGACTACAATTTCAAAGCCAAAATATTTAATGGCATCGGATATTAAGGACGACGAAGTGTGAAGGTGTTCATCCGGGCTTTCGATGACATCATTAATGAATTCTGAAAAGTGTAAACTTCTTTTTTTCTGACCCGCCAGTAATTCTTCAAGGTTGAGAGATTCCATGGCGCCTCATGCATTAATAGGTTTTTCCGACTTTTTCATCCGCTCCAACACCTGCTCAAAAGTGCTTTCTGGCAAGGTTTTTTCGGCAAGTCGGTTATTCGAATATGAATATAACACACCACCAGTGGCTAAAGAAGCTGCTCCTTTCCAAATATAATTTATATTTTTCAGTGTTGGGCGTATCCAGTCCTTACGTAGCTTTTGACCATCATCCCTGTGAAAAAGCAATAACCCCCCATCGATAAAATCTGTATCGATCAGATAGATACGGGGTCTCTGAAAATGAGTGAAAAATCCTAACATCTCCTCTTTAACCAGCTCTGGTACTATCCAAACAAAATGTTCACTTTCCCGGATGATGGTCTCCTTGTTCAGACCTATTCGATTGACATAGAATTTGGGAATTCGATTCAAATGAAATTTTTCTATAAGCTCATTCGTCAAAAAACGTCTCAGAAACTCATAATCGGTGATAGTTCTCACCAGATGCTCCATTGCTGCAAGCGGCTCAGTCTTGCCTGGTTTTTTCCAGTCCGCTTTTTTTTGTTGATCGGTCTCTTCAATAAACTCCAAATCAACTTTACCGTCCCGATAGAGCTCTTCAATATGATTCCAGAGATGGTATCCCAAATGATAAGGATTACGCATAAAAAAGGGACGGGGGGCGCAAACACCGGAAAACACTTTGGCATAATCTATGATGCCCTTCACTGCTTTTTCGGCAAACAGTTCCAACATAATTTTCTTTTCCCAGTACATCGCCCAGCCCTCATTCATAATTTGAGAACGAATCACAAAATCATGGGAGGCATGAGAAACATACATATAATCAAGAATGGCTCTTTCGGCGTGACTGGTGGGTGCGTAACGGCGAAGAAAGCCAAGTATATCCTGGCAGGGCTGGTGCAGGCGAAAACCTCTGCGACTGATTTGTTCTTGATGATCCTTTTTTGCTTGTTCTTTTTTCCAGACAACCTCAAGCGAATCATGTTGCAGCAGAACATCCATCGTATGGGAGAAAGGCTTCATCATCTTCTGAGTCGGTCTAACAAGATCCTGCTTTTCAGTCTCCTGATATCGGAACGAATCGTCCTCAACGGAACGGTCAAGGTTGTATTGGGAGTGCGGCGTAATCAGTGGAATTACGGATTCTGCTGCGTTCCAGAACTGAAGATAATTCTTCTCCCCCATCTGCTGCTGTCCCATATTCACTTTTTTCACCAGATGCATGACATATTCAGTGCGGTCTGGATTTGAATCCTGAAGAACATTTAATTCTGAAAACTCGCAATGTCCCACCACATGGGCCATAACCGATGCCTGCGTCATAGCAGAATTGGTATTATTCAGGTATGCGTATGAGGGATCACCTGTCTGAACAACTTCATAATAGAGGCTGGACTCCTGTCCTGACTCAATTTTAAATTTTTTAGTAACCATGCGCTTCCCTTCCCACATATTTATGGGGCTGGTGGGATAAACATGTTTTTCCAATAGAGAAGCGAATTCGATACGATCCAGAATAAAAAAACGGATTTCAGGCAGAGTGCGCCCCATATTTTTTGCATGCCAGATGACACGTGATTCCAATTCATGGAGTATCGGATCCGTTTTTACGAGTTTCATGGGCTACCCCAAAATAAATTATCAACTAACAAAATCCAGAATTGAATGCAGCTAATCTGTACCCTGCTCAGAATCCGCAAACAGTTTTTTGATGGTTACAATGGTATCGGCTTTGGAACGGTATCTACTCAATCTGACGATTCCATCGATGGCAAATTCCCGCTCCAATTCCACGATTAATTTACTCCACTGTGAAGGAAACACTTCTACAACTCCTACCCGATTAAAAACCGGGCAAATATTCTCCTTTAGAATCTTAACGATCTCCTGTCCATCCGATCCAAATATTTCGCCATCTCCAAAATAGAATCCGTAATAGTTGGTTGTTGCAGTGTCATACTCACCAAAAGCAATCTGATATATCAATTCAAAAACAATGGCCGCGCGCGTTCCACCCACATTGCCGACTTGATAAAACTCATGCTCCTGAACCTCATAGGCTTTAACATCGTGGACGAAAAACCGGTGATCAACGTTGCGTGCACCGTAATTATAATCCAGCCAATTCTTAATAAAATTAACCATCCTTTTTTCTGAAGCCAGTCTTTGCCCATGCGTAGAATAGGAAATATCTCCCATATAAAACACGACTGCTTTAAATTTGGGTTTTTCGACTCTTTGTGGAACTTTAAATCGCTTGTCTCTTCTACGAAAATCAACGGTAAATTTCTCTTGGGCAGGATCATAAGAGCCCACACCAATACTGGTGCGGAGTGAGCGTTTAAACGTTCTTTTTTTATCAAGAATTACCCCAACTGGACCAAAAGTCTTGAACTCATATGAGACCTCTTTAATCTTGCCTTTCCCTTCCTTGGTCAAATTTGGCAGTTTTAGTTTTTCAGCCAGCAATGCCATAAACTTATTAAAGGGGAGGTTAAAACGAATCTTTCCTCCTTCTGTACCGGGTCCCTGACCTCCACCACCCTGGCCATCCCCATCTTCACCATAGGTGAATGTAGGAACGGTAATATCATCGATCTCAACAACAATTTCGCTACCTCTGTCTCCCAAAGTCTCGAGATTCCCTTCGGTGAGAACTTCATCGAGCATATCTGAGATTTTTTCATCGATAAAATCGTTAAAGACCCCTTCTGACTCATTCGAGTTAATTTTATCTTCCTGCATTTTTACCATCCTGATATCTGCACCGGTTGTTCTGATGTTCAGGATTAATCACTATCCTGATCTCCAAATCCTCAAAATCGCCGGTTTTTTAGATTAAACCTAAGTAACAATACTGGAAGCGTTCGCCGTAATGCTTAACGCCTGGAATGCGCACTTACCGCAGTAGCCTTTTGTCTCAATCAGATACTTGATGGTTTCATTTAGATGTTCCTGCTCTTTAACATGGATATTGGCTGCACTGGTGCCACTCTTTATCCAACCCAGCAGTTTCATATTCTCACTGGCTTTGAATTCATTTTCAAAGACATATTTTTTAATCGCACCTTGATATGAGGGCTCATCAGAAAGCAAAACGGTATAGTTTACACTGGCAATAGCATCACTCAGCTCTTTTCTAAAAACATCCCGATCCGGAATCCCAAGATACTGCTCTATTGCCTGCATGAATTTTTCATCCGGTTGCACATCCATTTGTGTCACATCATGTTTAACTTTTGCGCTGTGGGCATAAGCCCGAACGTGATCTGTATATTTTTTCCATGTGGTTTCGATCACCGAGTCATCCCGCAAGATTGCGCTATAGACATCGCTGGCAACTTGACCGAAAATCCAGTTTTTGGCTTGTGGGGTTATTTTTTCCACATAGTGACTCATTTTGGTTTTATCTGTCGCAAAAATTTCTTTGAGCGCATGTTCCAATCTCACATACAAATCGAGTGGTGTTACACAAGGATTTTGCAGTGCGATGGAGGTCAACATGGCGTGATCTCCAGACTCCTCTTTCAGTTTAATAATATTGGCTGCATATTCGCTGATCTGAAAATGATCGGTATACTCCACAACATTCTGGATAAAACGCGGATCCAGACCAAAAGTCCCTTCTGATGGTCTAACATATTCAAACTCCTCCAGAATCATTTTTGACATGTTGTTATCAACACCACTGTCTGCTCTTCCCGCATATATCAAGGCCTTTTGTAGCAAGGACAGATTCTCATTCTGCTTGGAATCATATAAGCGGGACATGACTGCAACGAGGCTTAAAAACGCCAGGCTGTGAGGCGCTACATGGGACTGGTGTTTCTTCTTTTTATTCCAGCGTCGGACTTCATTGGAATATGTAAAAGAATAAATTTGCTCCTCTTGTTTATAGTTAACCGAAAGAGGCATTTCGATAAATGTGGTTCGAGAACGTAACGCTTCAAATGTTGGATTTGACATGAACATATTGAATTCATGAAAATTTGTATGTCCTATGATCACGCCGTTAAATGGGATGGGAGATTGACCTTCCGGCTTGAAAAAGCGATCTTGCGTAGCGAACAGGAGCTCGTAGAGAAATTTGTCAGAAAGTTTCAATATTTCATGGATTTCAACAAATCCATTTGCACCAGCGCAAAGCTCGCCTTTGTAATCATGAACCAATGGATGGGACTCGCTGCCAAAGCGCGGCAGAAGGCTATAGTCGATGTTACCTACCAGAGAACCCGCCTCCTGGCTCTTCTCATCTCTTGGTGTATAAGATCCAATGCCACTTTTTGTCCGGGCATCAAATACCATTCTTTTGACTTTTAGAAAAGGGATAAGCTCAGGAAATGACAGCCCTTTTGATCGCATAAAATCTTTAATCACATGATCAGCAAAGGGAGATATCAAACCGTCGATTTGGATTTTAAACTCGTTATCATGATGGGGATGACGTTTCAGCCATTTGTTAAGCGATTTCTTATCGATAGCGCCGGTCAGTTCATCTGCCAATTTTTCTCTAATACCATTTGGAATAACGAGCAAAGGAGGCTCGAAGAGAGGCGCCTGTAAATAATAAATACCACTTTCTTCGAAGAGTGCCTTATCCTTCAAGCGTTCATCTATGGTTGGGACTAGTAGAAAATAGGTCTTTCCATCGTCCGATAAGGAATAATGATTTAAGGCCCGCTTGATTCCATCCATGGATCGGGATTTGGCAGATCCAGGAGGACCGAGTAGTATCCAAAGTCGTTTGGAGGCTTCCAAACCACGGCTGGCATTGTGAATCTTTTCAATCAGGTTTTCTTTAGCCTTTTGCTGGCCAAAAACCACATAAGGGCCTACATAATCTTCACTTTCAAAAAATCGGTAAGTATGCTTTACCGGTTTTCCAGCAATCATGGCATGCTCAACCCCTTTGGAAAGTATCATATCGTGCAGCAACTGAGTCGAATTTCGAGTAATCCATGGTTCTTCTTTCGTCAAATCCAAAAAGGATTCAAAGGAGATGATTTCGTCTATCACCTGTCCCTGTTCCGTTGATTTCTTTAATAAATTGGTTAAGATATGTCGCATAGCCGCTCCATTTTTATCAGTTTTACTCCAAATTGCTTATATGATTAAGCATCCAATGGAAATCTTCCGAAAAAGGGTTTGCACTTCCTAATTCAACAAATCATTGCGATAATTTTTATTCCTTTATACAAATGGACTACTGAAATGATTTAATAAAATATTCGTTATTGCTATTATAACCTGAATTCCGATCAAACATAAAGCAAAAAGACAATATATCATAGGAACAGTAAAAAGACGGAATCCCAAGACAAAAATATTTTCACTGTTTTTTGTCAGAATCTCAGACAGGGCAGGGAGGTTGCATTATAATAGCTGTCAATAAAGCAAATTTGAATGCAAGAAACTGGAAAAACAATGCAACAAAAACTTCAATCATATTTTTGCTACTTGAATCAGGGGGATCCTGTCATAGTAGAAAAGGAGCCTGAAAACTTCAAGCACCTCCCATATAGCTATACAACGCATTGTCCCAATCCTGAAATCGCTGGAATGGCGTATCGAACGAACCTGAAAATTATGGAGTGGCGGCTGAAGAAAAACAATTAGTCAGGGATTGCCGTCTCAACTTTGGGAGATAAGTGAAGCTCAGTGCGAATGTGTATAGAGAGGTTCCTACAAGAAATGGCAAGTCAGAGTCGATCCTTCTCAGTAGGCCTACGATATTTCAAGAAGTGCATCGCTTTGAATATAGGTCAGAAAGTTATCCCATAGACTTTCAGCAGTAATTCTATCAAAAATCCGTGCCTGACCAATTGCGGTTAAACCCACAAACCGTATACCTTCACTGCTAAATTTTTTGTCATATTCCACAATTCTAACAAACGTTTCTTTTGTGACTTTTGGGATTGTTTTTGAGATGCCCAATGAGGACAGATGATTGTGAATGATTGTAAAATCTGCTTTATCAAGAACACCTTTTTTCAATGACCACCATGCAGCAAAATCCATCCCGATGATCACCGCTTCTCCATGCAGTAATTGCTGGTAATTCGTATATGTCTCAAGAAAATGGCCAAATGTATGGCCGAAATTCAAAATCGCTCGTTGACTAGTCTCCTTTTCATCTTCTTCCACCACGCGGGCTTTGACTTCACATGATCTAAAAATTGAGTCAGTTAGCAATTCTTCATCTGCTTTTAACTCTTTCAGGTTTTTTTGATTCAATATCTGGAAGAGGTAAGGATCCCTGATAAATCCATGCTTGATCAACTCTGCATAACCAGCGATAAACTCTCTTTCCGGCAATGTCTTTAAAAAGTTAACGTCGATGATGGTCTGATATGGTTGTTTAAATGCACCAATGAGATTTTTACCTGCTTGATGATTAATACCCGTTTTCCCGCCAATTCCACTATCAACTTGAGATAGCAATGTTGTCGGGATCTGAATATATGAAATCCCACGCATAAAGGCAGAAGCTGCAAATCCGGAAATATCCCCAATCACACCACCGCCAAATGCGATGAGTATACTTTTGCGGTTCGCTTTCTTTTCAACCAGAAAATCAAAGATTCGTGTGACCGTTTCCAGAGTTTTATACTGCTCTCCATCGGGTAAAACCAGACATTCCGATTGCAAATCTCCAGGAATAGCTGACTCCCTGAACTCTGGGTAAAGAGAATTTAGCGTACTATTTGTAATTAAAAATATGCGTTCTTCAGAGTAATTGGATAATAGCTCTGACAGTACTTCTGATAAAATCTGATTACCAATTTTCACTTCATAGCGATAATTGGTTCTATGCAGGTCGATCTGAATTGTTTTCATCGATTTAAACGTGTATAAAGCCACCTGATTGTGTGAGCGCCTTCTACCTGGATACTCGAGATATCTGCTCGAGAACATGTAGTGGCTAAGCAGATGCTACTTGATTAATACATGATTATGAAAGAGGAAAGCCCCTCTTCTATTAATAGTTCTTCCACCTTCACATCTTCAACTTCTGATAAAGGGGATCCTTCTTGACACCATTGGATTAGAGATTCGATCTCCTTAATTTGTCCCTGGGCTTCTATTTCAACATTGCCATTGCGAAGGTTTTTGACTGTCCCATTTAGATTGAGACTCTGTGCCTTCCTTCTTGTATAGTCTCTGAAAAAAACACCCTGTACCAAACCTTCTACCAGAATGCGAACATGTCGAATCATTGATTTTCCTTTGAAATCATTTTATCCCATAACTCAACTGATTTCCTTATCAAGGCTCCGCTATCATAAACTAAAGGCAGGAAAAAGAAAACATGCTCAGATCATTTCTTGAAGTTTTTGCTCAAAAACTTGAAAACTTTACCAGGTTTTTGAATATTTCCCAGGCATCAGAACTGAGACTATATTTTGGATTATCTACCGACTTTTTTTAGCACTGCTCGCAAAAACCCCCAGGATTTTTCCGGACATGACAGTAACCCGCGTGATGGAACAATCCTTATCAAACAGAACACTTCAAAGGATTACAGAAATTCGATTGCGTAAGGAAGAGGTGTTCCACAATATTTAATCTTTTCAAAACCCATAAAACGACATATGATAAGAAAGGCATTAAGGACTTCACCATCTCGACTAAAATAATTTTCAACCTGTTAAATGTAACAGATGGCTGCGAATTCAGATCAAAATTCATCAGAAAAAAGCGCTGCGACAGCTACATCAGCCAAAGCATCAGGGAGTTCATTCGAGGTTAACCCCGAAACTCTGAAGAAGATAAAGGAAATACTCTCACTTCCTATTCCAGGGAGCGATGATTTTTGGAATATTGAAGGATTGACAGACATCGGAAAAGGACAGAAAAAGATCCTGGGTCTTTTCAGGAAAAAATCCCTCGGCCCTGAAGAGTTGAAAGATCTTAGAAAATCAGCGATTCAATCCCCCGGGAATACAAGGACAAAAATTCAGAAACTGAAGAAACAGTACCCGAACAACTCTGTTCTTCATATGCTGTCTGCTATTTGCACCCATGGAATGCTTTTGAATTCAAGCAACCAGAACGAAGTACTGCGCGGTTTGAAGGTAGCCTCAAAAGAAGCGGCGATCAGTGTCCTCAGTAACGGAATCAGTGTTTACAACTGTGATAATTTTTTTAAAATTTACTTCACTCTTTTGGATCGAATCAAGCGAAATCAGATTAGAAATCTCGAAACCGTTAAACAAGACCCTCGCCTGGAAAGTTATAAAACACCGATCATGAACGCCATCCGCAAGGTGGATCAGCTCGCAACCGAAAAAAACAGGGTGTTCAATGTGATGAATCATCTGAAAAAGAAGCTTAAATCATCACAGTATATCATTATTTTTGATTTTAACCGGATCAGAGAAGCCATCCGTCACGTTGAAAATGGGAATACAAAAGAGAGAGTGTTGACAGGGTCAGCTACCGAAGTCGTCGCATACATTTATGCTTTGACGGTCGCATTCGCCCGAACACCTTTATTGTGGAAACTGGTTGATGAGGTATTGAAGTTGTTCCCTGATTCAGCAAAGAACCTCCTTATACGCAAAATATCTATCAATTCAGTTCGACATTTTTCAATGTTCAAACTGGCTGCGATTGAGAGTGAAAGGGAAAATATGTCCCGATTGGGCAAAACGATCTTGAAGGAAAACATGTTGGGTGTACAAAAGCTGGAAGGCCAATCACTCTATCAGTCTTATGAAACGGATCCTTTTTTTAATATCGCCTTTGTTGCAGAAATGACCGTCGGATTATACAAAGACGATGATCACCGGAAAATTTTAGATACCGCCATCAGTGCGATTGATTCCTTAATCAAACGGGATATGTCTAAAAACCATGTGTTCACAGAACCTGCTACTAACCACTCTCATAAGCTTGTTTTGCTCAGGGATGGTGGCGAGTCACCCCAAGAACGGCTAGTTTGACTGAAGTTTACGTCGATTTCTGATGAATTATTTCCACAAGCGCATCAACCCAGATACTTTCTGTATTGAGTGACGGAACAAGGGTTAGTTTCCGGCCGCCACTCAACAGAAAGCGTTCTTTTTCCTCTCCACCTATCTCTTCAACCGTTTCCAAACAATCCGCCACAAAAGAAGGGCAAAATACCAGCAGATTTTGCACACCAGCAAACCCGAGTTTTTCTACTACTTCACTTGTGTATGGTTCAATCCATTTTGCCTTGCCAAGACGGGATTGAAACGCAACACTATAGTCTTTTTCACTAACTCCGATAGCCTTTGCTATACTCCTTGCTGTTTGAAAACATTGAGCCCGGTAGCAATTCTGATTTTCACTATGTAGAATTTGACAACACTGTTGGGACTGCAGGCATTGGGCCCCGGATTGATCAGCTTTGAGAATATGCTTTTCAGGTAAACCATGAAAACTGAACAATATGTGATCCGGTTCTTCCTTCATATACCTTTCTGCAACCTTGGCCCACGCTTGAATAAAACCTGGATGACTGTAGAATTGTGATAAAATGGTAATTTGCGGAAAGGAAGTCCAAGATTTAATAGCGTCAAATATGTGTTCTAAAATAGACCCGGTTGTGGCAGATGCATATTGTGGGAACAGTGGAATGATTGTCAGTTCTGAGGCCCCAGATCTCGCAATTCGTTGTAAAGCACTACTGATTGAGGGTTTGCTGTAACGCATTCCCATCTCAACACTGTATTCCTCACCCAGTGCTTCAGAGAGAGAGTCCACCAGTTTTTTACTATTTTTTAACAGTAAAAAACCGTCTTCATCCCAAATCTTTTGATATTTTTCTTGGATTACACGGGGACGAAAAGGGAGAATAAAAAAATGGAGAATCAACCAGCGGATAACAAACGGCATATCCATCACTCTAGGATCTGATAGGAATGTTTTCAAGTACCTACGAATAGCGCTAGTTTCAGGTCTTTCAGGGCTACCCAAATTGATCAGCAGTACACTTTTTCGGAATCCCATCCTACTCCATTCAATTTTTGATCATTTCTTTCAGAATAAGTCACTCTGAAGATAGTTTGATGACTAATTTATGATTGCATTTTTGCTTTTCTGTTCCCTATCTTTAACGTTTCAATGGCATCTTGAAAAGCATGTTGTTATTATCAACAGTTTTTTGCTTTCAGTCTCTGTTTTCTGCTTTTCATGGTGACGGATTCTTTCAGAATCTGATATTGTAGAGAATCGAGCGATCAACACGTACCGTTATTGAACAAACCGCAAAAAAAGAGTAAAAATGACCGAAGAATTAATGCTGGATGCAAAATACGCATTTGCACAAAGTAATTTTGAAGAGTGCATTCAGATATTTGATAAAGTATTGGGGAAGGAACCTGATAACCTCATCGCCCTATTCACCAGAGGAACAGCCAAGTTTCGTAATAACGATTATACCGGGGCAATTGAGGATTTTACCCATTACATAGAGCAAAACCCCATTAACGAAAAAGTATTTTGTAGTCGAGGCAACGTTTATCTGGCTCTAGACAAGACAGATGAAGCCATGTCAGATTTCGAACGCTCTCTTAGTCTGAATCCTCAATACCCTACAGCCTACTTCAGTCGCAGCGAACTTTTTTTACGTCTTAACGAACCAGAACAAGCAGAAGACGATAAAAACACTGCAGAGCAACTGCAAAGACAAATCGCTCAAGCCTATTATGAAACACAGGGCATCATGTTTCAAAACTTTTAAGACAAATATTGTAAAGACTATCTTAACAGAGTTTTGCTAGCAGCCCCTCTGATAAATCACCGCACCTTCTTGAATTTCCCCCGCAAAAAATGCTGGGACAGAGAAGTTGTCTGGTATGTTCTGTTTATTCATTTTATAAACCTCACATTGTGAATCCTTAAAGTAAGATCATGGCGAAATTACAACTCGGAATCCCCAAAGGCAGTTTACAAAAAAGCACAATTGAAATTTTTGCAAAAGCAGGATATAAAATAACGGTCAATGCCAGATCTTATTACCCTGTTATTGATGATATCGAAATTGAATGCATGTTGATCAGAGCACAAGAAATGGCACGTTATGTTGAGGAAGGAATACTTGACGCTGGATTGACAGGACATGACTGGATTGAAGAAACAGGTGCTCAGGTTGAAGAAGTGACCGAATTGGTCTATGGCAAGGTTGGAAAAAATCCTTTGAAATGGGTACTGGCAGTTCCAGAAGAATCAGATATCAATAGTGTTAAAGATTTAGAAGGGAAACGGATCGCAACTGAAGTCCTGAGTCTGACCAAGAACTACCTGGCCAAACATAATGTCAGCGCCAATGTAGAGTTCAGCTGGGGAGCCACCGAAGTCAAACCCCCAAGGCTGGCAGACGCCATTGTTGAAATCACTGAAACAGGTTCCTCTCTTAAAGCAAATCGGTTGCGTATTGTTGAAACCGTCTGCACCTCAAATACCTGGTTAATAGCCAATAAGGAATCATGGAAAGATTCCTTTAAACGTAAGAAAATAGAACACCTTTCGCTGCTATTGCAATCGGTTTTGACGGCGAACAGTCGAGTCGGATTAATGATGAACGTCCATAAAGATAAAATGAACGATGTCATCAAAATTCTACCTGCTTTAAATAAACCAACAGTATCTACACTGATTGATTCAGATTGGGTGGCCTTGAATACCGTTGTTGAGGAAAAGACAGTGCGCGAAATTATTCCAGTCTTAATGGAGCGTGGGGCTGAAGGAATAATTGAATATGCTTTGAACAAAGTTGTTAAATAGCTGCTACGGGATTTAAACAGCCCTCTGCCATACCGTTCCCGGTTCTGTTAACGTCCGGGACGGAAGTCATCCCCACGTTGCCCCCAAATATCTTTCACTTTCTGTATCATACCAAAAAGATTCTCATACGGTCGCAAACAAGTTTGAGAGTTAAACAGTCCTGCTAACTCTTCCAGTGTCGGATGAATACTGTCAAAAAATTCAGCTTTTCCTTTTTCACCGGAAAGATATCCATATGTTCCTAAAGATCGCAACCTTCTTAATACCACAAAAAGATAGAACACCGCCTGATAATCCTCATAACTGAAAGATGGCGTAGATTCAAGTAGTCCATAATAATATCTATTCAGAGACTCTCGCGCTGTTTCATTCAATCCTGACTTAGACCCATACAGCAGAGATGCCATATCATAATAACGAGGACCAAGGAATGCAGATTGATAGTCTATAAACCAGGGAGAGTCCTCAAACCACATGATATTTCTCGCTTGAAAATCTCGATAAACAAAATATCCGACATCTAAATCTCCTAAATAGTCAGATAAGATTGATTGCAACTCATATATCACCGATTCATTTAGCAAAGACTTAAATCCGAACCTCTCAATAAAATCCCTTCTAAAATAGTCTAAGTCAGCTTGATAAACTGAAATATCCATGATTCTATTCTTGAAAAAATCAGTCAGCGTTGACGGAAGTTCCTGCTGCATCGTGAACAGGTGGCCAAGAACCAGCTTGTATGCGTCAATAATTTTATCGTTCTGATTTTCTGAATTCCATTCTTTTACTTTATCTGCCAGGGTATATGATCCAAGGTCCTGCATGAGATAAGCATTCTCATCTGGATTGATCGAGAGAATTTGGGGAACAGGCAATGCGGTTTCCCGAAATTTTAGCGTTAGTAGCAGAAAGTCCTTGTTTTCTGAGATATCGTGGTGAATAACACCCACCACCGGTGGCTGTCTGTTTTCAGTCACGTGAATACGATAGATGCTACGGTCAGAACCATCCCCTTTCAAAGATTCGATCTTCGACAGGGGATATCCAAAATATTTTTCTGCCAAAAGACCGAGCTCAGCATATTTTTTGGCAGGGATTAATTTTTCCATCTCGGTTTTTTCAACCAACGCACAGGATTAACGGCTTTTTTATTATATCTCATTTCGAAATAAAATAACGATCGCTCTTCGACTTTGTCATAGGCTACACTCCCAAGAATATAGTCCTGATCAATTACATCCTCCTTCAGAACAAAGAGCTCTCCAAGATTTCCATAGACAGAAAAGCTTCCTTTGCCATGATCAAGAATTACAAGATTTTGATATCCTCTAAACGGCCCAGCCCAAACAACCTTCCCAGTCAGAATGCTGCGAACAGATTCGTCAGCCTCTGTTTCAACCAGTACACCCCTTCTGAACAGTGTAAAGAATTTTGATTGTTTTTGACCGAAGCGATGAATGATTGTGCCACTGACAGGAGATTGCAGGCTGTTTTTCTGCTTGTAAAACCCTTTAAAAAGGCTGGCTTTTTTCTGATTTTCCTTTTTGGTAGTTAACGTATAAAGTTTATCATTCAGTTGCTCCATCTCCACTTGGATTTCTCTTAAATATTGGATATGGGTCGTTTGATCCGTTCTGAGATGATTTAAATAAGCAACCTGCTGCTGTTTTTCGAAATCCAGCAGCTTCTTCAACGTTTTTTCCTCTTTCTGGAGAGATTCTAGATCTATGCGCTGAAGATTCAGGTTCTCCTGTTTCTCTTTATACAACTCCAGATTTTGGTTGAACCGCTCCAGTAGTTCCACATCAATTTGGGTACTGGTTTGAAGTAGTTTTTGATTTCGAAAGTAGTGTTCGAACGAGCTTAATCCGATAAACAAAGTCATTTTCTTCACTCGTCCGACATAAAACAGAGCCATCAACTGCTGATTAATCTTCTTTTTGTCTTTTTCGATGCGAACTTCAATATTTTTTATAGATCCCCTGGTCACAACAATCTGTTTTTTCAGAACGAACATGTTTTGCTTTAACCGAGTCAATTTTTTTTGCGAGCGCTCGATATTATCCCCAAGAACTTTCAAAGCTTCCAATACTCTTGTGGTTCTTTTCTCTGCAATATTAATCTGAGCCAGGGTTTCCTTCTGCTCATTCGTTAACCGTCGCCTTTCTGATTCTCGTTGGTGAATTAGGCTATCAATTTTTTTTGGGGACTTGGCGTATGCTTCGGAAAGCGATAAGAGGCTGGTAATCAATAGGAAGGCTGATATAACAACAGGGAAATATAAAGAAATGTGCTTCATCCCGATCTCGAGATTGATCGTTGATACCTGTTAAACATCAAGGTAATTGATTATTTTGTTTGCTGCTAAATATGATGAAAACAGTCCCAGCAGTGTTAATGCCAAAAACAGGTTACCCATCTCCAGCGGGGAGAAAAACCGAACAACAGTCCGGATTGAATATGTCTCTTTGTTAAAGGTAATGCCAGCGACAACAAAACTATATAGAAAGTAGATGATTCCCATTGAAAAAAAATAACTAACCGCTGCAATCAAAAGGCCTTCCAGTATATATGGCAGCCTGATAAATCCTGAAGGTGCTCCCAGAATTTTCAGGATTTCGATCTCTTTAATTCGCATATAGATCGCTATATGTATCGTATTGTAAATAATTAACACCATACAGACCATCAACAAACCAATCAGAAACAGTCCTACAAAGTTTGCAATATTAAAAAAAGTATTGATCTGATCCCGCGTCTCTCTGCCAGTGACAATATCCTGAACACCTGCGAAGGCTTTCAAACTACTGAATTCATCAGCCGTCAACGGTCCCGAACGATTCAAAGAAAATTCAATGATGTTGGGGAATTTTGGAAAGTCTAGCTTTTTAAGCATCTCCTGAGCTTCGTTAAAGCTTTCAATCAGTTGGGTCTTCACCTCTGCAGATGAAATCTCGTTTATTTCGCCAACATCTGGAAGATTTTTGATAAAGGCAGAAATATCTTTTTGATGGTCATCGTTGGACAGATCAGTCAAAAAAACGGAGTAGTGATTTTTTTGGAAAGCCAGCTGTGTCAGATTGATCAGGTTTAAATAGACAAGAACGAAGATTCCAAGGATCACCAGTGAAAAACTGGTCATCACAACCCCGGAAAGTGTAGTGGAGTAATTTTCACGCAAGTTTTCGATTGTCTGTCCAAAAGCTGATGCGATCATTTTTGTCAAACAGTTAAGGAAAACTAAGAATTATTGAACTTCAATCAAAGTGGATTTCTTCAGGAGAATAATCCGTTTGTCATACGCTTTCAAGAGATTAATATCATGTGTGGCCACAATTACAGTCATGCCCTCTTCATTTAAAAGAGTCAACATATCAAATATTCGTGTGGCCATCTTCTGATCTAGATTTGCCGTGGGTTCATCTGCGAGAATGAGGGTTGGAGAGTGCACCGCCGCCCGGGCAATGGCAACCAATTGTTGTTCTCCCCCCGAAAGACTCCCGACCTGCTGTTTAAGGATATTATCGATTTTCAGCTTTTTCGTAATATGCTTGATTTCGGCACTTTTAGTGCTGCGGGTTATACCCTTAATCTGAAGTGGTATGGCGATATTATCCTCAGCTGATCTTTTCTCCAACAGTTTATAGTCTTGGAATATCATACCGATGGAGCGTCGATGTTGGAGCATCTCATTTCCAGTCAGTGACGTGACTTCACTGCCATTAAA
>PJEL010000699.1_pt1 | contig 38408 bp, 39 predicted proteins | sample 1853271 | NCBI WGS metagenome assembly PJEL01 (sample SAMN08108733, study PRJNA415343) | Invertebrate metagenome, whole genome shotgun sequencing project. | host: Globobulimina | place: Sweden: Gullmar Fjord | collected 2015-08
GTTAGAGTAAATCGTTTTAGATGTGCGGCATTGCAACAAATTTTATCCATTATCCCAGCAGGTATTCCAGAGCCGTTATCATGAAACGTTATCCCTATATGCGGAGAGTAATGCCCGGTTATTTCCATAGCTGTAATCTGTATGATTTTATCATCATGAGTGCCCCTGTGACTCAGCTCAAAAGCATGCCTTGCATTACTTAACAAATTCAGAAAGACCTGTACAATCTGCTGCGGCTGAGCAATAATTTGCGGAAGGTCTTTCTGAATGTCAACCTTCACATCAATGCCGTCATTTCTGAGTTGAGTCCCTGTCAGAGCTATTGCAGTAGAGAGTATCCCGTGAATATGAACAGGTCGTTTTTCATCATCACTTTCCCGAGCGAATGAAAGGAGACTCTTAATGATATTTGCTATTCTATCACTCTCTTTTATAATCCTGCCGGCTATATCCTGTTCTTCACTGCTGATCCCGCTTTTATTTATCAATAACTGAGCATAATTCATTATTCCATTGACCGGATTGTTTATTTCATGGGCAACACCCGCAGCCAGTTCTCCGAGGGCCGCAAGGTGGCCGGCCCGCGCTGCTTCCTGCTTAGCCAGCATCCGATCATTTATCTCCTCCCGAAGCAGTTCATTGGAAGAGATAAGATCAGCAGTACGTTCATTTACTAGTTCTTCCAGATTTTCTTTGTGCTTCCTCAGGTCTTTTTCACTTTTCCTTAGTTTCTCTTCCATCTCATATTTATAAAATGCTATCTCAACAGCAATGTGCAGGTCTTTGTCTTCGAAAGGCTTAACAATATAACCGAACGGTTCGGACATTTGTATCCGTCTCATCATTTTCTCATCAGAATGGGCGGTAAGGAATATTACAGGAATATTGTAGCGTGAGTGTATCTGTTTTGCAGCTTCAATCCCATCCATTTCACCATCCAGGACAATATCCATAAGCACCAGGTCCGGTCTGTCCTTTTCCATCTTTTTCAAGGCCTCCTCCCCGGAGAATTGTGTTGATGTAACGGTATATCCGATTTTATGCAAACCGTTCTGTATTCTCATTGCTGTTATACCTTCATCTTCAACAATCATGATGCGTTTTTTTGCCATCATATAGGCCTCCTGAATGCGATCCTGAATTCAGCCCCCTTTTCTTTATTCAGTTCGACCCCCCCCTGAAGCTGTTTTACCAGTGCATTAACAAGGCTTAGACCCAATGAATCAGTCTTTTCCATGTCCGTATCTACAGGCATCCCTACTCCATTATCTCCTACTATAATTTCAACTTCATCCTGAGAATTAATAAAAAGGGCCACACGGATCTCGCCGCCACTTCCTTCAGGGAATGCGTATTTCAGCGCATTGGTGACCAGTTCATTCACAATCAAACCACATGGAATAGCAGTGTCAACTCCGAGTTTCAGATGCTCTATTTCCTTCTTCAACGTAATAGCATTATGGTTGAGGTTGTAAGATATATACATATCGTCCACCATATTATTCAAATGGGCGCTAAAATCAATTTCAGCCAGATCTCCAGACCTGTAAAGCTTCTCATGTATAAGGGCCATTGTCCTTATACGGTTCAGACTGTCTTCAAACATTTCCCTGTATTTTTTGTCCTCGACCTTGTAGGACTGGAGTTGGAGCAGGCTGGAAATCACGGTCATGTTGTTCTTGACCCGGTGATGTATCTCCTGCAACAGCACATCTTTCTCCTTAAGTGAAGCCTTTATCTGCATCTCCGCATTTCTGCTGTCGGTTATGTCCACACCAGCAGACAGGGCATTGGTTATACTTCCATCTTCGTCCATGAATACCGTGTTATACCATGCAATCAGTCTCTTATCACCGTTTTTGGTCAAGACCTCATTTTCATAATATTCAACAGGCTCAATCTCACCGGCCATCAATTTATCAAAAACAACTTTCACTTCATCCCTTACCTCTTCAGGAAGGAATTTATCAAACCAGTTTTCTCCGATTATTTCCTCTGCTAAACACTTTAAAATGTCGCAGCCTTTTTTATTAATGAGGGTCACCTTTTGGTCCGCATCAAGCATGACTACCATAACTGCAGAAATATCGAGGTACTTTTGGAGTTTCTCTTTTTCATTTATAAGCGCCAGCTGGGCATTTTTGCGTTCAGTAATATCTTCAAATAGAACATTAAAAAATCCCTTCTCATGACTGGAGGCTGAAACAGAGACCCACTTCTTTATCCCTTCGGAATAGTTTTCAAATTTAATTTCCCCGCCTGTCAAAGCAACTTCTCCATATTTCCCTATCCAGTCAGCAGAGTCCTTTTCGATCCCGGGTAATGCTTCCGTTACACGCTTACCTATGATATTTTCCCTTTTCAGTCCGGTTAATTTTTCAAAAGCCTCGTTGACTTCAAGAAAGATATAATCTACCGGTTTATTTTTTTCATCAACAATTATTTTGTGGTAAGCCCATCCTATAGGAACAGTACTGAAATAATTTCGATATTTCTCCTCGCTTATTTTTAATGCCTTTTCAGTCTTCAATCGTTCGGTTATGTCTTTTCCATGCTCAACAACAGCGATGACCTCTCCTTCATCATTGAGAATAGGAAATGTAAATATCTCAACGGTCGGAATTCCTTCAATCGGAGGCTCCTGAATGGAATATGCAGGCTTCTTTGTCTCAAAGGACTTTTTGGTGGGGCAGCCAGGACAGATTCCCCCCCTTCCCTGATAAGCTTCATAGCATAACTTACCGATCAAATCCGTACCCCACGTGTTTTCAATAATTTTGTTAACACGTAAAATCCTGAAGTCCGTGTCAATAACAGTCAGAAAATCAGTAATAGCATCATACATAGAACTGAGTTCTTTCCGGGATTCCTCCAGTTGCATGGTTGCTGTCTTGCGTTCAACGATTTCCTGACTTAGCAATGCGTTTGCCCTTACAAGATCTGCAGTTCGCTCCTCAATCCTCAATTCCAACTCATCCGTTGCTTTTTCATGCGCATCATTAGGGCTAAATTCAGCATTTCTTTTTTCAAGTTCAGCTACTTGTTGCCTAAGACTTGCAAGTTCTTTTATAAGCTGCTCTTTTGAAATATCATTATCTTTCATATTTACCTACTAGAAAGAAGCGTAGAGAAGCAATAAAATTTAATACTGCTGATTCTCGTTTCCAATCATTGACGAACCAGTTTCATTGTGGGCATTCTCTCTTGAAAAGCAGTTCCTATGCAATCAGTTTCACAATCAACACATGTCCCTACACAGTGTATTACTACATTGCTTCCTTTTATTTCCACTAATTCCGCATAGCTATCATGAGGCTCCAGCATCCAGTTTAAGTCATGTAATATTCCCATCACCTGTCTCTCTATATCTCTCATTTCATTAAACTTTCTCACTTAACCTGAAAAGTTCATATTGGCACTTATAACGATACATGTTTCATTCAATGTAAGGCTCATAAATTTCCTTCCTTGCCGGACAGTGACAGAAATGAGACAATCCAAAAGACGCACTGTAAGTACACTCTTTTTTCTTTGGTTTAACAAACAGCAATTTATTTGTTAGCCGCTGTTCAATTTTACAGAGACATTTTTTCTCCTTGTTTATACAGGAATTTTTTTCTTTAAGCTCATCTCGTTTGTTAATAACTTTTATCATCTTTTTTTCATTATACTCAGGAAAGTTTTTAATACTTTATTTTATATAAAGGCATGACTAATTTCAGGGTAATTATTTAGTCATTGAAGGGTAGGTAAATATAACCCATTACGATAAAGACATGAGCTTTGTTCTTAGATTAATCTTTCTATTACTGATACCGAGCTTCCTTCTTATACTTTTACGGTGGGCCTTGACCGTATCAAAGGAGATATTCAGGATTTCTATTATATCCTTGTCCTGTTTTCCGTCCTTTATCAGGTCTGCCACCATGATTTCCCTTGGGGTAAACTCCATGTACTGAAATGATAACTTAGCTGAAAATGGAGATACTATATCTTTAAGATTAGACTCAACAATGTTTAAATAAGCCAGCTCATCAGACATCTCCATGTTCGTTTTTAGCTTCTCTATGTATGGCATGATCAAATATTTCACATTCGAGAGCATGCTGTTTTCAAAATCTTTCTGGTCCTGTTCTCTCTGTTTCAATAGAACCTTCAAAGTGATATTGCTTTCAGCAAGTTCCTTGGCATGGGCCTTCAGATTCTTTTCTGCATTCCGGAGACATTCCAATGCTGCTTCTAATTCAAATGTACGCTCCTTAACTTTTTCTTCCAGATCATCTTTTGCAGTCTTAAGCCTCTGTTCTATCTCATGTTTGTAAAAAGCTATTTCAACAACAATACATAGTTCCCGATCATCAAACGGCTTTACAATATATCCAAAAGGCTCTGTACTCTTTATCCGTTTCATAATCTTTTCTTCTGAATGCGCGGTTATATAAACCACTGGAATGTTGAGTTGGGAGTTTATCAGGCCTGCAGCTTCAATACCATCCATATGACCGCCAAGAACAATATCCATAAGCACTAAATCCGGCTTTTCATCCGCGGCTTTTTTAACAGCGTCCTCACCCGAAACCAGAGTTGAAGTAACAATGTACCCCATCTCCTCCATGCTTCTCTGTATCCTCATGGCAGTAACACCTTCATCTTCAACCACCATAATTCGCTTCTTTACCATTATTCAAACCCTCTGAATAGAATTTTATAAGGTAATGCCATATGTGAACTTTCTATTCCTTGTTTAAGTAAATATCCCACCGCAAAACATTTCCCTCTCTTTGTCACAACATTTTTAGTAGAAAATCATACTTATTCTGAAATATTATATTGTACATTACATAGTTTGACTTTGCAGGAAAGAAGTGATTTTTTTATACATTCATAAAAACTAAATATTAAAAAACATTTGGGCAGGTGTAAATAAAAAGTCGAGAGAGTTTGTTAAACGGACTGCACGGGTGTCATAACTGCGGATAGCTTCTATGATATTATCATGCTTTGCACCATCATAAGATGTAACTACTGTGCCGAGAATAATGTTAAAATGATCATCGCTTGAACCTACTGAGGCAAGTCCCATTTCAGAAGAATAATCCTTCTGAAAGCCGTGACCCGCACTCATATCCTCTATTCCATCAACAAGACCGACAAGGTTTTCTTTTATAAAATCCAAAGATATACCAAAAGGATAGGAACGTTTTATGTCAGGATGGGACACTATCGAGACCCCGCCCATTTTCCTGATTAAAGCAGCCGTCAATTCCACGGGTATATTATAGGAATCAAACCTTGAAAAATACTGTTTTATTTCTCGCAATCGCTCCGGTTTAAAATAGTCTTCTGGAAAAACAGCAATGAGATGTCCCTCTTTTGTGCTAATTTCAAAAGCAGGATAGAGGGCAGGAGGTTTCATATCTTTGTGATTCCACCTGTTATAAATATTCCGCTGTGCTGTGATTGAATCAAGGCAGCTCGTCAACTTGTACTCGCCAGGCGTGAGATGCTCAGTAATAACCAAATAATCAAGTCCAAGCGAAGCAGAGCGAAGCATTAGTTCCTCGACGGAATACGCCCCGTCTGAATAGCTTGAATGGCAGTGTAATTCTCCAAGCTGCATATTCAGATTGTCCTTCTTTATTTTAAGTATCCTTTTGCGAATTTCGTCATCCAGACAATTATCTGATACCAGTTCAGCAAAGGGCTTCACTAACTCACTCTTTACCCCATTAGGCAAAGCCAGTCCGCCTGCCATTACCCCCAATGTATATCCTGAAAGTTTTTTTAAGAAAGATCGTCTATTCATAATTATTATTTAACTTGTAATTTCAATTTACATTTAAAGCAATAAAAGTGCCAGTCCTTAACTTATTAATTTAATAACTATTATATAGATAAACTCTTAGCAAACCACACAAATAGCATCACTAATTGTGTAAAATAACGCAACACATACTTTTGCAAGTTGATACAAATTCAAATTCATCCGAAAAAACAGTGTTTGCAATCATTTATCGTTAGATATTTTTGGAATAGACAAGGAGAAAATTACATGTTATATAGTAGTTATAACCGATTTCAATAAAATAAAAGAGATTATTAAAATGATAAACAAAAAGAATGTTAAAAAGTATATAAAAGATCTTTTCGGAAGTGAAGAGTGTCATATAAGAATAAAGAAGCTCGGGGAAGGTGTTCAGGGCGCAGGATTCCTCATTGAAATTAAAACAACTGAAGTGACCAGAACATATGTTATAAAGGGACTTTTCCCTGAAGGACTGGAACACGACTACCCGGCTGACAGGGCAGGTGTTTTTCTCATGGATCTCGATGATTTCAACAAAATGCCCAACCATATCAAGGCGGTTGATGTACTCTCCGAGATGAAGGACGGCACAATAAAGTCCATAGGCGGGGGCAAGGAATACTACCTCTTAATGGAACAGGCCTCCGGTGAACATTATTTTCATGATTTATCGATGATGGGAGATAAAGAACGCCTTGATAAAACAGACATAGATAAAATAGAGTCCATGACTTCTTATCTCTCACAGATCCATTCCGTCAAAAAGGCCTCTAAAACTCTTTACTGGAGAAAAGTCAGAGACATTATAGGTCATGGTGAGTGTATGATGGGTGTATTCGATACTTATCCTGACGGGACGCTTAGCTATGAAGAGATAGCCGGAATAGAAAAAAAATGCATTGACTGGAGGGCCCGCATAAAACCTCTGTACGCAAGGCTATGTCAAGTTCATGGTGATTTTCATCCGGGCAACATATGGTTTCAGAGCAACAGAGAGTTTGTACTTCTTGACAGAAGCAGAGGGGCCTGGGGTGATGCTGCCGATGATGTAACCGCATTAACTATTAACTATATATTCTTCTCAATAAACAGGTTCGGATATTTACAGGGAGCTTTCCAGGAAGCATTCAATCTGTTTTATGAAACCTATCTGAGCAAGAGCGGGGACAGTGACCTTCTGAAAGTAGTCGCCCCCTTCTATGCTTTCAGAGGAGCGGTAGTTGCAAATCCTGTCTTCTATCCAGATGTAACTTCTGAGAACAGGCGTAAGATCATTGGCTTTATAAATGCCATACTGGATGATAATTCATTCGAGCTTAAAAAGATAAACGAATATATCAGGCAAGGGGCATGACAAGCTCTATGAAAGCTCCTGACACAAGAGATAACAGGACGGCCTGGGTTGTATGGATTACAGGGCTACCCGGAAGCGGCAAGAGCAGCGTTGCCCGTGCACTGAAAGAGCAGGTCCCTGATGCTGAAATCCTTAGTATGGATGAGCTTAGAAAGAGAGTCACCCCTGACCCCGAATATTCAGACAATGAGAGGGAACTTGTTTATCGATGCCTGGTTTATGCGGCAAAAAGACTCAGCACTCTCGGACATAATATCATTATCGATGCAACCGCGAATAAAAAATCCTGGAGAGACCTTGCAAGGTCCGAGTTTACACTTTTTTTTGAAGTATATCTGAAATGTCCTCTGGAGAAATGCATACATAGGGAACATACACGGACAGAGAGGCATGCCGCGCCCGCTGGCATATATGATAAAGGCAAAAAAGGATGGCCGGTGCCTGGAACAAACGTACCATACGAAGAACCTGAAAGACCTGAACTACGTATAAATACTGAAACACATACTCCTGAAGATGCAGCAAAATTGATTATTGGAATGATCCGGGCAAAGGAAAGCTGAATGCCTTTAAAAAGAATTATAAAAGTTTAAATAGACCGGTGGAGGAAATATTATTTCCATGCCGACTTTCATCTTTAAACCTTCAGGCGCAATCCCGTATGACCATACGACCTTGCAACTAAGACTGATCTCATCTCCTAAACTGTCACTGAACCTGACTTCACAATCGATCCCAGGATCAAAATCAGTCGAGTCCTTTAAAATATTTATCGACGATGTCTCAAGATAAAGCCCGTGTTCAGATAAATTCTCGATCGTCCCGGAATATTTTTTTTCACCTGAAATAATTTCTATTTCTATGTCCGCTTTTTTTCTGTCCGAACGCCTTCTCTCCACTTCCCCTCACCTTTCCAAAACGATATTTGCAATGCCAAACTCCTTTTCGTGGCTGAGAGATACATGGCAGTGCTTTATCTGCTTTTTCACGAAAAACTTCTCAAGTTTCCCCCTGACATTAATTGAGGGCCTTCCCTTTTCATTATTAACAACTTCGATATCCTTCATACTCACAGACACCTCCGAACCAATAGCTTTAATAAGCGCTTCTTTTGCAGCAAAGCGAACAGCGATTGAAGGATAGGGCACACTCTTTTTAAAACAATATGATATTTCATTTTCAGTCAAGATCTTTTCGAAAAATTTAATTCCCCATTTTTCATCAGCATTTTTCATGCGCTCAATCTTCACAATGTCTATCCCAATTCCATATATCACGTCTGAACCTTCTAACCATAATTTAGATATTTTGATTATACTCTAAATATGCTATATTATGCAGTAATTTAAATCGTATCTGAAAATGACATGGCAAGTGGCAAGGGGGCAAAATGAATAGAATCAAGAATGGTTTACCTGAAATTCCTTCAACTCGTGGAGATGATCTTCATAACTTAGAATACATGGACAACGCTAATCTCGTTCTTTTTATGGCTGGCAATCAATTCATGGTTATGGGCGAGCTCATAGATGAATTTCAAAAGAAATATCCCGAGGTCAATAAAATATTTTACGAAACACTTCCTCCAGGCCTTGAATTAAGACAGATACTTTCTGGCGCCGCTCAATTCAAAGACATAATCATAGACGTTACACCCGACATTTACACGTCCGTTTCAGAAGATATAATGAAAAAACTTTCCTCCAAAAGACACCTGACTGATTTTTTTGTTTATCTGCATAACAGACTTGTCCTGATGGTCCCAGAGGGCAACCCGGCAAATATCAGTACCGTTTCTGACCTGGGTGACGATAAGATCAGGATTTCACAGCCCGGCACAATGGAAGATATTTCGGGTCATATTATCGATATGTACGAAAAGGCAGGTGGAAGAGCTCTTGTCAACAGAATAATGGAGGACAAAAGGGCTGAGGGAACGACTATACTGACAGTTGTTCATCACAGAGAAACGCCCTTGAGATTAGAAAAAGGATCCGTCGACGTAGGCCCTGTATGGTCAACTGAGGTTGTCAATGCAATAAAGGCCGGACAAAGAGTTGAATCAGTCGAACCAGGAGAAGAACTTGACCAGCATGACAAGGTCAATTATTTCATCAGCAAACTTAAAAGAGGTAATAATCCCGAGAACGCAGACAAATTTCTCGAGTTCATTAAATCAACCGCAGCACAGGAGATATACAGGAGATATGGTTTTGTGCCGCACTTTTAATTACTGAACTATCTTTTTTCGATCCTCGCCCCTGCACGAGGGGCGACGGATTTATTGGATGCTGTTAACTCAGGTACTATTGTTTCAATCCACGCCCCTGCACGAGGGGCGACTTGATGATGCGTGATACTGACGACGCAGGTTGGACAGTTTCAATCCACGCCCCTGCACGAGGGGCGACTAAGGTGTTCCCTGAAAAGGACACTATGGAACCTGGTTTCAATCCACGCCCCTGCACGAGGGGCGACGTTTATCAATCCGGACCCTTAGGGCCTCTGTTTTGTTTCAATCCACGCCCCTGCACGAGGGGCGACGTCCGTGTGATCGCACTTTGTACTGTCTGCCCCTGTTTCAATCCACGCCCCTGCACGAGGGGCGACAGTCTGCTGAATTTGCTGCCGTGATTGTTGCAAGGTTTCAATCCACGCCCCTGCACGAGGGGCGACCCGTTGCAATTGCCAGTGATTGCACACCATCTGCGTTTCAATCCACGCCCCTGCACGAGGGGCGACTTGATATTTCGGCAAGAATGCTGCCCAGTCCATTGTTTCAATCCACGCCCCTGCACGAGGGGCGACCAAAAGCTGTCCTTGATACATTACCTATTGCCTGTTTCAATCCACGCCCCTGCACGAGGGGCGACTTACCATCTGGTTTAAAAGAGCCTGTCCCACCCTGTTTCAATCCACGCCCCTGCACGAGGGGCGACACACAAGCAGAGGCACAGCGGAGGCCTTGGAACAGTTTCAATCCACGCCCCTGCACGAGGGGCGACAATATTTAATCATAGCTGTTGAAATTGGACAGATGTTTCAATCCACGCCCCTGCACGAGGGGCGACTCAGGTAGTCACGGCAATTGCTATTTAATAGATGATGGTTTCAATCCACGCCCCTGCACGAGGGGCGACTATGATGTCAGCTATGATTACTGCCGGCATACTCGTTTCAATCCACGCCCCTGCACGAGGGGCGACGGCGCACAACATAGCAATAACGTAATTCGATAAGGAGTTTCAATCCACGCCCCTGCACGAGGGGCGACCAGATATCTATCTTGACGCTAAAACCGCAGATATGTTTCAATCCACGCCCCTGCACGAGGGGCGACACGTTATGCCATCAGGGGACGTCTGTATTTCACCTGTTTCAATCCACGCCCCTGCACGAGGGGCGACAGGGGTATTAAATCTTGAGCGTGTTGATTATAGGGTTTCAATCCACGCCCCTGCACGAGGGGCGACCATAATCCATATTATCTACTGTGTATGTTAATAGTTTCAATCCACGCCCCTGCACGAGGGGCGACTATCTACTTGTAAGTAGACGTAATACCAATAAAAATATATAACTTTTTGCGAACCTTCCAATTTTAGTAATATAAAATATAGTTGTCAAATAACATTGAGTCTTAACGGCCTGATTTAATTGACAATTCCCTATTTGCGAACACTCCGGGCTTTCCATGTGATCTTAAGGTTCGCAAACAGTATCATACAATCAACGGCCCCTCTTGATCAGGGGCCTTTTTTAGTCCAACCTGCTCCACTTTGCGATGCCATTTTGAACCCAGATAATAAAACCTCAAGCTGTCCTTTTCCTCGTCAATCTCATTAATAAGTCTCTCCTTTAATAAAACCCATTGCGCCGGATCAACCAAACATTCAAATACAGAATACTGGACTCTCTGACCATAATCCTGACATGCCTTTGCCACTCTCCGCAAGCGGCGCTGTCCATCACTTTTTATTGTTGATACATCATAGCTGACTAATACAAGCATGTTCCTTCCTCACTTCCAGATAAATGGCGGATATGCATCCAGGTCACCCCTTATATACCTTGCTAAAAGCTGTGCCTGTATATGGAAGAGAATACCTATAGAAACTTTTTCGTTTAGGAAAGGATGCATTATTTCATCCTGCTTCCGGTTTTGATATGAAACGAGAACTTCTTTTCTTGTTTCATCATCCATTAAAACTGCTTCGTTCTCCTTCACTTCAAATCCCTTGCCATTTACTTTTCCGAGGTTTATTAGTGAAAGCACAAGTCTGTCTGCTAGAAAAGGCCTGAATTCCTCCATCATGTCAAGTGCGAGTCCATAACGACCGGGACGGTCTCTGTGTAAATATCCAACAGCCGGATCAAGACCAACAGTCTCAAGGGCAGAGCGAACATCATGCATTACAATTGTATAAATAAAAGACAGTAGACAATTGACCCTGTCCAAAGGCGGCCTTCTGTTTCGCCCGGCAAAGACAAAATATTCCTTTTGTGACGTTATAAGATGATCAAATACACTAAAATATGTGTGGGCCGCATCCCCTTCAAGCCCTCTTAATATATCTATAGATGTTTCATTCTGCAATCGCCTAATAGAAGATTCAAATAACTTCACAGCCTGCTCAACCCTGTCCAGATTTGGTTTATTTGAATGGTCCCTTGTGAATCTCTGTAATACTGTCCTGCCATTAAGAAGTTTCCCTGCAAGTGCGGACCGGGCAATATCAGCAGATATATTTTCATCATCAGCCTTCCTGTACTGCTCCCTTCTCAATAGTACATTCCCGGAAACCGGCCCCTGGACCTTTGCAAGAAAGCGTCCGTATTCACTTAAAAAACTTATGGCAACATTGTTCTTGGAACAAAATCCCATTAAAAAAGGACTGCAACTGACCTGCCCAAAGCAGACAATACCACCGATAGTATGCACAGGTAGACGCAAGCGCACTTCTTTATCAACCTTAACGACAATTGTCTCGCCTTCCTTTGAAAGGTATGCTCCCGATGTTGTTACAAACAGAGTGTTCAGATGTTTTTTCATAATTCCCTCAATGCTTTTTCAATATATCTTCCAGCCTTCCCCTTTTTACCGCAAACAGTAGGCATACATACATTTACCAGTGAACAGCTCTTACACTGTTTTGTATTTTCAGGTCCAGGTGTTACTCCGTTTCTTATAAGATCATGAACTCTTCGAGCTGCCTCTTCAGTTTCCAGGCGAAGGGACTCATCAAATACAACTTCCTCACGACGCCTGGGCCTGCCATAGAACAGAGCGCCTTCATATATTTCAGAATCAAGCATTTCTTCAAGACAAATGGCCTGAGCACAGAGCTGTATCCTGTCACAATTGTTTCTCTTTGACTTTCCACGCTTATATTCCACAGGAAAAGGATTCCAATTGACACCATCTCTGTGGAATTCAACAACATCCGCTTTTCCAACCAACCCAAGTCTGAGAGACCGCAATGGCACACTGAATTCTGTCCTGATATTTTTTCTAGACTCGTCTTTTGAATTATCAACACGATCATGCATAATCCTGCCCTCAGCGGTGAACAGATTCTCAACCCATATCTGCTCAACATGAATAAGAGCACACTGACGCTCACAGAACAATAGGTGCTGAAGAGCTGATAATTGTATAAAATCCTCTTCACTATATGTCTTATAAGTCATATTGAACCTATTTCCTTCCACTGCGCATCTGTGTCCTTGTGCGGTAAAGTCTTTCGGTAAAGCCGCCCTCTTTCAAGAAATCTTTCTCCAAAGCTCTCAACTGCCTGTCAAGCAAGTAGTTTGTCTGGTGGATCAGGCAGATTATCGTGTTCGCGGCAGTTTCTGGAGGCGTAGCCTCCAAATAGGACTTATAAGTCTTATAGGACCTATCCTCCTTATAGCAGAGTTTTCTGACGTCACCGGCCCTCGAATGGTCTTTTGCCCAGAGGGGTAATCCCTTCTGCCTCAAGTAGTCTTTAAAATCCAGCAACACCTCCTCAAGACTTGCACGGGCTACCCCAACAAGTTTGAGTTCAAATTTCTTGGAAGTCCCCGACGCCATGCTGCCTTCAGCAATGTTTTGTTTGCCGCTCCGGGCTGCCTGCACCATCTGGTCGTGGGTGCGGGAACGGATGTTTATAAAACGGTTGCAGAATACTACTGTGGCATCATAGACGATCTCTGACATTTTGTAGGACTGGAGGTCTTGGTAGCCGCCGTGTGGGGGGATGAGTTGGGGATCTTTGTTTTCAGTCACTTTATCACCCCCTAAAACACATTGTTTTCAGGCCACTCATTAACTTCAATGCCCGATGGGAGATTATCGCTATTAACAGTAACCTTATAATCATCAAACTTTCTTGGTAAATCACCATTCTTAGTTACCATAACACGGTCAAACAACCTACCTGACAGATCGTTACCCAGATGACTCTCATGTTTAAAGATAACCAATTTTCTCGGATTCATTTCTCCTCGTGCAGCAGCTCGATCGTTCTCAAATGCATTCACAAGGGATTTCCAGAGGAGTTTTAAATCATCTTCAGAAAAACCGGTTTTTCTTGCATCAATCACAGAAACAAAGCCATGCATACGATACAGGGCATAAGGTACTGTAGCTTTACGACCAAATGTTGATGCATGTTCTCTTTTCTCCTGTTTCTTGGCATCTGCTTCAGTTGTAACAGCGCACCTTGTTATTGAATGTTCTGCCTGGTATATCCGGTCCTCTGAACGCGAAAAAGTAAACTGCACTGGCCCACGAATGGTACCCGCCCCTTTATCTCCAGTCGACAACACAGCTCCAAATGTCCTAATGTCAAAATACGATCCAGATAAATCTGTTTGCCTGTTCGGAATATTATCCCCTTTGGCAGAATCAATTATCTTATTCAACACCTGTCCTTCCCTAATAAATATGTCATAAGGAGGCTTAAGTTCTTTTTCTAACATGACATAGTTCCTGACTTTCCTCTTGATACAAACGTCAGTTACAAGTCCGTGCTGGTCCTCAGCGTCTGCTCTTGGCAGGTTCACCTGATCCGGGTCACCGTTTGGATTGCCATCTTTTACATCAAACAGAAATACAAAATCATATCGGTTTTTTATTGCTTCACTCATGTTATTCCTCCTCTGTTTTATTTTTTGATGATTTGAACTGTTTTTGTTTCTGTTGGTAATATCCGATAGCGAACTGCCCCTTTTCCTCTAATGAAAAAGTAGCCGGGAAGTTATTAATATCAATATCCTTACACAACTCCTGAAGCTCTTTGTCCAAATTAATCGCAAGCCCGGGTTTTTCACTCTTTAGCTTTGTAAAGTGTTTTGAATTCAGGTCAAATATCCGTCCAAATGCAGAAGCAGGCAAAGTCATTGCATATGTGAAATATCTCTCCCTTATTCCTGTGTTTAGGTCTCCCAACGCAGCATACTGTATGCTTTCTGCTTTGGCGAATATTTGTCCGCAAATGTAAGCTGTCGGCCTGCTGCCCTCCTCAATCTTTTCAGAAATCATAAACTCACCCCCTTTGTTATGTCGATTTAATATCAGTTTTATCAATGCCGCCCTGTCAGCGGTAACGCCATACTTGTCCAAACGCGCCCTCTGGAGTACTTTTGTTAATATCCATAGTGGCGGAGTAGTATTGTTTAATGCTCCATTCCACAAAAACATAGCTACTCTCGCTAATGATGCATCCTGCTTGTCAGTCTTACCATCCTCATTTGTTCTCTGGCAGCTCCTTGCCAGATCATACAGCCGGGCATAATGTGTTTTGGTTTTCTTTAAATCTCCATTGTATTCATCAATTGCTACATCCTGAAACCACTTTGCTATTGATTTTCGAAAGTCCACCAAACTTGTCTCGATCCAATCACGAATTGCTATACGCGCCGCAGAGCCTGAAAGCGTACATGAGTAGAACTGGTCTGGTTCAAGATATCTGCTATCTCTTTCAGTACCTAATGTTACTGATTCGATTAATCTTGCAACATCATCTGGATCAGGAGCTTCAAGCTGGTCAATTTCTGGCAATTTACTATTCTTGCGCGTCCAAAAAACCATAGCCGTATCTTTTCCAAAATTCTTCCGGTTGCTATACCGAAAAACTTTTTTCTCTTTCCCCTTCGTACCCTTGGCCACAATCTCATTCCCCGATGACAACAGAGTATTGAGTCCCTCAACATAAGCTTTGGCACAATTTGTGCAAATTGAAGAATTATTATTCCCTTTCAACTCATATGACTCAAAAGCATTTTCGTTGTATGAAACCAATGCACACCCACTCGACTGTCCTTCTGGCACTTTTTTAACCATGCCGTGAGGAATATCTTCAACAGGATAATCACTTTTGCCACAGAGCGAACATTGCTTTTGATTCTTTAGTAAAAGTTTTTTCTGAGCTGTTTCGTATGTATCAATTATTGCCTGTCTTATCGCTGTTTTTTCGTGAATCCGTTCACTACAACCCTGAATGCGAAATCCAATATTCCCTGTTCGGTTTTTCTCATCAGGGATAGCGATTTCAAATTCTTTCAAAGCTTTTTCTATGCCATCACTTTTATTCTGACCATAAAATGCTAAAACTGGGGCCAAGTCGACCAGTGCTTTGTAAGTTTCTAATTTTGACAAAAACAATTCGTATTTCTTTTTTGATTTTTTATCGCCATAGCTTAGAATCTCTTCTGCCTTGTCAAGTAATAACCTGGCTTTCCCTTTTTTTGCATTTATCGCTTCCGAAATAGTCATTTTCTTTTCAAATAATTCAAATTTGTGAAAACTACCATCCTCTCTTATAACAAGCTCCATCGAAATAGGTTCTTCCTTCAAAGCGTTGTGCACCCATTCTTGTTGAGGCTTCTGTCCACGAATAGTGTTCCCAAACTCACTCAATTCTTTAATCATGATGCTTCCTCCTCTTCCCGCTGATTAAACTCGTAAACTGCGGCAGATATTTCACTGTTCATTGGCGGCTGAACATGACTGGACTGCATCATTTTTTCATTCTCGGGAACTTCGCAATTCAGCACACCATTACGTATGGCAACATCATGAAAAAAAAGCGGTTGAGGTGTTCCATTTTCATCGTAAAATATATCAAATAGCATGCTACCTATCGGCATGATTTCCTCTATTACTTGTTCAGTCCCGTCGGGTTCCATAAACTCTGCGGCAAATTCACGAGTCCCAAGATACGGCCTACGCCAGCATTGCCCTTTCTTGACACGACGCGGGAACATTCCCTCTTTGCCTGTAGTCATTCCAATATATTTTTCAGGTCTGTTATTATCAGTCCTCTCCTTCTGATAAATAGACGCTTCTATGATATAAGCCACATCCTTTAAAACAACGCTGTTACGTTGAGCACGCTTTTCTTCAATTACAATAAGACTGCGCCCTTGTTTTGAATTAATCTCATTACGTTTTATCGTAGTGAATTTGACCGGGTTCAAGACTAGTATTCGTCTAACATACCACTGAAATTCCGGCTTCCACAAAATTGAGTCTAGGATGCCGCGCGCTGAGGATGGGGTCATGCATGGGTAGGTCATGCGCTCAACTTTAAGATCCGGCCTTGTAAAACACGCAAACCTGCCTGTGACTTTGACTCTTACTATTCGGTCATCGAGCATATATGCCTCCTTATTAAACGACTAATCTATCAGCCTCAATCGGGGGTATTGAAATTCCTGTTTTAGTATCATAATTGCCGTACCACACCATAAAACCCTGAGGCATTGTTTTGCACAATTCGCTGTTTTTTAAAATAAAGTGTTTATATGCCTGCACGGTATATGCCTGCATTTTCCTGTAATCATCTTTAGACAGAAACTCCTTGTACTCAAGTGAATGGAGTAGTTGTCGGCTTTCTTCGTTATAATTGTACATATACAAGCCTTCAGCAGTGTTATCTATAATCCGGTAACTATCATTTACTGTTTTGTAATTGAACTTATTACGAACTTCATTGATATTGAACCTGTCAGGATCAACATATAATTGTATTACCTGTGCATAGTACTCATTAAATATGTTGTGGTCGTGCAACCGGTTGATGTCCTGTTTGATAAATTCTTCTGCATGACCGGCGCATGATGCATACGTCTTATCAGGCATACTGCTATCCTGCAATTTAAACAAGAAGACACGCCCACCCATTTCACCTAATTTACCCTCCCGATTACAGCGTCCTGCAGATTGAATAATTGATTCAAGCGGGGCCATTGCTCGAAACACTACAGGAAAGTCAAAGTCAACTCCAGCTTCAATAAGCTGTGTCGAGACGACCAGTATGTTCCTCTTTGCATCAAGATCATCCCTGATATTTTTAATTACACCCTTCCTGTGAGCAGGACACATTGATGTTGAAAGATGATACTTCTTTTCCCACGCTCCCAGATCCCGAACTGTACTGTAAAACTCCAGCGCAGCCTTTTTTGTATTAAATATAACGAGCGCTGAATTCCCTGTTATTATTACCGCCTCAAGCAGCTTGCTGTTATCTAGTGGAGTTAAATCATTTAGTAGACAGTATGCCACTCGCTTTGTTTTCTCATAAAGGACGGTAACGTCATTAATCAAAGGGTGAATATTATCTATACCGTTAAATCCCTGTCTTTGTTCAAATGCTGGTTGTGTTGCCGTGCAAAACAGAAACGATGTCTTCATAACCCATTGAATATCTTTGAGCATTGTCAGTGTAGGCAAAATGACATCTTTAGGCAGCGTCTGCACTTCATCAAATATAACTACAGATTCTGCTATGTTATGTATCTTGCGGCATTTAGACGCCCTGTTGCTGAATAGTGATTCAAAGAACTGTACAGTTGTGGTAACAACAATAGGATAATCCCAGTTTTCACATGCCAGTTCTTTGCGTTTCTTTATAGGAGAACAACTCTCCGACTCTTCGCGATTTTCTGAGTTGTCCTCATTGTAATTGGAATGATGTTCCAAAACCCATTCTTCCCCAAATATGTCTTTCAGAGTCTGCGCTGTCTGGTCTATGATGTTTATATAGGGAAGGACAATGATTATTCGTTTTAACTCATGTTTCTTCGCATGCCTCAAAGCCCAAGCTAATGATGTAAGAGTCTTGCCCATGCCGGTCGGAAGAGATAATGAATAAAAACCACACGGCATAGCTGCATTATTCACAACCTGATCACGAGCAATATTCCTAAGTAAGTTTATTTCACCAACTTTGGATTTCGTTGAGAATTCATCTTCCAGTTTTTCTAGCATCATTTCTACCGGCAATGCAGCTCCGATACGTGCATTGAATTTATTCTCATCAAAATGCTCTTCAGTAGAAAGCCAGTCGCTATCGGTTAAAACACTAAAGAGATACCTGATAAAGACTTCGCGTTGTGAGCCATTAGTAAATGTGGGCAAATCTAATCTATTAATATTTGTCTCGGTGACCTCTGAATCCAGGAGAAATGCATTTATTATGTCCTGTAATTCCAACACATCTCCTCGATTGAAAGGTTCAGTATCACTTTTCCAAGCAGAAGCATTCGGCAATCCCTTGTGGTGGCCGTCAATTACAATTGAAGCTTCAAGAATTCTGAGAAGTCTTGCATACCCTGCACCCCACGACGCATGAGGAACACTGCCACGTGCCCCTCCATTAGCAAGATACGTCTGAAAGTCCGGCTGATACTTACCAAGGTCATGCAGTAGTCCTGTTACTCTAAAAATTGCCCTATAGCTCTCTTTACATGCAAATGATTCAGCCAACATTGCGGTTTTGTGTAGATGCTTTGACAACTCATGTCTCTTTTTTTTATCGTTTTCTGAGTGTGCATAATAGTCTCGCTTCATGACGGAAATACCGTCATTTCTTTTATGGAACAAACAGAATTCGATATTCTTAGAGCAGATCCAACGACCAAAACAGTCCCCTTAAAACTTTTTTGAAAGTCATATTCTTACTGGAGCGGAATTATTTAAGATTACTCTTATGCTGTTGGTTTGTCAAGAATGAGAAATGAAACATGTATCTCAAAGGGATATAAATTTAATTCTCAATAACCGCAAGAAACTCATCCGGTGTCAACGCCGGTATTTTACTATATTTGTAATCAGTTTTATTTCTCGTAATAATAAAGTCTGCTTTGATCTGGACTGCAGAGTAATATTGAACAGCATCTTCAAAATCCTTAAAACCAGACACCAACGACATGTCAATCACTTTTTCATCAACAGACGCAACCTTAAAAACAATCCTGATTTTTTCAAGATTTTTCAGTGCTTTCTCCCTGTTCAATTCTTTTGAAACAATATAAAAAAGCGTAGGAAAGCTTAAGGAGCACAAATATCCCCTCAATTCTCCATCTTCAATTTTCTTAAACAATCTTGCAGCAGGAAGGTAAAAAGGTTTGCGTTTCAGAAGAATATCGAGTATAAAATTAATATCGCAAAGGACTCTTTTCAAAGATATTTTTCCTCAATATGCTTCCTGTAATCTTTGAGCAGTTTCTTTTTATCTTTTTTTGTTGAGAGGATACCTGCGACCTCAGATAGGATGGGAGATTCTGTTATTTCCTTTTTTTGCTGCATCGATACGGACTGGAAGTAGTCTGACACAAATTTCGAAAGACTTACCCCTTTTTTCTTGGCCGCCTTCTTGGCTTCATCAATTAATGTATCGTCAAGCCGCAGTGTTAATTTATTCGTCACAGCCACCTCCTTGACGTATATATTTTATAATATTATACGTCGGGTGTCAAATATGAATTATCCCTTCTCGACCTTCTTCGCCTTCTTCACAACCTCAGCCGCCATTTTCTTTTTAAAGTCCCTGAGGGCCCGTGCAATCTTTGCGTCTTTTCTCCCCAGGATCTGTGCTGTAAAGATTGCAGCGTTTTTTGCGCCCCCTTTGCCTACCGCCATAGTTGCTACCGGAATGCCGGGAGGCATTTGAACGGTTGAATAGAGTGCGTCAACTCCCCTGAGTGGAGAAGAATCAATAGGAACTCCTATTACCGGAAGAATGGTATGAGAAGCTATTACACCCGCCAGGTGGGCCGCTGCGCCAGCACCGGCTATGATAACTTCAACACCATTCTTTTCTGAATTCTTCACCAGTTTCAGTGTCCTGTCAGGTGTCCTGTGGGCCGAAGATACCGTCATATGATAAGGTATATTAAATTCTTTCAGCATATTTGAAGCTGCCTCCATAATTGGCAAATCAGAATCGCTTCCCATAACAATTAAAACTTTTGGTTTCATAAACCTCGCTCCTATAGTTTAATAAATCTCAAATTACAAGCAGCAAAAAACAATTAAATTCCAAATATCAATATACAAACTTTGGCAATTTTTGTTATGTCTGTTTCGGTAATTTGCATTTTGGTCACTGGTATTTATTTGTAATTTGGATTTTGAAATTTGTCATTTCTTTTTATTATTGCTTTGTCAGCTATATCATTCCTAAAATGCATCCCATCGAAATGTATCTTCTCAATCGCCTTATACACATTGGCCTTAGCAGATGCAATATCAGCTCCCAACGCTGTCACCCCAAGCACCCTGCCACCTGACGTAACGACATCATCTTTCCGCCTGCTGGTCCCTGCATGAAACACAACCACATCATCACGTCCTTTGAAAGAATCAAGACCGGAAATAGCATCCCCCTTTGTATAGGGGCCGGGATAACCTTTTGATGCAAGGACTACACATATTGAAGATTTTTCTTTCCACTCAACCTTGACCTCATTGAGTCTGCCCTCGGCTGTTGCCTTTAGCAAATCAAATAAATCGCTTTCAAGTCTCATCAAGATCGGCTGGGCTTCCGGGTCCCCAAAACGAACGTTAAACTCAAGGACGTATGGTTTTCCGTCTACAACCATAACTCCGACATAGATAACACCCCTGAAATTCATATTTTCCTTCTTCAGGCCCTTCATTACAGGATCAATGATACCTTCCATTATGTCAGCCCTGAGGGAATCCGTTACAATAGGAGCAGGACAATACGCTCCCATACCCCCGGTATTTGGCCCTTTGTCTCCGTCAAAGACCTGTTTATGGTCTTGGGATGTGGCAAGGGGGACAACCGTCTTTCCATCGGTGATGATCATAAAGGAAGCCTCTTCACCTATTAAACACTGCTCTACAATGACCCTGTCACCAGCCGTACCAAAAGCCTTGTCATGCATTATTAGTTTCAGCGCATCAATGGCTTCATCAACGGTTTCTGCTACGATAACACCCTTACCCGCAGCAAGTCCGTCCGCCTTTATCACAAGAGGCGCTCCCTTGAGCCTTACATATTCCACAGCTGGGTGATATGATGTAAATGTTCTGTATTCAGCGGTTGGGATACCATACTTTTGCATAAAATCTTTTGAAAATGATTTACTCCCTTCAAGCCTTGCCCCTGATTTATCAGGCCCGAAAATCGTCCTTTTTTCTTTGACGAACGCGTCTACAATACCTTCTGTAAGCGGCACCTCGGGTCCGACCACCGTTAAGTCAATCCAGTTATATTTGACAAAATCCAGGAGGGCATCTATGTTTTCAGACTTGATATCAATACACTCAGCAATCTCAGCGATACCCGCGTTACCTGGTGCGCAATATACTTTTTCAACACGCGGACTCTGCTTAAGTTTCCATACAAGGGCATGTTCCCTGCCTCCGCCGCCAATTACCAGGACTTTCATATTTTTCTCCTATTATTAAATAAAAAGTTCCATTCGTTTGAGTCGTTTCAGTCGTTTGAACGGTTCAAACGACTGAAACGATTGGAACGACTGAAACTATTTTTGAATTAATGTCTGAAGTGTCTCATCTTTGTTAATATCATTGTCATATTGTGTTCGTCCGCAGCAGCTATTGTGTCAGCGTCTTTAATCGATCCTCCCGGCTGTATAATAGCAGTAGCACCCACACCCGCAATTACGTCAATGCTGTCTCTTGCAGGGAAAAACGCATCTGAAGCAACAGCTGAATCTTTCAATGAAATACCGTTGGTCTCAGCCTTCATCGCCGCAAGCTTGGCGGAATCGACCCTGCTCGTCTGCCCGCAGCCGATACCAAGGGTCCTGTCTTTCGAGGTATAAATAATCGCATTTGACTTCATATGCTTACAGATTTTCCATGCAAAGGCCATGGAAGCATACTCTTCATCAGTAGGTTTTCTTTTAGTAACAACCTCAAGAGACTTCAGGTCTTCTATCATACCCAGGTCTTTTTCCTGTACTAGAAGGCCGCCTTGTATCTTTCTCATCTCAAAACCCGTGGCATCTTTTGAGACATCCAGTTCAAGCAGTCTGATATTAGGTTTTGTACTCAGGAGTTTCAACGCAGCATCCTCAAATGCAGGAGCAATTATTATCTCAACAAAGAGATTGAGAATTTCTTTTGCTGTGGCCTCGTCGACTGTTCTGTTTATAGCTATGACACCACCAAAAGCGGATATCGGATCAGTCACAAACGCATTTTTGTATGCTTCACTGATATTCTCGGATACGGCTACACCGCATGGGTTATTATGTTTAACGATGACCGCAGAGGCCTCCGTATATTCCTTTGAGAGGTCAAGGGCGGCACTCGAATCGAGGTAATTATTAAAAGACATTTCTTTACCCTGCAGTATTTTGGCATCAACAATGGAAAGCCCTTTATACAATGGCTCTCTGTATACAGCTGCCTTCATATGAGGGTTCTCGCCGTATCTCAAACTGCTAATTCTGCTGTAACTCATATTGATGGTCGGCTGAAATGGATTGTCTGGCTCTGCCTCTTTGTTCAGATAATTTGAAATTATCGTGTCATATTTTGCTGTATGAGCGAAGACCTTTCTTGCAAGATAGTATTTCGTCTCATATCCGGCCTCTCCGTTATTGGAATTCAACTCATCCAGAATTTTCGTATAATCTGCAGGATCGACAATAACGATTACATCTTTAAAATTCTTTGAAGCAGCCCGTAACATTGTCGGCCCGCCTATATCTATATTCTCTATGGCATCCTCAAATTTGACATCAGCCTTTGAGACAGTCTGCTCAAACGGGTACAGATTCACAACAACTATATCTATTGGTTCGATGCCTTGTTCTTTAACTTCTTCACAGTCCTTTGGATTGTCTCTCCTCCAGAGCAGTCCGCCGTGGACCTTGGGATGCAATGTTTTCAGTCTTCCATCCATCATCTCGGGGAAGCCGGTATGTTCAGATACATCTTTAACATTCAGGCCTGCATCTTTAAGGGCCTTGGCTGTACCTCCGGTTGATAATATCTCGACACCGAGCTTTTCGAGTCCCTGTGCTAATTCAACTATCCCGGCTTTGTCAGATACGCTTATTAAAGCTCTTTGAACCTTTGCCATTTAATCCTCCTTACATCAAATATCAATTGTTAAATTAATCAATAATGTCCAATATAGTTTTTATGAAAATCGAAAATCGGGACAACATTTTATCGTGGAATTTACCTTACAGATACAGTCCCGGTTCAACATTTTAGACTATTTGCGTGAAAAAATCATGTTAATTAGTTTTATATTGTATTTACAATGACTTACAGTGCAGATTCAACCCATCTGTCCGTTTTCCATAAGGCTGAAATATCTCCCGTCCGCAATAACAATATGGTCAAGGACATTAATACCTATGACCTTTCCGGTCTCAACCAGTCTCTTCGTAATATTAATGTCGTCCCTGCTAGGACTCGGATCACCGCTTGGATGGTTGTGAATAAACATAACAGACGCGGCCGCCTCTTTTATCGCGTCCCTGAATACTTCCCTGGGATGCACAGGAGAGGATGTAAGTGTTCCTTCTGAAACAATGGTTTCTTTAAATACCCTGTTCCTGGTATCGAGAAGGATACAGAGAAACCTTTCTTTTTTAAGACCAAAAAATTCTGGTCTGTAATAATCATACACTTCCCTGCTGTTTTTGAATGAGAGGTTCTCCTGCTGCGCGTCACCATTGCTCTTTAAAAGTCTTTTTCCAAGTTCAAAAGCGGCCTTTATCTGTGCTATCTTAGCACTGCCTATTCCCTTGATATGAGAAAACTCGGCAATCGCAGCTCCCTCAATCTCGGGCAGACCGCTGAATGAATCGAGCAATTCCCTTGCAAGTCCGAGTGCGCTTTTGTTCCTGCTGCCGGTCCTTAATATAATGGCAAGCAGCTGCGCGTTACTCAGCGCGCCCGCACCGTATTTCAGGAGTCGTTCCCTCGGCCTCTCGTCCGGATGCCATTCGTTTATGCTTTTCTTCATATTTAAGAGCCCATTTCTAATTTTAAGGGGGAGATCCTACGATACATAATTTTTGCAAGACAATGCTTCCTGTTAATAATGACAGGTTATGTATTTATGCGCGAATGCATATAATTCAGGAAACAAAATATCATCATTGCCAGCACAACATATATGTTGTATAATTAAAATGACAGGTAGACAATTATTAAAGATACTAAGGGCCCATGGTTGGGAACTTGAAAGGATTCAGGGCAGCCATCATATTATGGTTAAACGAGATAAAACACTGTCTGTCCCGGTCCACGGCAAAAAAGATATTGGCAAAGGTCTTTTGCATGCCCTGATGAAACAGGGAGGATTGAAATGATATTAGCTTATCCTGCTAAGATTAAATATTATAAAGAAGACAGGTCCTATGCAGTTGAATTCCCTGACCTTCCTGGATGCCTTACAGAAGGAGAAACACTGGAAGATGCAAAGGTCAATGCCAGAGAAGCATTGACAGGTTATCTTGCCTCTGTCTTCGAAAGAGAGTACAAGATACCTGATCCTTCAAAAATAAAAGGCAGAAACATTCATATGATCGAACCGGAACCGGAAGTCTCCGTGCCCATCCTCCTTAGAAAACTTCGTCTTAAGAAAAAATTCACCCAGAGCGATATTGCCAGAGTCCTGGGCATCTCATACCAGGCCTACCAAAGACTTGAAAAGCCCGGGAAGAGTAATCCTACATTGAAGACACTGGAAAGGTTAGCCAAAGTTTTTAATAAGGACCTGCGTTTGGAATTTGCTTAGATCTGGACTGGAAAGGTCCGAGCACACACACTGTTATAAATTATCAGCCGGAGCGTCTTCTATCATACTGTCGAAGTTTGTGGTTATTGCAACGTTGTGATCGTTATTTGCAAGAACTTGCACTAGCACAGAATAGCCGCAGCTCGGCTCTCTTCCATTGTGAAATGGGACAGAAAAGTTTGAAGCGACATTGTTTTAGGTTTACTCATAAATCACCTGAATTGATTTGTTTTGATTGCAATATAAATTTCTTGCTCAATGTTGCGTCCCCTCATACATCGTGCTATTCAGAAAATGATTTAACTATAGAGAATGATGTTTAAATATACTCGGTTATATAGTAGAAATGCAAGGACAATAAACAATAGAAACAAAAACTGACACAGATATAATAACGGTAACAACCGCTTGATCTGTTCAAGCGGTTGTTACTATTTCCAGTTAGATGTCATTTGCATTTTGGCTTTGAAATTTGGAAGTAGAGTCTTATTCTCCCAAAACAGTTTTCTGAATTTCCAAAATCTGCCCAATCCCTGATTCAGCAAGGCCAAGCATGTCCTGTAATTGTTTACTGCTAAAAGGATTGGTCTCCGCAGTACCCTGTACCTCTATAAACTTACCTGAACCTGTCATCACGACATTCATGTCAACTTCAGCTGCTGAATCCTCCAGATATGCGAGATCGAGTCTCGGCTCACCATCAACAATACCGACACTAATCGCGGCAACATATTCTTTAACAGGCATAACTTCAATTAATTTCTTTTCCATCACAAAGCTTAAAGCATCCTTAAGGGCTATGAATGCCCCTGTTATAGATGCAGTCCGTGTACCTCCGTCAGCCTGGATCACATCGCAGTCAAGCCAGACAGTCCTTTCACCCAGGGCTCTGAGGTCAACAACAGACCGCATGGCCCTGCCGATAAGCCGCTGGATCTCATGGGTCCGGCCCCCAACCTTTCCAATGGAAGATTCCCTCGCCTTTCTCACATTTGTAGAACGTGGCAGCATGGAATATTCACCCGTGACCCATCCTTTTTTCTGGTCTTTTAAAAATCTGGGGACTTTCTCTTCAACTGAAGCCGTGCATATAACTTTCGTGTCTCCCATTTCTATTAAAACAGACCCCTCAGCGTTCTTCGTAAAATTCCTGACAATATTTATCTTTCTCAATTCATCTGCACGTCTTCCGTCTGGTCGCATTGTATTATCCTCCAAGGTTAATTTTTGAAATATTTGTAATGTCCTGTCCTAAAAATCTCTCACCGACAAGAGTAAATTTGTCAGGGGAGTCTGTAACATAAAAATCCTTCGAGCCCCCTCCTTCACTCTCTCGAAGCAGATCTTTTTGAGCAAGTAGATGCTTTACTTCCTTTGCTGTCTCAACTGCAGAGTCTATTAAAGGTATATTGACCGTAATACTTATTATATTTTTAATCATCGGGTAATGTGTACAGCCCAGAACAAGGGAACCGGCGCCGTTGTTTTTTAATGAAGAGAGATACGCTTCAGTTGTGAGCCTTACAACAGCACCTTCAAGCCAGCCCTCTTCAATCAACGGCACAAATAAAGGACAGGCAATGCCGGTGACTTCTATGGAATCATCCAGGGCCTTTATTGCCTGTTCATAAGCACCCGTATTTATAGTTGTCTCAGTCCCTATTACCGCAATCTTTCTGTTTTCAGCAGCAGCAACAGCCGCCTTTGCGCCCGGCTCAACAACACCCACTACAGAGACCGGCACTTCTTCTCTCAAAAAAGAAAGACTAACCGACGACGACGTATTACAGGCAACCACCAGGATCTTAATACCCTTTGAAATCAGAAACCGCGCATTTTCGAGTGAATACTTTATAACAGTTTCAGAGGACCTTGTACCATAAGGGACCCTCGCCGTATCTCCAAGATAGATTATATTCTCATCAGGAAGCAGCCTTATTATTTCTTTCATAACGGTAAGGCCGCCAACGCCTGAATCAAAAATCCCTATGGGCATGTCATTAGATACTTTCCGCAATTTGCCTCCCCACAGGTTTTGATATATCAATATGACCACCGATGCTTTCAGCTTCACGTCCATCAATGAGTATCTTCAGCGCCTTAAGCCCGGAAATTTCCGATTTTATCCCCTTGAATAAGCCCGCAATAATACTTAACTCTTCCATTGCGTCTCCGCTGAATTTTTTCCTTATATCACCGCTGAAATCTATATAGACTATCCCTTCCCTGTCAAAATACAGGTCAAGAAGTTTAGCACCATATTTCTTTACATTTTTTCGTATTATGTCTTCTACCACAACAAGCGAGGAGTCTTCGACTGTCTGCCCGTCGCCTCTCTGTTCATAGAGCCTGGAATCCTCTATCTTATTTTTCCGGGAAGACGTATCATGCCTTGACTCAATATCAGCCATAACAGAAGATTCAAATACAATCTGTTCCTGTAAATAAAAATAGCTGCTGCCAGCGCTTACAGCAAAAGCTAAAGCCAGAACAAACAGATAAAGCAAGATACTTTTCTTTTGCTTTTTATTTGATTTACTTCGCTTTGATTTCTTCATATATATAAATACCTTTATAAAGAGTATTCGCTATTTCTTCTTTCATGTCCTCAATATAATAAGCATCCTCAAAAGAAGGGAGTTCTATCAACAGGGCAGCAGACTCTATCCTTGAAAGAATACTATATGGAAGCGGTTGCACCGACAACGTATCGACATCGAAATTAGCTGCAACGGCCTCCTTCATTGCGTTTAAAAGAGTCTCACTCTCTGCAATATACTCTCCCTGGCCTTTATTGGCAAGATGTGGTTTCACAATTTCCGAAATGTTCTCCGTTAGTACAGGAACATAAATCACTATCCCCTCATGTTTTCCAATATGAAGACTAATAAAAATATCAGCATCTTTATTGTTTGAAAACATCACCCTTTCGGTCTGGGACATAAAACGATCACTTCCCCTGGTAAGGAAACTACGGGATGCACCTTTGTTTATCAATGCCCTCAGTTTCCTGGCAATGTCCAGGACAACGCTCTTTTCTCTGTACTTACCCTCAACAAGACCGCTTTCGTACCCTCCGTGCCCGGGATCAATAACAATCGTCCTGATCACAGAAACTCTGTTTTTTTCTTCTTTTCCAGGAGAAGGAACGATCGGTAAAGCAGTTGGGGGAACTACCGGTAAAACAGGTGGACGCACAGACGGGGAAACAGGCCTCTTTTCATTATTAAGATACACATCAATCACAAGTCTGTTAGGGTATTTTAAATTAAAGACCTTTAACCCTCTGAAATCACCAGGAAAGAAAAGGACCGTCTTTTTATCTATCCTGTTAAAGACAATTAACATTTTTTCCGTCTTTATGGTAAAGTCGGAATCCTGGAAATTAACAACAATACTCTTACCCCTCTGATGTACCAGGGCATTGCTGATTATTGAGTCATGGCCCTCAAGTACAATCCTCACAAATTCAGGATGACGGTTTGACCTTAGTTTTAGATATTGAGTATCTCCACCTGAAACATCCGGGAAAATAAGAAGGATTATCGCAAGTATGAACGTTTTTTTCATATGCCAATATTAGCATTTCGGGCAGTCGACATTCCATCCCTCTATTTTTTCCTGTACGCCTCAAAGAGTATTTCCTCAACCATCTGACAGAGAACATGCCCAAGCGTTCCATGAGTTTCCTGCACTCTAGGGGTATTATCGGACGGAACAGCAAAAACATAATCGCATTGGGACGCCAGCTTATCACCTTTAGCCCCTGTAAATGCTACTGTTGTCAGATTTTTCGACTTTGCAGCTTCAACAGCTTTAAGAACATTTGGAGAGTTACCGCTGGTACTTATAGCTATAACAACATCTCCCTCCTGAGCAAAAGCCTTTAACTGACGCGCGAAAACATTTGAATAATCATAATCATTCGCAATCGAGGTCAGGACAGCCATATCAGTATTAAGCGCTATGGCCGGGAATGCAGGACGTTCTTTTTTGAATCTGCATACGAACTCCGCCGCCATATGAGACGCGTCACTCGAACTTCCCCCATTACCAAAAAGTAGAAGTTTGTTCCCCCTGCTTAAAGCATCGGCAAGAAGTTTCGATACTTCTATAATAGTATCAATATTCTCATCAACAAACTGTTTTTTAACAGCTATGCTTTCATTAAATACTTTTAGTATTTCATTTCTCATTATTAATGTATCTCCGTGACAATTTCAATTTCTTTTGATTGAACACTCTCTGATGTACCTACCACCGTAACTTTATAATAATAAGTAGTGTCCGGTTTTATGTTCCGGTCACTAAATGCGGGTATGACAGAATCTCCAATCAACTTGAATTTATTGCCTGAAGATCTATAAATATTATATCCCCTAACATTATGCCCGATGGTTTCGTCCCATGTAAGTACAATACTTTTTCCGGTAAAAACAGCTGTAAGTCCTGAAGGCTGCCCATATGTAACAGGCTTGATGATCTTCTCCGGTTCTTTCTTCACGTCTGTCTTCACATCATCCTTCACAGGTTGTTTAAGCTCTTCAATCACTTTACTGTTTTCCTCCGCATTTATTTCAATAGCCTTTTCCTCAAACATAATTACAGGCACAGGATCACCTCTTCTACCACATGCAGAAAGTATAACCAGTGTCAGCAAAAGGAAAACATGGAACATCTTATAAATTGTAAATGGACTTTTATTCATGTTTGACATTCCTTCTGTATTGTCCCATTAAAAACAGGTTTTATCAAACGGAAAGCAGAGGGACTATGATTTATTTTTTCTTTACGGTTTTTATAAGTTTTATACGCGCAAGGACCATTTTCCTTGAAGTCCCGCCATAGGAAGTCCTTCTGTCCACGGAAGTATCCAACGCAATAAAACGGAAAATATCCGACCCGATAAACCCGGAAAAAGGTTTCAGCTCATCCAGGGTCAGTTCCGTCAATTTCATGTCTTTATCTATACAATATTTTACAATACCACCGGTAACACTGTGCGCGTCACGGAAAGGCATCCCCTTGTTCACAAGATATTCAGCAATATCAGTGGCTGTCAAGAATCCGGCCTCAGTAGCGCCTTTAATCTTTTCCTTCCTGAATACGGCCTTCGGCATCATCTTGCTCAGTACATCAAGGCAGCTCTTTACCGTATCCACGGTATCAAATACCGGCTCTTTGTCTTCCTGCATGTCCCTGTTATACGCGAGAGGAAGTCCTTTCATAATTGTAAGTATCGCGATCAAATTACCGTATACCCTGCCGGTCTTCCCTCTTGTAAGTTCAAGGACGTCAGGGTTTTTCTTCTGAGGCATAATACTTGAACCGGTCGTAAACGCGTCAGGCAGTTCAATAAACCCGAACTCTTCACTGTTCCATAATATAATCTCTTCCGAAAACCTTGAAAGATGGGCCATCAGGATACTTGACGCAGATATAAATTCGATAACAAAGTCCCTGTCGGAAACAGTGTCAATACTGTTTTCAGATACTACAGGGAATTTTAAAAGCCTTGCCACGTACTTCCTGTCAATAGGAAGTGTCGTACCCGCCAGTGCAGCAGCGCCTAGCGGCATTACGTTGATCCTTTTCAGGCAGTCCTGAAACCTTTCTCCGTCCCGCTCCAGCATTTCATAATAAGCAAGCAGGTGGTGTGAAAGAAGAACAGGCTGTGCCCTCTGAAGGTGTGTATATCCGGGCATTATAATATCAATATTTTTTTCAGCTGCCTTTAAAAGGACCTTTTGCATCACCTTTAATAATTGTATGATTGCTTTTGTCTCGTCCCTCAAGTAAAGCCTTATATCAAGGGCTACCTGATCGTTCCGGCTCCTGGCAGAGTGGAGTTTTCCTCCAACAGGCCCGATCTTTTTTATGAGGACATGCTCTATGTTCATATGCACATCCTCAAGCTCTTCCTTAAAACGAAACTTTCCGGATTGGATCTCATCTCTTATCTCATTGAGGCCCTTGATAATTTGATTGGATTCTTTTGCAGAGACAATCTTTTGCTTCGCGAGCATTTTTACATGCGCAATGCTTCCTTCGATATCATGCTTCCAGAGACGCGCATCAAACGAAACGGACTCCGTAAAGCTCTCTACAGTGCTTTCTGTTTGTTCTTTAAACCTTCCTGCCCATAGTTTTTTCATGAAAATAAGAATATAACGTACGGTTGTGAGTAGTCAAGTTTTAAAGACTGAAAACGAAGTTTTTCAAACACTTCTACAACAAACTTCCTTCAGCTTCTCCAGAATCTTCACCATCCCGAGAGTATCCAGCTTACAATACTCGATAAGATCTTTCCTTGTCTGTTCAAGCTCGTCTTTGTCCGTTATCAGATGAAGCCTCGCATAGACATTCATAGCCTCTCCTCCGCCACTGACTGCCATGCCTTTATAACTTAGTTCAGGAACAAGTGCTGGAAGAATAAACTTTATTGAACAACTCCCCTTCATCTCCTTTTTGTAATAATGCCTCTGCCTGAACGGTACCATCAGGTCTTGTATATTACCCCGGATTTCCATAAGCTTTTCTTTATAATCAGGAAACTGTTTTGCCAGGTGCTTTATTATCATTTTTTCATAAGAACTATTGTACGAAACGATACATGCATTAGCCGGTATCAACCGTATGAGGTCCTTTATTATTCTTTCACGCGGATCAGAACCTGCTTCAGCTAAAAACTCGTAATACTGCAATTCGGCTTGTTCATTTTTGAGCATATGCAGCGAGTATTGAAACGGTATGGGCTGGTACGGGCGCATACCGTCATAAAGCGGGACAGGTGGCATAAATGTCTCAAAGTCCAGGAAGAACCGGGGATAATAAAGAGCGCCCAGAAACTCTTCTATTTTTTCTTTTTTAATAACAGGCACTCCACTAAGCTCTGTCTCGACCTGCATTCTCTGCTTGACATTGAGTTCATCCAGGTCTATATCACAAAATTTCATGACACCTTTATTGTAATATTCAAATTTATCCACGCCCCTGTTTCTCAGATCAAATACAGTATTTTCAGGTATACCTTTCCAGCAGTGTTTCTTAAAATCACACTCATAGGGAGAAAAACAATACGTACCTATATCAATCTCAGGGCAACCTCCATCGAGCATTGCACGTATCTCCATTAGTCTTTCCCCTAAAAAATCTCTTTTCTCTTTCACCTGCCTTGTCATCCTCTGGACACAGAAAAGCTCTTGAATATTTATATCACCATCTCTGATATATTCCTTGTTCAGATATACGAGATAAGCGTCCGATACTGGAAGATCTAATTCCTTCAAGACATAATACTGCACAGAAATATCGTTATAATAAACCTTCTTCAGTCCGGTTGATCCCTTTACTTCGTATATTTCCCAGCCATTGTCTCCCCTGTGAAGAATATCAACCATGACAATTATATCGTCATACATAAAAGTCGCTTCATAGATGGTCTTTGTGCCCTGGAACATATGCTCCTGTGTCTGTTTTACTTTCTCCTGGATGGAAGAACCTTCATATACGATTACTTTACCGCCCGGGAACAGCTTGCGGGCATATATACCGATCTCTGTCCCCATATCAAAAATCGCCCTCTGAAAATCATTGGGAGAAGTCCTGAGTTCAGGTTTATTTTTATACAACCATAATGATTTATGGCACTGTAGTCCCCTTATGAATTGTGATTTTGAAAGTGTACTTTTCATATATCCTCTCTACCTTCCAACAACAAAAAAACAGTTAAAACATTTTCAATGCCTGCTCAAGTTCAGTCTTCATCATATTCTTCAGTTTTTTCGGCCCTACAACCTCTACATATGGTATCCAGCGGTAAACCCAATGTTTAATGTCCTCCAGACCGTTAACTCTAAAACTGACCTCAAGCCGTCCGTCATCAAGTTCTTTTTCTTTCTGGCTTTGATGCCATTTTTTCCGCAATATGTACGGTTTGCAATATGCATCAAATCTCAGTTTGATTTCTACCATCTGTCCATCAAGCCAGACCCCGAAAGAAGAAGATAATTCTTCCTCAGGAGAAAGCTTCCGCGGCAGAAAATGTTCATCCAGCACTTTTAAGGAGAGTATCCGGTCAATCGAAAAAGTCCTCATTTCCTCACGCAAGTTGCAATATGCCCTGAGGGTCCAGAATCCTTCAGGGAAAAACACATAGTAAGGGTCTATCTTTCTTCGTGTCTCTTTATCGGAATAACCTGCCTTGTAAGCAATATCTATTCTTTGAAAATTAATTGTCGCATTATAAATCTTACCGAGATACTCTTCTGTTGCGGCTGAAGGTTTCTGAGGCTTCAGTATTATGTGATCATGAACTGCATTCTGCTTCAATGACAGTTTCTCTTCCAGACTCGCGAGACTCTCCTCCATGCCGGCCCCGAAGTTTTTCAGTGCGTTCTTTGCAAGGGCGAAGGCGAGGCCCTCTTCTACAGAAAAATTAGGCTTTTTAAGACTGTATCCTTCAATAAAACAGTAGGTCCCTATTTTTTTGTCATAATGAATTGGGAAGCCGGCAACTTGAAGTGTCTGCAGGTATCGATGCACGCTCCGCTCGCTGATCTCAAGTTCGTCCATCAGGGAATGGACCGTGGCCTTTTCATTCCGGTCAAGCTTATTGAGAATTATCATAAGTGAATCAAATTTGTATGACATGGTATTGTCCTGAAATTTTAAAGAATATCACAAAGATAGTATATTATAGCAGACTGCCAGCATTGTGACAGGTAGGGGCAGCCCCCTGTGGCTGCCCGGCATGTGTGGGCATAGAATGGTGCCAATAGATCCAGTCTTACACGCCCAGGGCAGACACATAGGTCTGCCCCTACGACACATTTGCATTTTCTCCTTTTTAATTCTTATGATTACATGATGAATGTAACAGGGCTCGGTCAATGCGCGCTTGACAACCTTTTTATTATTGATTCCTTTCCTGTACCCGATACAAAAAAGGAGGTACTGGAATGGACAATTGCGGGTGGAGGGCCAGTCGCAACCGCCCTTGTCAGTCTGTCACGGCTTGGTATTGCCTGCTCTTTTTTTGGTATTACAGGTGATGACGAAACTGGAGAAAAAATCAGGAAATCACTGCTGACTGAAAACATTAATATTGAAGGCCTCTTAAAGCGGGCCGGCGCTGATTCACAAGTAGCGTTTATTGCTATCGAAAAAGAGACGGGAAAAAGGACCATCTTCTGGAAAAGGCCTTCAGCAAAACCATTAAGCCCTAATGAACTGCCCGATGATTTTCTGGACAATACTGATTTTCTCCTTCTTGACGGTCTGATGTCCGAAGCATCTATTTATGCAGCTAAAAAGGCTAGAGATAAAAAAATACCAGTAATGCTTGACGCAGGCAGGATGCGTGAAGGGATTATAGAACTTGCTCATCTGTCAGACTATGTAGTCTGTTCCGAAGAATTCGCAAGAGAGTTCAGTAGCAATACAGGGCATTTTAATCCTGAAAAAACCATCTTACAGATGACGGCTTTTAATGTAAAAGCAGCAACAATTACTCTTGGGGACAAAGGGAACATAACAGCTGCCGGAGATGAGATATTTCGAACTCCTCCTTTCAGTGTCGATGTTGTTGATACAACAGGTGCCGGAGATGTCTTTCACGGCGGATATATTTACGGACTCTTACAAAAATGGGACATAAGGGAAGTCGTCCGTTTTGCATCCGCATTTGCAGCACTTAAGTGTAGAGCATTGGGAGGAAGGGCCGGAATACCGGGTTTAAACGAAGTGGAGAATTTTTTAAGGACGCTCGACGAATAACCATTTGTATAGTAGTATATATAAAATCCAAAGCAATATTAATTGAGAGAACACTATGTATTTTCTACCCATTTCACTTGCTATCTTTCTGGTCTTTCTTCTTCTTACTCCTTTCCTCTTTTTCATAATACCCGCTGTTGCATTCTCAAAACTGGGATTCTCTCCGTTTACCGGACTCGCATTTTTCTTCTTCTGTCTTGCAGGCAGTTTAATAAATTTGCCGGTGCATAAAAGCAAACTTCAGTATTATAAGGAACCCGATGATATGACAAGGATGTTCAACCGTTTTTTAGGAATAAGGGTCCCGGTATTTCAACAGCAGATAATCGCCCTTAATATTGGAGGAGCAGTTTTACCTGGTTTGTTATGTCTTTCACTATTACAGGACGTTGATTCCAATGCGGTCATACCGGCAACATTAATAACAACCGCTTTTTCATATTATCTCAGCAAGCCGGTACAGGGAGTAGGAATCGTTATTCCTGCTTTTATACCACCGATTATTGCTGCAGTAGCTGCCCTGTTACTGGCGGAAAAAGGGCAGGCACCGGCTGTCGCATACATATCAGGGGTTTTGGGCACGCTTATAGGAGCAGACATACTCAGGCTTCACCAGATAAGAAGACTCGGTGTCTCATTTTTGAGTATAGGCGGTGCCGGAGTCTTTGACGGTATTTTTATCGTCGGTATTATTTCGGTTTTATTAGCATAGAAAAACAATTATGAATTACGAATTACAAATTACGAGTCAAGGAAACAAAATTCTATTTCATAATTCATAATTCGCAATTAATTAAAAGGAGCATATATATGAAAAAACTCGACAAACACGAAGCATTCGAACTGGCATCTCCATTTCCCTACACACTGGTCATTACGCTGGATAAAAGAGACCGGCCCAATATTATGGGACTTTCATGGTGGATGTTCACCTCATTCAGCCCCCTGATGATAGCTATATCAATAGGCCATCAAAAATATTCGCACGAATGCCTCGAGCACAATAAGGAATTCGTACTCTGCTTCCCTTCGGAAGGACAGGAAAAGGATGCCTGGCTCTGCGGCACCAAAAGCGGAAGAGATGTAGACAAATTCAAAACAACAGGGTTTAAAGCGGTCCACTCAAAAGAAGTAAAGCCGCCAGCAATTGAGGGAGTGACTGCCGCATATGAATGCAAGGTTATAGAACATATCAAAACAGGAGACCATACTATTTTCATTGCAAATGTAGTATCAATACATGGCAATACTGAAAAAATTAACCATCTCTATTCAATACACTACAGAAAACTCATCAGCATCGGCTCTGATGGGACGATTAATATGGATTTGGAACATAAATAAACTAACCTCCCCCCTGCCCCCTCCTTGGTAAGGAGGGGGAGACACAGAGGGGTACATAATCCCCCATTGACAAATACTATACAAACGTATAGTATTCAGTATGAGACCGATAAAAGCCATACAACCCACAAAAAAACAGCAGGCAGTCCTTGAATTTATCAGGGAACACATACTTAACAAAGGCATTTCCCCGACTGTAAGGGAGGTTGCCGGACACTTCGGCTTTGCAAGCCCGCTTTCCGCGCAGCTTCATATAACTGCGCTTATCAAAAAAGGCTATCTTAAAAAAATGCCTTTCAAACAGAGGGCCCTCGAAATAGTAGGCCTTAAGTCAGCGGAAGATACCAGGATTCCCCTCCTGGGCAGGGTAAGGGCCGGAGCGCCTATTCTGGCCTCAGAAGATATTGAGGAATACATCAGTATTGATAAAAATTTCTTTAAGGTACAGGACGGTTTCGGACTCAGGGTCACGGGTGATAGCATGATAGAGGCCGGGATATTCGAAGGAGACATAGTCCTGATAGCCCCCGGACAGGAACCGGTAAACAGGGACATTGTGGTTGCACTTATAGAAGATGAGGCTACAATAAAGAGGTTTTTCCTCGAAAAAGATAGTGTCACGCTCGTACCTGAAAACAGGAGAATAAAACCAATGACGTTTACAACAGATGAAGTCAAGATTGTCGGAAAAGTCGTCGGTGTATTGAGGGCACTCTGATGGTTAATATAGGAGAACAGGTATCCGTCATTGCCTCTTTCGGAAGCAATGCAAAGTTGCGGCCGTTAAAATTCAGATGGTCAGGCAGACAGGTTAGTATCAGGGAAGTCACCTATGAATGGACAACTCTGGAGGGGAAGAGCAGGTTGTTACATTTTTCCGTAACAGACGGGAATACGCTCTTTGAGTTGAGCTTTGATACACATTCCATAATCTGGAGGCTTGAGGGTGTAGAGACTGAGGTACTTTGAAAATTAATTTAACTCGATAAGATTTAATTATATTAAGACTGGTATCGAAAATAAATTTTCAAAGTACCTCAGTCTCTACACCCGTTTGAATGCATTAAATCGAATTTCAAAAATGAAAACTATTCTTCTCATAGATATGGACTCGTTCTTCGCATCTGTTGAGCAACAGTGCAACCCTGCCCTTCGTGGAAAACCGATAGCGGTAATCGGCTCGGCAAAAAGGACTGTGATAACGACCGCCTCGTATGAAGCAAGGACTTTCGGGATCAAGACCGGCATGAACATGTGGGAAGCCAGAAAACTATGCCGCCATTTAATATTCGTTGTAGGGCAAAATGACAAATACGCGCATACATGTGAAGGGCTCGCGGAAATTTATTCAAAATATACCCCGCACGTTGAGGTCTATTCCATTGACGAGGCATTCCTGGATATCACGGGCTCCCGCAGTCTCTTCGGAAGCCCGACTGAAATCGGAGAAACCATAAGGGCCGAAATCAAGGTCCGCTTCGGACTGAACGCGACAGTAGGTATCGGCCCGAATAAATTACTGGCAAAGCTCGCAAGCAACCTGGCAAAACCGGACGGGTTAATGTGGATCCGGCCGGGAGATATTGCAGGCGTGCTCGAAGACCTTCCGGTCGATGAACTCTGGGGAATAGGCAAAAAAACAACCATAAAACTAAACTCTCTAGGCATACATACCTGCGGGGAACTCGGCAGGGCAGATGCGGGTTTTCTCAGGAACCATTTCGGGATAATCGGAGAGACCCTAAAACTGATGGGCTCAGGAATTTATAACTCTAACATTGAATCTACCTCTAATGAAGCAAAATCTGTCGGCCACAGCATGACCCTTCCGCATAATATATGGCAAAAAAGAGATATAGAGTCATACATATTGAAACTCTCCGAAATGGTCGGAAGAAGAGCAAGGAGGTATTCCTTATCAGGAAACGTTATAAGTGTGGTCATCAGGTACAAGAGTTTCGAAACATTTTCAAGGCAATCAAAAATCAGGACTAGCACAAATGATACCCATCATATTTACAGCACAGCCATGAGGATAATAAACGGCCTGAAACTGAGAGACAAAATAAGACTGCTGGGGATAAGCCTCTCCGGCCTGACA
>PJEL010000700.1_pt1 | contig 38406 bp, 64 predicted proteins | sample 1853271 | NCBI WGS metagenome assembly PJEL01 (sample SAMN08108733, study PRJNA415343) | Invertebrate metagenome, whole genome shotgun sequencing project. | host: Globobulimina | place: Sweden: Gullmar Fjord | collected 2015-08
GGTAATGTGACGGCTATGCAGTCCTTTACCTTTGGGACGGACGAAACATGGGATGCTGTTGGTGACATTGAAGCCGCAGAACAAGATGTTACAGTCTTTGGGTTGGAAGTTGGGGATATAGTATATGTTTCCAAACCAACTGCCCAAGCAGGTTTAGGAGTTGTCGGGGCGAGAGTTTCGGCAGCTAATACGCTTAGTATCACATTTACAAATCCAACAGCTGGAGATTTAACGCCAACAGCCTTAGAAAAATGGCTGGGGGTGGTTATTAAAGCAGCTCAACCAGTCCCTTCGGGCGCATCATAAAGGAGAAACATGAGTTTAACATTAGGAAATGTAAACACAATGCAATCCTTTTCCTTTGGAACAGGTAAAACATGGGCTTCAACGGCAGCTAATACTACCGCTGAGCAAGATGTTACTGTTCCAGGACTAAGGGTGGGAGATGTTGTAATAGTCTCTAAGCCAACAGCCCAAGCAGGAATCGGAGTTGCAGGTGTTCGGGTATCCGACACCGACACGTTGTCTATAGTATTTAACAACCCAACCGCAGCCGGGGTAACAGCCACGGCAGAAGAAAAATGGTTAGGTGTGGTATTTAAGGCAGCACAACCAGTAACAACTAATGCATCAATTTAAAGGAGAATAAAATAATGGCAGCACAACAATTAAGTGATGGATCACCTGAAGGCACACTTTTAGGTAGAAGTACCGAAAAAATAGCCGCTTATGGTGGAACACCAATAGCACAACGCACTGGCACGAGTCAGGCGACTGTAACCGACAATAATACAACCATAGACGCTGGGGTAACTAATGCCTCCGCCGCTTTTGGTTTTACTACTGCGGCACAGTTAACCCAACTCACAGCAGATGTCTCAAACTCTATTACTCTCTTAAATGAGATTAGAGCAGCATTAATGCCTACTACTGGTGTTAATATCATTAAAGGATCTGCTTGAGGATAACTCATAAGTCTGGGGGGGAGGGGAAACCCTCTCTTCCTAAAAAAATACTCTGGTTTTGTCCTACGTTTAATGGTGATGTATGGATAGAATATATGCTTTCTTATGGACACTGCATGGGTTTACTTGCTTCACTAGAAATTGACTGTGAGATGTTCCCAATAATTGGTGATTCCTTTATAGAAAAGGCCCGTAATAAAGCAGTAGCTAAATTTATGAGTGGTGATTATGATAGATTGATTATGTGTGATGCAGACCAAGCGTTTAAAACTAAAACATTCTATGAGATGCTTACTAGTGGGCATGAAGTTACTGTAGCTTGCCCACCAATGAAAAAATCACCTATGGCATTTACCACAAAAACCAGTGATATAAAAGACGGATATTTTAAGACAAAACAGGTAGGAACAGGCTTTATAATGTTTACCAGATCGGTATTTGAAAAGATGTTTGAAGCCTATCCTGAGTTAAGAAACTATGACTATGATTTTAATGATAAAAACGGTTATTCACTATTTGAATTTGTGAAAAATGGTAGAGTAACGGGTGAGGATTTAACCTTTTGTAATCGGTGGGTAGATATTGGTGGTGAAATACACGTTAGAGCTGACGCACCTATGAGACACAAGGGCTTTCATGCCTGGGAAGGAAACATACTTGATCAAATGGTTCCAGATGACGTTAAGAAAATAAATATGGAGTTAAAAGAAATTATGAACTCAATGAGATTACAACTAGCATAAACAAAGGAATAAGATGTATTTACCGAGAATGATATACAAGGGTGGTATATTAAGCCCCAAACCTGCTGATTATTGTATTGTCAAGGACTTAGATGAATTAATGGCAAAAGTAGGTGATGGATTTTTACCTCTAGGCTGTGAAAGTGTAGAAGGTATGAAAGACATACCTGAATTGAAAGCACTCATAGACAAATCAGCACAGAAAACAAAGAGAGAACAGTTAACGCTAGAAATGGCCGGTAAAATAACGGATATTCTAGAGAAGCCTGAACCAATAAAAAAACGTAGAGCAAGGAGAGTAAAAAATGGCAACTGAAGCCTTTATACCCATCATAGATAAAGACGATGGTACAAACACCTGTGTCCAAGTGACCACAGCAACAGCATCAGCCGTAACTGCTTTGAATGGTAGTCAAGTAAGAATAAAATGTCTGACACAACCATGTTATATCCGGTTTTCAAATTCAGCCGGTTCAGTTACTACTTCTAATGGCTTTTATATGGCTGTTGGAGATGTAGAAACATGGGAACGTGAGGGTGTTGCTACTCATTTAGCGTATATTAGGGCAACAAGCAGTGATGGAGCTTTGTCTATTGCTTATGGGATGAAAGACTAATGGCAACCGGAAACACGCTAGTAGAAGCTGCAAGGCTGAAAATAGGTGTTGGTTCACCAGGACAGACTTTTAATGCTGACAGAACCAATCTGCTCTTAGCTGAACTCAATAGGATGTGGTCTATCTGGTCAGCTGAGTTAGCACCAGTTTATCAACATACTATTGATAGCCTAACATGGACATCTGGAAGTGCTAGTATGACAATAGGTGCAGCTGGTGATCTAGTAACAGCAAGGCCGATTGAGATTATCAGTATGCAGGCTAGGGTAAGTTCAACAGATTGGACAATAGATCCGATTAGTTTAGAGGCATATCAGCAACTATCTAACAAGACCGAAACCAGTGCTTACCCTGAGTTTTATGCTTATGATGGGACATTTCCAAGTGGAACTATCTATCTATGGCGAAAACCGGACTCTAATATGACTCTGAGGATCACCAGTAAGAAAACACTAACTGCTTTCACACTTGATGGAACTGTCAGCTTACCGGATGGGTATGAAAAAGCACTTATAGATAACTTAGCGGTTGAAATTGCTCCTTTCTTTGGAAAAGAGGCTTCCAGTGCTGTAAAGTTGTCAGCTATGAACTCAAAGCGCACTATAATTAGAATAAATGATCAATCAACAGATGTGTACCCGAATTCTGCTATACCTGGAATACAAACCTATAACTATCAGAATAACTAATGCCTAGAATAAAAATACCTACTGTTGGCGGTTCATATAAGCATGACTCACTGCCTTTTGACTCTCAGGAGACTATTAACTTGTTTCCTGAACGTGGTGGGGCGCAGAGTAAATCTAGTGCCTTGTTAAGAAGGACACCAGGCTTAAAACTGGAACTAACTCTATCTAATGGAACAGGTGGGACAAGGGGAATGTATGAAGCTAGTAACGGTAGGGCTTTTATAGTCCGTGGCTATACTTTAGTTGAAATTGATGCTGATAATGTCGAGACACTGAGAGGGACTTTTTCTTCTACCTATTTCAAAGATTTTGGTAGGGTTTCTATGGTTGATGATGGGCTTTATCTGGTTATTGCTTCTGAAAGTTCTACTAAAATGTACACGTTAACGTTTTCAGATAATACTTTTGCTATTCTCTCTGATACTGACGCTCCAGGTAATACTCCAGTAGTTGATTATAGTCATACCTATACATTTGGTTTTAATCCAGACTCAGCAGTATTAGGAACCTTTAGACATTCGGACGCTGGAGATGCTAGAAGCTGGCAAGATGCTGATCAATACAATGCTGATGGTAGTCCTGACAGGCTAGTATCTCAAAAAGCTATTAATGGGCAAATGTGTTTATTTGGTTCTAAGAGCCATGAATATTGGTATTTAACCGAAAGTACAGTAAGTGGAGATACTTGGGCAAGGATACCGGGAACAACTAGAAACGTAGGTATCGCTTCAGCTCATGCAGTTTCCAATATAGCCGGGAACTTGTACTGGCTGGGTGCTAGTAAAGATGGTGAAAATATCGTATGGAGAGCAGGAGAGGGTTATACACCAGTTAGGATTTCCAATAGAGCAATTGAAGGTATAATAGCCGGTTTTGCTAGTGTTGATGACGCTTGGAGTTATTCTTTTGAGTATGAAGGACACTTTTTCTTTTGCTTGACTTTCCAAACAGGTAATAAAACATTCCTTTATGATATTACAGAAAACGAATGGGTGAATTGGGCATATAGAAATATTACAACAGGGGAGCAAGGAAGGCACAGGGCAATAGCTCATATGTTCTTTAACCGTAAGAATTATGTAGGTGACTATGAAAATGGAAATATATACTCCCTAGATAAAAACACTTACACTGATAACGGTGACCCTATTGTATGGGAGAGGTATTTCCCTCATTTTGAAAACTTGAAAGAGAGAGTATATTGGTATTCGCTACAAATAGATATTTTAACTGGTTCAGCTTTATTGAATGGACAAGGCAGCGATCCTAAGATTCAATTAAGATGGTCAGATGATGGTGGTAGAACTTTTGGTAATTGGATTCAGATGAGTCCAGGTAGTAGGGGAGAGTATTACACTAGAGTAGTTGAATATATGCTGGGTGACTCCAGAGATAGAGTATATCACCTTAGAAGTTCAGAGCCGATTCCAATTAGCATACAAGACAAGACTATAGCTGAAGTAGAGGCAGGGGCATATTGACTACTTCTATTGAGCCACCACTTGAACAGCCTTTAATGGTAACTGATGCGGTTACTGGTAAATCTGCTGTTAGTAAAGCATGGTGGATGTTCTTTACACAGATTAAGCAGACTTTTAATTCAGCTAGTGATGCTGTTGCAAGTGTAAAATGGGACGCTGTAACTACCACAATAGACGCAGATGATAATATAACTCAGCTAGTATATACAAGGGGTGGATCAACAGCAATAACAGAGAACCGCACTTATAACGCTTACGGACATATCGCAACACAGGTTTTAACAGGTGAAGTCACAGGGACATGGACTCATACTTATGAGGCTAATAATGGGGTTTGGACGGGAGCAGCTAAAACATGAATCAGCCAGTATGCAGAAGTGAATTTGAAGCTAGAATGGGTGATATAAAAGGGGATTTAAATGCGTGTGGTAATTCTATGAGAAGTCAGATAAAAGATTTAAAAAATGAGAATAAAGACGAATTTATCCGAGTATGGAAAACCTTTGACATGATGCTCGTTAAAACTGGAGTGGTAGTAACTATCTGTTGCTCGATTGTGATGGCGGTATTTAAGATGATAGAGGCAAAAGGATAACATGGCTAAAGAGTGGAAAGACAGACAAAAAGCAGTTGATAAAATTGAGATTCCTTTTGATGAATTTTGCGATCAACTGGAAATCAGCAAAGAGGATTGGCTTGCGGCAAAAGGCACTTCCGATGAACTGAAATTATTAGGCTATGATCCACTTTTAGCTTATGCGGTAGAAATGAAATCGAGGCTGGAGAGCTATGGAATTTAAAAACATAAACTATAAAAGAGCATTACCTGAATGTGAGAACGGCGATAGCTTTATAAGTTGTAATATATCTCAGTTAGTATTAAGAGATATATGCGCAGGCAAAACAGGCTTGACTTTTACTGATTGTAATCTGGTTAATTGTAACCTACCTGGGGACTCAGAAGTGGTTAACTGTAATACGGCTAAAACTGATTATTGCGCTTGGATTCACCCCTTTTTTGGATTAGAAACGGAACCAGAAGTATGTAGGCACGTTATACCTGAGCTGGTGGAAGAAATACAAGTAGATGAGAAAGAGTCTATTTTCTTGTATGATAACGCCAGAAAGGATACGGCTTTATAATGGCAACTTACTATGCAGATTTTGATTTAGGGACTGGTAATAACGATGGCACAGCTTGGGCTGACGCATGGCAAACAATGGATGATGTCCAAGCAGGGACTAATGGAACTGCCCCTGCTGCTGGAGACACTGTATTGTGTAGAGGAACTAATACACTGTCCTCTGTTCCAGCACTCTCAGCATCGGGAACCGCTGGCAATCCTATAATATATGTGGGAGTAAACTCAAGCGGAGTTTATGAAGATGGCACTAGAGCTGTTTTAGATGCCAATAGTTCCGCCGCTAATGCTTTAGATTGGAACTCACGGGAGTACACTTATTTTACAGCCTTCGACTTTCTAAACGGTACATCGCACAATATCATAGGTATGAATAAATTTAATGTAATGTATGATTGTCGAATTGTTAATGCTGGTGGTGATGGTGTAAACTCCGCAACTTCAAATCAGAGTTTTTATCACAGGGTACAGGTTATAAACTCGACTGGTGACGGGATGGCAATCGGGAATGACAATGTAGTCGAGGAGTGTTTTATTAATCTCTCTGGAACAACAAGTTTAAATGCTTACGCCTCAAGAAGGCTTTCAGTAATCGGAACCATTTTAACCAATTCAGGCTTAAACCTTCTTTCATGTGGTAACGCAAATGTTGACGGCTGTATTTTTAATAATGCCGGACAAATTGCGATACAAAACAATAATATTGATGTGCAAGTGAAAAATAGTCTGTTTACCAATATGACAACTGGTGGTGCTTTTATAAGTATTTTTTATGGCGCCGATATACTAGCCACAAATAATGCTTTTTGGAATAACAGTGGTGATAAATTAGGTGGGGGAGCAACTTATACAATCTTTCCTTATGGCGATACAGATACGGCGTTAAGCGGTGACCCGTATGCAGATGAAGCAAATGATGACCTAACCATTTCCCAGCCTAATACAGATTTGATAAACATCAGTGTGAATTTATCTGGAAATAATATAAGCTATGAAGATATTGGCATAGGGACGGTAAGATCAAGCGGTGGTGGTGGCAGACAACCAAGATTAAGAATACACGGAGCATAAAGATGTTTAAAAATATAGCAAGTCAAAAAGTAGCAGTATACGCTTGGGATAGTGCAAACTCAGTACCTAAGACAGGGGATGCCGCCAACATAACAGCGTATATCTCAAAGGATGGCGGATCGGCTGTTGTCAGCAACGATGCAAACCCGACCGAGTTAGACGCTACCAATTTCAAAGGGTGGTATCTATTCGATTTAACACAGGCCGAAACGAATTGTGATCTGTTTGGTATCTCTCCAGTTTCAGCCACAGCGGATATAGTAATTGAACCACAGATGATTTATACCAATCCTCCAAACTTTACAACATTGGGGATAGAGTCAGATGGTGATTTAACAAAATGCAATCTGGTAGCAACGACAACAACGAACACAGATATGTTGACTTCTGCTAATATCCTGACAACAGCTTTAACAGAAAGTTATGCGGCTCAGGGTGCTACTATGACACTCTCACAAGCTCTATATATGCTTTGGAGTGCAACTAAGTCTATGAAGGATGTAGATACAACAACACCGGATTCCTTAAAGATAGATGATACTACAGTAGCAATGAGTTTCTTAACTGATAGCGCAACATCACCAACCGAAGTAAAAAGGACGGCATAAATGTCAGTTTTATTTTTAATGCGTTTTGGGGCTAATAATGCCGCAACTACCCCCACAGGTGGAGCAATAACCAAGTTAGAACCACAGGGCAACGGACGTTTTAAAGTAACCATAGGAGCAGTAACAGGGACAACACAGGGTACTTATATCTATGTGAAGTCCAGTGCTTCAGTATTCTCAGGTGGAGCGATAGCGGCTACTATCCCGGCTACATGGACAACGTTTGAGTTTAACCTAAGTGCTGAAGGTACTCCCATTATCGATGGTGTGGTATGGTTTGTAGGGACACGGCCTTTTAATGGTTCAAGTATCGGAACTAATACCGATGAGTTATCAACAAGAACCTATGGTGCTTCTAAGGTAGTTCAGATTAAACAGGTAGTTGTCTAATGGCTGGTAATTCAGCATTTCCTATGCAGTACTCTAGCGGTGTTCCGTTAGTTTCTCCTGACGATTACAATAGGGATTTGAAGCTGATTGGTGATAATCTTGGATTTTCAACAGGGCCAGTTAGTACGACAGCAAAAGGCGATTTTACTGTAACTGATAGTTTAATAGTCGATACAAATACTCTGGTTGTTAATGCTTCGGGATATACCGATAAGGTAGGCATAGGAACGGCGACACCAGCAACACTTTTACATCTAGAATCCGCTGTTGCTCCTGCTTTAACTTTCATAGATCAAGGTACATCAACTGCTTTAATAGGCACAGAAACAACTGGAGCTGTTTTTGGTTCGACAGCTTTAGACATACATTTTAGAACAGGTATGACTCCAGGTGATTTGACAACTGGGAATACTAAATTAACAATTTTAGACAATGGGAATACTGGCATAGGAGTAACCGATCCAGACTCAGTTTTAGAAGTGGCAGGAACTACACATATTCAGGGTGCAGCTACTTTAGACAGTACGCTTACAGTCGCAACGAGTTTGGACATAGGTTCATCTATAGCGGTAACAGGTGTACTAGATGAGGATGACATGGCCTCAGATAGTGCCGTAAAACTCTGCACACAACAGAGCATAAAGAAGTTCGTAGAGGATCAAATCACCGCTGAGGATTTAGACTTTGTTGGAGATTCAGGGACGGGTTCAGTAGATTTAGATTCTCAATCTTTAGATATTGCTGGTGGGACAAATGTTACTACAGTAGCAGGGAGTCAGACCCTCACAGTTAATTTAGATGATAACGTAGATTTAGCTGGAACTCTTGACGTAACAGGGGCAACAGTTCTAGATACTACTTTAGCTGTCAACATAGCAACTCCAGACGGAACTTGCCATATCCACACAGCCACGGCTGGGACTGTTGCGGCTTCTGTTGTCGCTGATGATTTGGTTGTGGAAAATAGTACTGATGGGGGTATTTCAATACTTGTGCCTGATAATGGAACCGGGACGTTAGTTTTCGGCTCTCCTTCTGATGTAATTGGGGCCGGTCTTAGTTGGTTGCATGACACAAATTTAATGGTAGTTGGAACACAGAATACAGGTGGTACTTTAGCTTTTCGGGTGGATGGTGGCTTTAATGCTTTGACTATAGCAGCTAACAAAACGGTTACTGCTCTTAGCCATTTGGTCATAGGTGCTGGGACTGCTGGGATTGATTACACACTAACCATAAATGGAGAGAACAATGATTTTCTTGCAACATGGATGGAGGATGAAGATTACCTTGCAATAAGTGACGATATTTTGATGAACACCACTGAGAAGATTTATTTCAGAGACACTGATATGTCTATTAGCTCTGTTGATTTAGGCTATATGGATTTTACTGCTGGAACTGGGTTTCGGTTTGCAAACAACATCAACATGGCTACAAATAAAAGGGTTTTCTTCAGAGATGCTGATATATTCATTATGTCAGACGATGACGGGTATCTTGATTTACAGGCTGATACGGGTATTAGGGTTGCTGGTGACACTGCCATTACCGGAAACGGTAGTATATCAGGGACATTAGGAGTAGGAATTACCACGCCAGACGGAACTTGCCATGTACACACTGCAACGGCTGGTGCTGTTGTCGCCTCTCCTGCCTCAGACGATTTAGTAGTAGAAAATAATACGGATGGTGGGATATCAATACTTGTACCTGATGACGGAACTAGTGTTGTAAATTTTGGATCACCTTCTGATGCAATAGGGGCAAGCATAAACTGGCATCATGATAATAGCCTTATGATAGTTGGGACGAATAAGACTGGCGGTACTCTTGCTCTTGCTGTAGACGATGGGTTTTATGCTTTGACTATTGCAGCCGATAAAACGGTTACGGTTTTAAATGATTTTGTCATAGGTGCTGGAACTGCTGGTGTAGATTATACCATAACCATAAATGGAGAAACTAATGATTTCTTAGCAACATGGATGGAAGATGAGGACTATCTGGCTCTCAGTGATGATATCTTATTAAATACCACAGAGAAAATATATTTCAGAGATACTGATATATCTATAAATTCGGTCGATAATGGATACATGGACTTAGCTGCTGACACAGGATTTCGGTTTACAAATAATATCTATTTACCTACAAATAAAAGGGTTTTCTTCAGAGATAGTGATATATTCATTCTGTCAAGTAATGATGGATATCTTGATTTACAGGCTGACACAGGAATAAGACTCGCAGGTAATACTGCTATCACAGGATCACTATCATGCTCTTTGGATCTAACGGTTACGGGCAATAATATTTTAGACGCTGGAGGCGCATGGATAGATAGTGACGGGAGTGGGAATACGACTCTGAATGGTAATTTAACAATTTCCGGAAATAATAAAATATATTTCAACGATACCAACTCCTATATAGGCGATCCTGCTCCCAATGGTGTCTCTGGATTGGTAATTTCCGATACCTTACGCATAAATGTAAGTTCGCCTGACATATACATAGGTGATGGTTCAACGGCTAGTATTCCAATAACTTTTACTGGCTCCGCTAATGGTAAATTTACGTGGGAATCTGCTTCTGATTATTTTGAATTTTATGACGATATCCTAATGCGCACTACCCAGAAGATTTACTTCAGAGATACAGCACTTTCTATAAGCTCTGTTGACGATACCTTTTTAGATTATGTTGCTGATGGAGGACATAGGTTTGCTGGTGCGGTGATAATGGATACTAGTTTAGATATCAACTCATCTGTAGTCGTTACTGGTGTTCTAGATGAAGATAATATGGTGTCAGATAGCAACGTCAAACTTTGCACCCAACAGAGCATAAAAAAATACGTAGATGACCAAGTTGCCACAGTAGATACATGGGCTGAAGTTCTGGCAAACGGCAATACTTCCGGTGCTACTGATGTTATAATTGATTCGGGTCAATCTCTCACTGTAGACGGCACAACTCTAGTTGTTAACGCTTCAGGATATACCAATAAAGTGGGAATCGGGACGGCGACACCAGCAACACTTTTACATCTAGAATCCGCTGTCGCTCCTGCTTTAACTTTTGTAGATCAAGGAACCTCAACTGCTTTAATAGGCACAGAAACAACTGGAGCTGTTTTTGGTTCGACAGCTTTAGACATACATTTTAGAACAGGTATGACTCCGGGTGATTTGACAACTGGGAATACTAAATTAACAATTTTAGACAATGGGAATACTGGCGTAGGAGTAACCGATCCAGACGCACTTTTAGAGGTAGCAGGCACAGCGCATATTCAGGGTGCTACTACTTTGGATAGTACGCTTGATGTTACTGGATTGATTTCAGCAAATGGTGGTGTTACAATCCCAACCACTAAAAATCTCGTCATGGTTTCAGATTCAGATATTTTAGTTAATACTGACAAATTCACAGTGGCCGGATCGACTGGGAATGTTGGCATAGGGGGGAATTTAACTATAGCTGGAAACAATACAATATATTTCAATGATACCAATTCTTATATCGGTGATGCCGTTCCGAACGGAACTGCTGGTCTAATAATTGGTGATACTTTGCGTGTAAACGTAATTTCACCCGAAATATATATCGGTGATGGTGCATCCGTTGATATTCCGTTAATTTTTTCTGGGTCTAGTGCGCAAGGTCAGATTAGATGGGAATCTGCATCTAATTATTTTGAGTTCTATGATGATATTCTAATGAGAACTACAGGAAAAATCTATTTCCATGATACAGATATTAGTATCCACTCTAATGCAGACGGTAATTTAACTATAGCTGCTGATACAAGAGTAACTGTTGATTCAGACTTAGCTTTAAGTGCTGATGGTGATGATCTGATAATGGGTACAGGTGGTACGGATACTTTTAGTGTAAGTGGTGGTATTTTAACTTTAGCCGGTTCTCAGCCTTTTATCGTAGATAGGAAACTTACCACTACAGAAGGACGCATTAAAAACACAACTCGTATTACTTCTGCTGACAGTCCTTATACCGCTTTAGCCACTGACCATGTAATCTTTGCAAATACTGACACATTAGCAGTAGTGGTAAATCTCCCTGCTGGAGTGGAAGGAACGGAATACAAGGTAATAAATACAGGCACTTCATCTAAGGCGGTAACTTTAAATCCTAACGGAGCAGAAAACTTAATAGGTGCAAATTCAGCTTTCACATTAAATGACGGTGAATCATTGATAATCAATTATAATGCAACGGACGGATGGTATTAAATGAGTAGACAATTTACAAAAGATTCAAGTTTAGAAATAGCTGCTGGTCGGTTATATGACGGTTCTGTAAATAAGTACGGTAAAGCCACCAATGGGATTCAAACAACTCCAACCGATATTTGGGATAGGGCGGACGCTTCAACTACTCAACAGATATGGATAGCACCAACACAAGCGAGAATACATCAAATATTAAGTACAAGTGATCAGGACTCAGACACAGGTGGAACTGTAGCACAGGGAAACGGTGCTAGAACCATCAGGGTATACGGATTGACAACATGGGGAACTGCTGAAAGTTCAGAAGATATTATCATGGATGGAACCGCAACAGGTGTGAATGCAGTAAATACTGCTAATTCTTATGTAATTATCCATAGAATGAAAGTTTTAACTCATGGAACTGGTGGCCCAAATGCAGGGATTATTACCGCAATCGCAGCTACAGATGGGACTATTACAGCTCAGATTTCAGTTGGTCAAGGTCAAACGCTTATGGCAATCTATGGAGTGCCAAGCACACAAACCGCTTATATGACTTGTTATACGGTGAGTGCGCACGAGTCCCTTAATCCTGTCACAGCCTCCGAAACTGAAATTACACTATTGATAAATGAATCACCAGACGTTGACGAACTACCAGCAGGGTTTTTAAATAAGTCTAATTTAGGATTAAGGACTACCGGAACACTAGCATTTACAAGATGTTATAAACCATATTTAAAAGTAGTAGGGCCAGCGATTATAAAGTTTCAAGCTACAGCTTCAGGAGCAGATATTGAAGGTGTAGCAGAGTTTGATTTAATACTTGAAAATAATTAAAGGAGAACAACCATGTCAGAACAGAATAAAGTAGAATTACCCCAGAGCATAGCCAACGAGTGCAATGCAATAGCACAACGGATACTTGGTATATCCAATCAGTACACTCTGCTGGTAAATGATATCAAGGAAAAAGATGCGGTTATAGCTGACTTGAAAGAGCAGTTAAAAGTTAAAGAGGAGGCATAATATGGCTGATCCATATGACAAATCAGAAGCAACACTAGCAGCAGAAGAGGCTAGAGCATGGGCTGAAAAAATGTATAATCAGACCCGTGACGATACCAAAGTAAGACGGGAATCTGAAGAACGCAATCTACAGATTTTAAAGGGTAATCAGTTAGCTGGAACGTATGACCCAGGGCAGTTCAATTTTATGGAAGATAATTTTGCGCTTCCAGACCAGTTCGGTATAACTCAAGATTTCTTAGATAAACATGAAATGCCTGGAGAGTTTTCTTTTAGTGCTGATGAGTTTAGAGATGATCCTTTTTACCAGTTCTTACAGCAAGAAGGACAGCAGGGAGTTGAACGTAGCAAAGCGGCTAGAGGTGGTTTAGCTTCAGCCGGTACTTTGTATGGACTCCAAGACAGGGCGCAGGATATAGCCGGTAAATTCTATGGTGATGAATACAATAGACAAGCTGACACTTACGGAACAAATATGAACAGGGCTTTAGGTGAAAGGGCTTTTGATTATGGGACATCCAAAGACGTTTATGGCATGAATATGAACAGAGCATTAAACGAGAGATCATATAACCGTGGCAAGGCAACAGACACTTATAACAGAGATGTAGCCGCAAAAGATGCCTCCTATAACAGACAAGCGAATCTAGCTGGATATGGATCAACACCTTATACAAATACTGCTAGTTCAAATCAGGCTTTAGGAAGTCAAATGGGTAATATTTCCGGTCAAGAAGCTAATATGAATATGGCACAGCAGATGAATCAGCAACAAATGGAAGCGCAAAGCGATCAAGCATTTTGGAATAACGCTTTAGGTCTAGGGCAGTTAGGAATCGGTGCTGGTATGTTGTTTTCAGATAGAAGGCTCAAAAAGAATATCAAGAAAATAGGCAAGTACAAAAAACATAATGTCTATAGCTTTGAATATATATGGGACAATGTAAAACAAATTGGTGTAATGGCTCAGGAAGTATTAAAAATTAAACCTTCCGCTGTAGTGGATGTAAATGGATACTTAGCGGTTAACTACGGAGAACTATAATGGCTTTTCAATTAGATCCAACTCTTTACCAGAGATATCAGCCACAACCTTTGCAACTTCCCAATATGATGCCTGCGCTACAGCAATTTAGCCAGTTAAGAGATATGAGAGATGCCCGTAAACTGAGGACTAGGGAAGAGAAGAAAAGCCAGAAACTAAATGAACTCTACCAACAGACAGGTGGTAACCTTAGAGTGATGGCAAGGCAGTTCGGCCCGATAGATGCCAAAGTAGGTTTTGAACTTATCAACATGGCAAATACCCAGGACAAGCAGAAAGCAGAAGCACAGAAACAGGCTTTTGAAATGAAGCAGAAAAGGATGGCCGCCGGTTCTCAGTTAGCAAGCAAATACATATCTCAAGATTCACAAAAGAAGGTTGAAAACTTTGATAACCTCCGTGGCTTCATGCAACAGTATGGTATTCCTGAACCGAATAGCTGGAGAGGAAAAACTGAGTATGATAGTGATGTGGAAGCTGATTTGCAGAGTTTGGCACAGGCTGGACAAGGAAATCAGCAGTCATTTGCACCAGTTAGGTATCAGCAAGGGCCATTAGATGAGTTAAATAGACCTACAACTTTTAATCCTGGAGAGGGAAGTTATAAAAGAGCAACTCTAGAGGATGGAACCCCATTCACTGCCTCCCAGACATATACCACAAAGCAAACTCCTGAAGGGTATGTACAAATACCAACAAGGACGAAAATTGATACTGCACCAGCACCCATTAAAAACCTTGAACCGGCAGGGAAAAAGAAGTTAGAACTTGAAACTTTAAGAACTGGTGTAGCACTAAAAAAACTTGATTTAGATTTAAAAACCGCTAATAAGTTAGCCTCACAGGGTGGACAGTTTAAACCTACTCAATATGATGCTGCTAGTTATGGAATAAGAATGAGTGAAGTTGAAACAGGATTAGATAAACTTTTCAGTGTTCCAGGCTTTGACCCAACCACTATAACTTTTGCTATGATGGAAGCAGGGCCAGAGATTTTAAAACCCGGCCCAATGAAGTCCTATTTACAATATCAACAGAATTTTATTAATGCCACACTTAGAGAAGAGTCTGGTGCTGCCATTGCCGAATCAGAATTTGATAAAGGACAAATACAATATTTTCCACAGATAGGAGATAAACCTGAGAATTTAGCTCAAAAGAAAGCAAATAGACAGGTAAAGCAAGCAGCTTTCAGAGCTGAATCTGGAGGTGCATGGGGTGAAATGCTGAAAAGTTTAGATGAAATACGAAAACCAGTTAAAGCACCAAACACAAAAGTTACTCCACAAAACAATAAGCCAAGTAAAGAAGATTCTCAACTAATGGAACAATATGGATTTTAAATTACCAGAAGAGCAAAGAAATAAACTACTTGGAATCGTCAAGCAAATGGAGACTAATGGTGAGCCTCCGGAACGTATTCAAAGAGCTGTTGATTTATATAAAAATAAATATGTTAATTTCCGAAAAGCTGCTGTTAAGCAAGAGGCAGAAAAAGCACCTGAGCAACTTGATCCGGTTCAGTTTGGTAAGCAGAAAGTAATTGATCCACTTCTGAATATGGTTGGAAAGGCCGGAAGCGCATTAGATAGATTTGGAGGCGCACCCACTAGAGCAGCAGCAAATGAAATAATCAATCCAAGTCAGCAATATTTAGATGCTCCATTTAAGAACATCTCACAAGATCCACTTATTCAGGCTCCAAAAGCATTTATAAACCAATTTGGAAGAAATCCTGCAAATGCACCCACAATGAAACAAGTATTTACAGAGAGAGGTTTGTCTGATAGGCCATTAAGTGAGAGAAGGCCTTCAATGTATTCTGAGAGTGGCAAGGGAATTAGACAGCTAAAAAAAGGTGGAATACTTGACTTTTCTCCTGCTGGGGTTGCTGGATTGGCTGGTGATGTGTTAACCGATGTTACAAACTTAATACCATTAGGGACTGCTGCCAAAATTGGGGCAAAGGGTGTTAAAAAGGGTGTAGGATTGACAGCTAAAGGCACAGGCAAGGCCATTGATTATGCTACTGATACCAACGTTATGCAGAAAATTGGAGCCGGTAGAAAGGCTTTTACAGAGTCTATAGGTGAAGGTGTTAAGAAAGGATTTACAGGTAAAAAAGCCGGTGACTATGGGAAGTATAAAGCCATTGCACAGCGTAACGGTATTGCACCTAATGAATTAAACGCAGCGGTAAAACATGGTAAAGAGTCCACTTTATCCAGGGTGGAGCGCCATGCCGGTGAAGGCCCAGAGGGTGAAAAGATAAGGAAAGCAAACACAGCATTGCATCAGAAAATAGATAAAAGCCTAATAGGTGAAGTAAACAAGATATCCAATAACCAGGCACTAAAACAGAACCAGGCAGGACAGGTTATAGTAGATGGTTTTGACAGGGGAGTGAAAAAGGCTTTTGATGAGTTAGATGTAACTTACTCTTCACTTTTAAAAGATATGCCTGATTTGATGATAGATCCTAAAGCATTTCAAAAGATGGATAATAGAATTAAGGCTATTTCTGATGAGATGGTTTTCAAAGCTGAAAAAGGGGCATCTACTGAAGCCAGAAACGCTGCTAAACAGGTTTTAAATAATATTAAGTCTATTACTGAAACTCAGGGTGATTATCAAGACGCTTTGAGGATGCTTAGAGAGATTGGAGAGTCATCTTTCTCTACTGGTAGGCAATTCAAAATACCGCCTAATGAAAAGGCTATGAGGGACTTGTATGGAACTTTGAGAGATGCTTTAACAGAAACCGCTGATAGTATTGATCCTCTAGTGGGGAAGCAATTAAGAAACAATAATAAAATTATGTCTCAACTGATGGGTGATAAATCAGCTTTAGCGAAAACTCTAAAAACTGAGAAATCAACCGAGCAGATATTCAAAAGCATAATAATGAATGGTAATACTAAGACTATTAACGCTTTAAAGAGGTTTTTAACTCCTGAAGAACTCAAAGCGGCAAAGGGTACTTACCTAAAATCAATTATGAAAGAGAATATAGAGGGTGATTACCCAGCTAGAACTATATACAATAAACTCAGAGATGTAAGGCAAACAGGTTATTTAGATGAGTTATTTGATGCTGGAGAATTAGACAATTTATCCGATTTGTTAAATCTTAAAGACAGGGTAGGTATTCCAATTTTAAGTACTTCTGGAACAGGTGGATCAAACGCATTTCTAAACATGGTTAAAGAAACTATTCCCAGAGCCGCAGAGTCCGGTGTGGCTAAAGTTATTACCACAAAAGCACCTATCAAGAAATCATCGACACTTAGAAAAGTGGTTAAGGGAACTCTAAAAAGAACACCAAAAGCAGCACAGGTTTATTCAGTACAACAGAGAAATCAAGGGAGACAATAATGGCATCACTAGCAAAATATATATTTAACCAGTACCTAGATACAGCAGGGGCGGTTCTAAATGCTGGAACTATAACGGCTTATGCCACTGGAACAACAAACTTAAAAGATATCTATACTACTTCCACAGGGGACGTAGCAGCAGCAAATCCCTATACTTTGGGGACAGATGGCAGTGCTAATTTCTACCTAGATGGATCTTATGATCTCCTACTTAAAAATTCAGCCGGTGATACACTAAAAACTATTAACGTAGTTAGCTCTGAAGATGGGGCAGCACAGGCCGTGGTTAATACTTTAGCTGCATTGAGGGCTTTGGCTAGTGGAGCATATACTGTAGTTGATATGCTTGGTTCAGCTTCAGCCGGTGATGGTGCAGAAGGGATGTATTGGTGGGATTCAACAAGTACTACAGCTGACGATGGTGTTTACTTTGTCCAGCCTTCTAGTTCTCCAGCAACAGGCAGATGGGTAAGAATGTCCGGTGATTTAAGAGTATACGGTGCAACACCTTCAATTTTCATGCAAGATACTGATGGTGGTGATATCTGGGAAGTCAAAAATACTGGTGGAAATTTCACAGCCATAAACAACACTGATGACGAAGCTATTATAAGAGCTGTTGCTAGTACTAAAATCGTTACATTTGGGTATGAGTCGGGAACTACTATTTTAACATCTGGAAGTGGGGTTACAATAGCACAATCGGCATCTGAGCCAGTAGGTTTTTTTGGAACTACTCCAGCAGTACAGCAAGCAGGAATAGCAAACGCTGACGGACAATTGGCAGACATCACAACTAAGTTTAATACTTTGCTTTCAGAGTTAAGTGCTTACGGACTACTGGCCGCTGAATGAAAATAGCTCTGTGCTGCCAGTGGTATAAAAGCCCTGGTCACTTTCCTAAAGCCTTAAAAGGTTTAGAGGAGTATAAGCTGAAAGACAGAGTTTATTTGATTGACGGCCATTTGATTAACTTTTTAGACTGTAAAAGCACCAATACATATGACGGTAGGAATTCTTTGATTTATGGCGCTTTAGACGTACCTATAATAAATTTTAACCTCCTACCTTATGACGCTTGGGTATTCTTTGATACTGATGTTATATGGACTAAAGAACACCTTATGCAAATGATAAATAGTAGTGCTGATGTGTTTATGTTGCCTTATCAACTAAGAGGAAGAGAGGCTTATAACAATGCTATCTTGAAGGAAGGTAAATACAGACATTTTTTACTTACAGCTAAAGGCCAGAAGGAAATAGACGGTGGTGGAGCTGGTGCTATGAAAGTAAGTCGAAAAGTCTTACAAGGTATTAAGCCACTAGCCTTTTATCCGGTACTAAAAGAGGCTGACGGCAAAGTTAGTATTTTACCTTGTGACTATAGTTTTTGTAGTAGAGTAAGGGAGAAGGGGTTTAAAATTCTATGTAACTTTGATACTCCAGTCGGTCATTTACCTATATAGCATCGTTTACCCTGCCATTGTCTTTTAAGCTGGCTGAGTCATAGAATAGAGCTACTAACTTTTCTAGTTCCTCTTTCTCGCAGAGAATTTCTGCTGATTGATAGTCTTTTGTTATTCGTACCGTTTTAGAGTCCATATCACTGATATTGAACTTTCCGATCTTCATCTTATCTGCACTTAAATCTGGAACCTTCATTACATTCTTTACACTTGAAACTTATTTGGATGTACCGGCAACACTTACACAATTTCCTTTGTAGCTTCTCTATTGTATTTTCTAACTCAGTTTTTATATCGGCTTTCTTCATTGTATCACTCCGGTTGAATAGGTTTTCTAGGAAGTTCATTTAATCGGCCTCTTGGAATAAAAGTTCTTGATACACCTCATCTCTGCCTTTTTTGATTCCTTGCTTATATACAATATTAATACAAGTGTACCATAGAAAGGCCAGTAGAATCAATCCTGTGATGCCTAGTGCTTTCTCTTTTCTATCCATATCGTTCCTTTACATTTTAGAGAGTGAGGGCAGGGATTTTATTCAGTTCAGTTTTTGCTTCTAATTTCATGGTAATTACTCCAATTATATGTCCACAAAGATTCACCTTTCAATCACCCTGCGAGTGTGCGGCGGGATTCGAACCCACATCGCTTCCAAAACACACCACAATCGTCATTGTTTGGCCATATTGCCACCTCACTCATTTAAAAAAACTCCTTTCGTGCTTCTCAGCTCTGACAAAATGCTTCCTTTTGCTGTACTTGGAACTGAAGCAAACAGGGCAGCAAGTGACATACCGCCTGACATCGTTTTTATGCAGGATAACTTCATAGCAGATGGTTTTCAGCTCATGGCCGCATTGGAGGTTAATCATCTGTCTCCTTTCGGAATTTCTCTATAGCTTCTTTAGCTTCATCAAATCCATTACAAACAGTTACACCAATGTCTCGCTGCCACTTCCTTTGCGCTTGACTTGTTTTGCCTGTCTCATTTTTTAATTCTAAAGCCAAGAACCTTTTTGTTAGCTTGTCAAAAACACAAATGTCCGGAAATCCTTTGATTGAGTCAGATATTGCTTTCTTAATGTAAACAGGTACACTCTGGTTAGCGAATATAGCCCTGTAGAGGCTGTCCGGTAATCGGAGGTATGATAAGTCATATATTTTCAATAGGTGCTCTACCTGTGCTTGAATGACTTTCTCTGCCGTCTTTGCTTTAGGCTTTGACTTTCTGCGCTTTCCTGGTTTTGGAAATGATCCCTGAAATGTCATTTTACAATCCAATCCTCAAGGTTATGATGTTCTAAACTGCCATCCACTCCCATTGAATCAATGAGGTTGTCCATTGCCCAGTGGATAGACTCATAGCGTAGTCTTTTCAGGCTTTCGATCGCTTCATGATAAAACCAACCATCACCTATTTTTCTTTGTACGAATTCCTCAATCAGCTCATCCAATTTATGCTGTTTGGGTTTGAAATTTAAGCAATCAGCAGTTATTCCGTTACCCGCAAAGTTCTCACATTCTTTACATTTCTCACAATCCACTTCTTTCTCCTTAGTTAATATTTCTCTTGACTTGCCGCAATAGCTGCAGTAGTTCTGCCCGAAAGTCAGGACAGCACAACATTCAGAGCATAGGTTTTGTAGTTTCATCTTTGTCCTTGTTTTTATGGTAGTATTCCAGTGCCTTTGCTCTGCATTTCTCTAGGTTTTTTCCTCTATAGATTTCCACTTTTGTTTTATAGCATATTTTGCACCAGGGGCGGCAACCATCCGTGTTTCTCTTGTCTGTGTAGAAATCTGGACTTGGTTTATACTCCCAGCATTTTGTGCATATCTTATAATACATAGCCTGGGTTACTCTTGATAGCCTTTGAAAACTCCTTACCATGAACCTGTCTGCCTTCCCAATGGGGATCTCTCAATTCAGGCATAGTTTCTTGAATCTTCTGCTTAGACCTACGGATTGATTCGGCATTGCTTAACCTTCCAGCGGCATATTCCCTGAGAAAAGCCTTAACCGAATCAGTCCGCATATTTTCAGGAAGATCATTATACCACATCCTAGCTGTTAACTTTAGATTGGAATTGCGGTACAAATCACATTCCTTTAGTAGTTTGAGAACTCTGTCAAAGACACGCAAAATCATTTCTCCTATTCAAATGGAAGTTCGAATTCATTTCTTTGCGGTGGCATAGCATTGTCGAAATTGTTTACAGCACTATCCTGCTGATTGTTCTGCTGCGGTTCCTGTGATTGCGTTTCACCCTTACTTCCAAGCATCTGTAAATCTTTAACGATAATCTCAGTGGCGTATCTTTTAGCACCTCCGTTTTTGTCATCGTAGGATCGGGTTTTCATTTTACCTTGTATAAAGACTTGTGACCCTTTCTGAAGATACCTCTCTGCAATTTCAGCCAATCCTTTCCAAAGCACACATTTTACCCACTCTGTAGACTCCTGTTTTTGGCCGCTTTTGTCTGTGTACCTCTCAGATACAGCTATGTTAAAGTTTGCTACTTTCTCACCGCTAGGGGTTGACCTTACTTCGGGTGTGCGTCCCAAATTTCCTATAAAACTACATGAATTTATTCCCATTATTTTCCTCACTTTACTTGGATTGATTGTTTACTTACTAATGATGTTCCCTCTATATCTATACCGGCTTTAATAGCCTTTTTGAGTTCTGTCTTATCTGCTGTGATTGCCACCTTCTGGAATAATTCAGGCAGTTTTTCAGCGTCTATATCTATTGAAATACTTTCCGACTTCCGCCATGAAATTTTACACTTGGAATCTTCATACTTGGTGCCAGCTTCCAGAATTGAGCTTAGATAGTTTTTCAGACCGGCTGCCTTATTGGCCTTTGCTTTGGCTCTTGCTGTCAGCGCTTTCACTTCCTCTTTTATAGCCTTTTCATCTGATATAAGGTTCTTTATCCAGACTCCGATACTTAGTGCTCTCTCTCCAATATCTTCTCTGAGAGTGTCTAAATGCTTGGCATAAGGAAAGTCATCGATCAGGCCTTCGTGTTCCATTGCATAGACTTCTAACTGCTCATTTATTGCTGTTAATTCTGTGTTTAAACTGTATAAATTACTCATTTTGTCTCCTCTAGATAAGTTTGGAATTCATTTTCCACTATTGGTATCACTGATTTTAAGCCACTGATTCGGCCTAAAAAGAACTCCCTCGAATTTTCATCTTTAGCAGTCCTAGCGTGTTCCTTTGCTTCATCAAGAAGCACGTTGATATATCTGATTGCTTTACTCATTTTTCCGCCTGTGTTAATTGTGTGTATTTTGACTGTAGGTAAGAATCATACTGTGAATCCCATCGAGGATTGTTTCTAAGTGCGTTTGCAATGGACTCAAACGAGGCAGGGTCAGTCACACCTTCAAACTTCTGATCAATAGCCTGACAAGCTCTGGTATATCTGTCCTGTTCACGCTGTACTGCTTCCATTTCTTCCCGGGATGCTCGCTTGTTTCCATGCCTGCCTGCATTTGCCAAAGCTCTACCGACTGCTGAACTTTCTGCATTTTCTAGATGGCTAGTGAAATTTACTGTCTCATATTGTTTGCCGGAATTAGCAGTTTTTAGTTCTAAGTCTCTTACTTCTGATGCCCAGCCGGTACTTCTGAGAAACTCACCTTCATATATAGTAGCTTTAAAAACAGCGAGGTTTTCTGTTGATGCGCTTAATACCAGCTCGGTTCTAATTGAGCCGTTTGGAACATCTTGGTAAAACTTTTGGACCCTGTTTTGCACTAAGTCATAGTCTGAGGCGTTATACTTTTTCATCCTATCCTCCAAAAAAATGTTTCAAAATTGCCATTACTATCAGAACACTTATTACTACCCAGCATATCTCTGCCATAGATACGTTTCCATTCACTTTTCACCTCCAGCTAACTGCCGCATCTCTGCTATGACTATGTTTCTGGACTCTAGTAGTACCTGGAGCTGATCTTTGCCTGTCAAATCCATCTCCATAATTTGAGTAAGGACATTGGAAAGGTGCTTGTTAGCGTAGAACTCATGCTCTAAAACCTCTATGGTTTTTGGTGAGTTGTTCATTTGTTATTCCTCTTTAAAAAGTTTTCAATTGCTCTGAGAATTAAAGACTTAATTGTTCTTTCTCTTTTCTTAGATAGTGTTTTGAGTTTATCCATCATCAAGTCAGGTAATCTCAATGGGTAATTTTTCATAATTGCCTTTCGGTTAAATTCTTATATCAAATATACGCCAAATAGATATATAAGTCTAATTGTTTATTCCTATTACCAAACCACTTTTTAATAGATACAAACGATTAGACAATGATATCAAATTGGTATATATTAGATATAGAACTTAAACGGAGAAACAAAATGAAAAACGAAATCAAAATTTATAACGAAAATACAGATACCTATGAAATCACAATTAAAGATTTTTTATCTACCAAAGAGGCCAACACCTACCGATTAGAAGAATCTCAAAAAAGAAACATTTCTACCAACTTTATCATCTGCACACCAATAGGAGAATCAACAAGGGGCGCAAGCCCAAAACCTGGAGACAAAATGAGTATATTTAAAAAATGCCTAAAACAAGCAAGAACTGAAGCTATCTGGTTTTCAGATAATTTAATTTGGGTGCGCTACCTCAGAAACGGCCTAATGACTACAGCTAATTATACAAAACTGAGTTTGGAACGTATTGCTTACAAAAATATTCCTTCTTCTAATTTTACCAGTGATAAGGCTAATTATCTTCTAAATCTATATTTCCACTAAAAACAACCGGGGCGAAAGCCCCTAACCAAACTTAGGAGTAATAAAATGAAAAAAGCAGATTTAAGAATGAGCTTGATTGCATACAGAATGAACAATGGGGTTTCTGGAGACGAAGCAAGCGCAGAATGGAACAGAATTGGCCGAAAAACAGTAGAAGATATCACACATTATATAAAAGAAGTTAAAAAAGCTACCAGGGTATTTTATTGCACCGACTGTGAAGCGCATCTGCGTGATTTTGTTGAAGTTGGTAAACCATGCCCATGCTGCGGAGAATTTTTAAAAATAACAGATAAAGATTAACAACGAGGAACAAAATGGAACAGACAAAAGCAAACATGATAAAGCTATTTCAGGCAATGGCAGATAACCGCTTTGCTTGTGCTAAGGCTACGGATAAGGAAAAAGATCTGTACCATAACCAAGTTGGGCAGTGGATGGGTTTTGAATATGTGATTGAAATTTTAAAAGACACCAAAGATTTTGAAGAAAGTGTTAAGATTTATTTAGAGGAGGTATAAAATGAAAGATGCACAAGAAAGATTTGAATCTGGTAGAAACTTAATCATAGATGCTACTATAAACTGGATTAACCTCTGTAAGGAAAATGATCCAGGTGGTGAAGCAAAAGGATGGGAAGAAGCACTAGAGGTAATGGATGAAACTTTACAGGAATATTTATAATGGACTATGACACATGGCTTCAAGAGCCTTACCAACAAGATGACAGCCCAGCAGGGGAGCATGAATTTATCACCAAACTCAGAGGTGGTACAGTTAAAGTATATGGTACTGTAGAAGGTGAGACAGAGGTAGATGAAGATGGTAAATACACTTGTTGGACTCACACCATTGATAGCTGCCACTGGACATTTTCAGAGGAAGCAGAGGTTGACTTGACAGAAGAAGAAAAAGAGGAACTGGAAGGAAAGCTGGCAGAGATAGCAGAGGATTTTTAATATGGCAATTGCTAGAGTATTTCCAAGACGGACAAAAGCCACTCCTGTTGATGAGTTATCCTTTTGTGATGTACCTCCATTTTTCACAGAGGGAATAACTGCTGTTCATGTTTCAGTTTGTTTTACTTGGGACATTCCAAGAGGTGAGTATCTAGCTAAACAGTGGGAGAGTGTTGCACCTGTCAAAATAGGGGGGCCAGCTTTTAACCAACCAGGGGGAGAATTTCAGCCTGGAATGTATTTGAAGGAAGGATATACAATTACTTCGAGAGGATGCCCAAATAAATGTTGGTTTTGTTCAGTGCCGAAACGAGAAAAAGGACTGCGAGAACTAGAGATAAAAGAAGGTAATAATATCCTTGATGATAACCTTTTAGCCTGTTCAGATGGACATATAATAAAAGTATTTGAGATGCTAGAAAAGCAAAGTAAGGTAGAATTTACTGGTGGATTAGAAGCCAAAGCATTAAAGGAATGGCATATACCATATTTAGCAAGGATTAAACCCTCTCAGATGTTTTTTGCTTACGATGGGCCAGAAGATAAAGATGACATCTTAAAGGCTTCAGTAATGCTCAGAGATTTTAGGAGAGATCAATTAAGGTGTTATGTTTTGATTGGATATCCGAAAGACAACTTAGAAAATGCAGAAGAAAGATTAAAATGGATATGGTCACTTGGTTTTATGCCTATGGCTATGCTATGGAAAAACACAAAAGGTGATACTGATCCGAATTGGAAACCATTACAACGGCAGTGGGCAAGGCCAGCAATAATTAAATCAATGATGAATGAAGTTTAACCCATAGGAGTAATATGGACGATTTAAAGAAACTGCCAGATAAAATTTACCTCAATAACGAATTAGGTGAAATCACTTGGTGTGAAGATCGGATAACTAATGAAGATGTGGTTTATATAAAACTCTCAGAAACCGAAGTAGCGTTAGAAAGGCTAGAGAAAGAATTCAAAAAAGCAAAGTTAGACAAGCTGAAGAAAGCACTTGGAAAATAGTATATTCAAACCATGCTTAAATACACAATTATGATACTACTAACAGGCTGCGCCACTTCCTATGAACCTACCTGCCGGGGCCATTATGAAGTTCTATCCGGTATCTGCCACTGTGTAGATGACAGGCACCCTTTCACGGTTAATCACAATATTTACCCGGTTTTCGAGGACGGAAAATGCCAGAACTAGATATTCGCCACATGGACTGTATGGAGCTTATGACAGAGTTTCCAGATAAGCATTTTGAGTTGGCTATCACAGACCCTCCGTATGGGATAAAAAGAGATGGTGGAGAAACGGGTAAAAACTGGAAATGGCATGAACCAAAAGAATGGGATAATGTTAGGCCCAATAAACAATATTTTAAAGAGTTATTCAGAGTAAGTAAAAATCAGATAATTTGGGGAGGAAATTATTTTACAGAGTATCTTCCTCCCTCTATGGGTTGGATATTTTGGGATAAAGGTCAAGATTTAACGATGAGTGATGGCGAATTAGCTTTTACAAGTTTTGAGAGAGCATTAAGACGAATAATAATGAATAGGTGTGAGATATACAAAAATAGTGCAAACATCCACCCCACCCAAAAACCCGTTAAACTCTACCGTTGGCTCCTAGAAAACTACGCCCAAGAAGGTGACAAGATACTGGACACACATTTAGGCTCAATGAGTATTGCCATTGCGTGTCATTACTTAGGCTATGACTTAACCGGAAGTGAACTAGATTCAGACTATTTTAAAGCCGGTATGAAGCGGATAAAAGAAGAAACTAAACAACTCTCAATGTTTTAAGGAAAACAATGCAAATGAAAGAGAATAATCTGGTGCTCATGTACCACTGCACCGGAGACAAAGAGCTGTGCGTTTATTGTACTCCAGCTGCTAATGTCTTGTGTGTCTATTACGATTTTGGCGAGTGCATGAGTGCTGTGGCTAGAGTCAATCGGCTTGTGATTGAAAAACGGAAATATCTTGATGTGGAACAACCAACAAGGGAGAGCTGAAATGGATTTATACGGGAAGATTTATTTAACGCTATTATTATGGTTTATGTTTGTTTGGGTAATAGGAAAAGGTTTTGAAGGAAATAAAGACACTAAAATATGGGAAGTGTATCTGACTATATGGGGGTTCAGTGGGATCTTGTGTGTAATAGGTGCATTTATTTTGATTTGGATTTAATTTATTTTGATTTGGATTTAGCAACCAACAAAGGAGTGAGATGAAAACACATGAATTAAAAGTTAAAATACAGAATTGGAATAAATACAATAATAAAACATCATGGAGTTTAAGAGAGGATGACAGGAATTTCGCAATTGGTGATATTTGTATATTCAGGCCAATTAAAGATAATTGTATCTATGATTTTAGAATTATTAAGGAGATAATGGGTATAACAAAGGGATATGGCCTTAAAGAAAGTTTTTGCGTTCTAGATTTAAAATTGTTAGCCACAGTTCCGAGCGTTTATGAGTCTAATGAAAATAATCAATTTATTGCTTGATGTGTTGATGGAATAATCTATTTTTGTAACAAAGGTTAGGACAATGAAAATTTTAAGGGACTAAGCGCAAGCTGAATCTGGTGGGTTTCCTAACCTATTCCTGCCGGAAGTCCCGTTTTAAAGGTTAGGTAATATGAGCAAAGATCCAGCATTTCTATTTTACTCATCGGATTTCCTCACAGGAACCATGTTTATGAGTGATGCCCAGGTAGGAAAATATATCCGTTTATTATGTGCGCAACACCAAAAGGGCAAGTTAAGCAAATCAGATATGATGAAGATATGTAAAAGACATGATGAAGATATCTTTTCTCACTTTGAAGTAGATCAACACGGATTCTATTTCAATTCACGTTTGAGTGAAGAGATGGTTAGAAGAAAGAATTATTCGATTTCACGCAGAAACAACCGATTAAAGAAAGAATCCGATAAGATATGTAAAACATATGATGGACATATGGAAACTGAAGCTGAAACTGAAAATCTTTTATCTAACACTAAGCAAATAAGTAAAGAGGATGAAGAGTTTATAAAGGAGTTTGACATAGTATCAATCAATAACAGGAATGGTAAGATATGAACTATGAACAGCAATTACTTACTCCTGAATGGAAACTTAAAAGAAAGTATATCCTTGACAGAGATGAACACCGTTGTGCTTTATGTGGTAAAACCAGACATCTTCATGTTCACCACAAAAAATATAGTGAAGGAAATGCTTGGGAAGTACCTGATGAATGGCTAGTAACTTTGTGTGAAAGTTGTCACGCTGAACAGCATGGTAAAAAATATGATAAAGAAGCAATACAGAAAAAGCGAAAAAAACAGTATGCCAAAAGAAGAAGAAGAAAAGAGAATAAAAGAATCAAAAAAGGTTTAATAAAAAAACCTGTAGAACTTAAAGCAAAATTATATCAAAAAAATGATACTGCTATTCATAGAGAACTTAGAAAAACCTTTATGGACTTTGTTAGAGGCTTAAAGTCTGAGCAGAAACAGGAAGTAAAAAGAGAGTTAGATAGTTTTATGGAAATGTTTGAATCTTAACTGAAATAACATATATTATCTGTAAACTTAGGAATAGTTTAAAAGAATTGGGTTGGCCTAGCTGTAAAAGAGTGTGTTTCTCCTAAGTTTCGCACTCGTCCCACATTAACTTAGGAGAGCAATGAAACAAGAACACAAAAAAATCCTGGATGACTGGTGGATAACTGAGCCTTTCGGATGGGATCATCCTGATACATACAATGGAATTTCGGAGGTGGTGGAAAAATGTGTTGAGAAACTGGAAGCAGAACTCGCAGCGGCAAGGGCTGAGATTATAAAGCTAAAAGATTTGATTGATGCGGAAATTGACGAACTTTTAGCAGAGAAGGGGGAATAGGATGCTATTAACAGAAATACTTGAGAGGAAAAAGCAATACTTAGAAATGATGGCAAATAATACCGCAACATTTTTAAAGCATATTGATTTTCATTTGAAATATGCTTATGAAATCGATGAGGCAGATATTCCTGAAAATGGTAGGGATGCAATAAAGCACATTTTTGCAGAAATGGATAAATTTTATGGGCAAAGCAGATAAGGGGGAATGATGATGGATGGATGTGCTGCAAATTGTGATTGTAAAAAATGTAAGATCGAGAAACTGGAAGCGGAACTCACAGAGGAAAAGATTGAGATTGAGATTCTGAAAAACTACCTGCTCGTGGAGCAACATTTAACAGAACCAGAACTGGAAGAACTTTTAGCAGATAAGGGGGAATGAGAATGGAAATAACCATAAAAAAACTCAAAAGCTTTGACCCGTGCTCAGACGGATTCGAGTGGTTTGTAGAGAAGAAGATTGATAATTTACGTGATTTCATTTCTCTATGCAAAAAAGATGCTCATTTAGATTGGGCTAACTGGCTCATTGTACGACTGATGAATAAAAAACAGAGGGTCATGTATTCTGTGTATTCTGCTCGGTCGGTGTTAGAGAATTTTGAAAAGAAATATCCCGATGATGATCGACCGAGAAAAGCTATCGAAGCTGCTGAGGCATATATAAAAAACCCTTGCGCCGATTCAGCCTATTCAGCAGCCTCTTCAGCAGCCGATTCAGCAGCCAATTCAGCAGCCGATTCAGCCGATTCAGCAGCCCGTTCAGCCTATTCAGCAACCTATTCAGCAACCTATTCAGCCTATTCAGCCCGTTCAGCCTATTCATCAACCTATTCATCAACCTATAGAAAAGCGATGACCAAGCTCATAGATCACGGTGTGGGGATTTTAAAAAATACGGAGAAATGATGGAATTTATAAAACGATACTGGTACAGATTCAACAATGACGGTAATTTTGCGATGAAGCATTTATATGCATTTTGGTTTATCACAGTAATTTTGTTTGCTGTTTTTAGCGGGCAATGAAGCCGAGAAGGGGGAAAGCTGATGGATAGATACCAACTGACAAATGAACATCGAGCAATTAAAACACCCGATGGTAAATGGTGTAAATGGAAAGATGTCAAGGATCTGGAAGCAGAACTTAAACATCTCAAAGAGTACCTACGGCAAAAATCAAGGCCGTTATGTGATTTCAGGGAAAAAGCAGAGAAGGGGGAATAGTGATGGTACTAACCGAAGAACAGTTACAGATACAACAACTTCAAGACCGCATCAAGGAACTGGAAGCAGAGTTGAATAAATATAAGAAATTTGTGGCCGATACTTCTCAAGGTATTCTAGATGGGTATTTTGCTCTGGAAAGATTGGATAAGGGGGAATAATGAACGTATATGATATAAACACAGTCTATTCGCATAGTCAAACGCATTCAGTAGTAGCTGAATCTATGGCAGAGGCAGAAAGGGTTTTTAAAGCTAAGTATTGGCCGACTAAAATTGAATCAATTACTCTGCACAGCGAATATGTCCAGATCCAAACTCATGATGAACAAGCAAAAAAGTTAACAGGCAATGAAGCCGAGAAGGGGGAATGATGACGATATCTAAAGCAGTAGAAATTCTACAAGATGAATTACTGAAAGACAAAGAATATCACTACGCTTGGCAGTCTAATATTGCTATGTCATTTATAGATGCATTTCCAAAAGATATAATGGAATACGACAAACTCCATAAATTAGCCAATGAAGGAGCGGAACGTTTTCTTAGAGTGCTTTGCATAAAAACAGGGTCATGTGAAGCAGATAAGGGGGAATGAATGGCTAAGGATTGGATGTGTATAGAATGTGAAGCGGATAATTATATCTGCGATTGTGCTATAAAAGAGAATGATGACCGCATCAAGGCTCTGGAAGCAGAACTGCACAAAATGAAAGCCTGCGCTGAACTGCTGCAAGAAGCCGGTAAGAGTCTGGAAAATGCAAATGGAGTTTTTCAGAAAGAGAATGAGCGGTTGAGTGATGGACTGAAATTAATCAGACAAAAAGTCGGATGGTCAAGCAATTTGCAGTATAAAATTGCAGAACTTTTAGCAGATAAGGGGGAATAGTATGTACGAATTTGTGCTATGGGGTATATGCATAGGTATAATTGTGGGAACTGTAGTTGTGAGTGTTAATAAATGATAATACTTATACCATTTGTTATTTATGCAATAGCGGTGATCTGGATAACAGAAGGTAACTAAATGAAAATATTTGGAATAAACAACTTTACTTTCAAAGAGATTGAAGATAACTGCTTAAACCCCGATAATATAGGGTTAGGGTTGATTCTAAAGCTGGATAAGCTCAGGAACACATTAAGACTACCAATAAACATTTTGGACTTAAACAGGCTTAAACACGCAGAGAATAGCTATCACTATAAACTTCCTTGCTCTGCTGTTGATTTCAGGGTAATAGGGGATATCGAAGAAAATAAACTGCTTCAGGCTATGCTTGATGTTGGGTTTAAGGGAATAGGGTTTTATGATACTGGTTTTGTTCATGGAGACATAAGGCCGAAATTTGCACTATGGCGAAGAATTAAAGGGATTTACTATCCGATGTTTTAAAAAAGGTCCTAATTAGGAGTAAATTTGTAGGCTTTAGTACTAAAACCGTTGAATTCACTTGCATTTATACAAGTTATTGGTTAAAATAGACTTATGATGACTTTAGACAAGATTAGAAATTATTGCCCCAAATGTGGCAGAAAGGTAATATTGATTGCTCCTTTCGTTTCACAGTGTGTTGCCTGCTCAATAGTTTTAGAAAGATACGTTCCCAGATACGCCGCTAAGCCAGAAAGGTTTACACTAACTTAACAGGTTAGGTAGTTGCGGAATGGCTAGATCAAATTCCAACTGTACTAGTCTATATCTGCATAGTCGTTCTAATGTGGTGCTTAATGAAGGTACTGGACTAGTATAGAATTTACAGCTTTTACAGAATTTACAACCCCATAACATTATAGTTTTTATAGATATTACAGAATATTCTTGTTTTATTGCCATTCAGACACTATAATAATAGTATGAGTGAATCCACGCTATCCAAAGCAGAACCATTCTCAATCAACAAACTACAGAAGAAAATTAAGTTCTATGTGGAAAAAGGCATAAAGCGCAATAAGACAGGTGAAGAACTCCACCAGTGGGCAACAGCAAAAGTAAATGACTGGATAGATATATTTTATCCAGAGCAAGGACACATGAAAAGCTGATGAAACTCTCCACCTTCACACTAATAGAAGCCATCCGCAAAAAGCTAGGTGATGAGGTAGCAGAACAGGTAACTAAGATTATCAAGGAGTTGATGGCATGACACTAGACAGAGACTATTGGGAAGAACGCATTGCCAAAGAGCTGGAAGATATTGCCGTTTTTAGAGCATTTACGATAAACACACCCGATGGGATAAAACGAATAGTAGTAGTAACCGGAGAGGAAGAAAGTGGAAGTAATGACTAAAGAAATAAAAGAAGGTACTGTATTCACTATAGATAACTGCGATTTCCTTGAAAAAACAGGGATGCCAACAAATAAATTCATAGTAACTAAGAATGAAGATGGTGATTTGTACCTTAAAGCTATAATTGAAAATGACTGAAGTACTCCTAACTGATGACCTGGGTGAAATAATAGATACCTATGATGACGCTGACTTAACCGACTTGCCAGAGTGGACAACTGAGTTAATGACGGACAATGATGGCTAAGAATAAATCACCTGAAGAACTTGAACCTGTATGGGATGACCAAACCCAAGAGGCATGGAATAGTCTCAATCCAAAACAGCAGGATTTCTTTATTAGGTGGCTAAATAATGGCTATAACGCAACTCAAGCATATTGGGACACTTACGATAGTGTAGAAAAAGAAAAAACTGCTGGTGCTGCCGGTAGTCGTATGTTAGGAAATGTTAATATTCAGCTAATTTGCTCTAAATTGAACAGTAATAACGCTTCTGAGCTTTCTATGATAAAGAAAGTATACCAAGATGCTATGAAAGCTGATACACCTATTTTTGCTGATGGTGATAAGGTAATGGACATCGAAGATCATAAAACCAGGATAAGTGCTGCCGAGAAATTAGCCAAACTAAACGGTGAATTAGTAGACAAAGCACAACTTTCCGGTACTGATGGAGCACCTCTAATAAACGTAATTGAGAGAGTAATCATAAAAAGTGAAAAAAGTTAAACTCAAAATTGACACTCCCGAATGGGCAGAACCTTTACTGGCTCCAGCTCGTTATAAAGGTATATGGGGCGGCCGTGGCTCTGGAAAAAGTTGGCTTTTCGCTGAAATGCTCATAGAAGCACATTTGATGAATCCCAATACTCGCTCAGTGTGTATCAGGGAAGTACAGAAGTCACTAGAACAGTCAGTAAAACGCTTATTGGAGCTTAAAATTGAGGCTCTTGGAGTCGGCCAGTACTTTGACGTACAGGATAGAGTGATTAAATCCCGCAATGGAGATGGATTAATCATCTTTCAGGGTATGCAAAACCATACTGCCGACTCCATAAAAAGTTTAGAAGGATATCATAGGGCGTGGGTAGAAGAGAGCCAATCGTTAAGCCAAAGATCGCTCGATTTGTTAAGGCCAACGATAAGAAAAGAAGATTCAGAGATATGGTTCTCCTGGAACCCAAACTATGACACTGACCCTGTTGATAAATTGTTAAGAAGTAAAACACCCCCAAAAAACTCAATCGTTCTCCAAGTCAATTACATGGACAACCCGTGGTTTCCTGACGTTCTAAAAGAGGAAATGCAGTATGACATGGCAAGGGACATGGACAAATACGAACACGTTTGGCTAGGTGGGTATGTCCTAAACAGTGAAAAAAGGGTATTTAGAAACTGGAGTAGTGAAGAGTTTGAAACGCCTTCAGATGCACATTTGCGCTTTGGTGCTGATTGGGGCTTCTCAGTTGATCCAACTTCACTAGTCAGGCTATGGATTGACGGCAGAAAACTCTATGTTGATTATGAGGCTTATATGGTAGGTTGTGAGATAGTAAACACACCTGACCTGTTTGCTACTGTCCCTGAATCTGCCAAATGGCCGATAATTGCCGATTCTGCCAGACCAGAGACAATAAGCCACATGAGACAAAACGGCTATCCAAAGATAATGCCAGCTATAAAAGGGCCGGGCAGCATAGAAGAGGGAATCGAATTCCTAAAGAACTATGAGATAATAGTCCATCCTAGATGTCCTCATGTCATAGATGAATTAATCCACTACTCATACAAAGTTGATCCTTTGACAGATGAGATTTTACCAAAATTAGAAGATAAGCACAATCACGTTATTGATGCTCTTAGATATGCTTGTGAAAGTATCAGAAGAATACAGAAACCAGCCCCAAAAGTAGAACAGACTAACCATTTTATACCTCAGACTTGTTGGACATAATATGAAAGATATACCAGGTAGTGATAAGATAATTAAGCAGTTTGAGGAAGATTTTGAGGGTATGAGTTCCGAATGGGATCTTCTCCATGTCGAACATAGACACGATACCAGATTTACATGGTTTAACGAGCAGTGGACACCTGAAGCCATAGAAGATAGAAAGGGTATTCCCGGCCCCAACGGAACACCTCCAAGACCCACTAATGTTTTCAATATCCTGAAACCCTACATAATAAAAGTATGTAATGGCATTAAGAAGCTGAGAATGGGAATAAAAGTAGCACCTATTGATAGCGGTGAAGATAAAGACTTAGCAGAAGTCTTTAGGGGAATTCAGAGAGCAATAGAACGCAATACCGGAGCTATAGCAGCAAGAGATCACGCTACTAACCAAGCAGTAACAGGTGGATATGGTTTCTATGCTTTTGAAACTGACTATGAAGATCCAAAAAGTTTCAACCAAGAACTAAAATACCGCATGATCCATGATGCCACTCAGGTACTTTGGGATGACGGAGACAGGACACTAGATGGCTCAGGATGTAAGAAACTTATTTTCAGGGAACCGATTACCGAAGATGAATTTGAAATGAGATTTAACCAGAAGTGGGAAGATGTCTATGAAATAGGCGGTCAGGAAATTGGCCGGTCATGGGGCAAAGCAAATCAGCCGGTAATAAGTGAGTACTGGTACGTGGAAGAGAAACCTGAAACTCTGGTTAGAATAACAGATGAGAACGGACAGGAAGAAAACCTTTTCCTTTCAGAAGCCAAAGAACGCTATAAAGATGAAGAATTACCTGTGGAAGCCTTTTTAGATGTAGATCCAGAAACAGGGGAAGTATTGCAGAAGGACAGCCACAGCAGGGTAGTATGGTGCTGTAAAATGGCTGGTAATAAAGTTTTAGCTAAGGACAAGTGGGCAGGCTACTGGATACCGTGGTTTAAGATAGAAGGACGCCTTAATATCTGTGATGGCGATATTATAAGGCAGGGACTAACAAGGGACGGTAAGGCCTCTCAGGAGTGTTACAACTACTCTAGGAATACATCAATAGAAAGACTTGGCCTTTCAACTAAGCTCTCTTGGATAACAGCAGAAGGAAGCATACCGGAAACTGAAAAATCCAAGTGGGGAACTTCAAATACGAGAAACTGGCCGAATTTAAACTGGACACCTTATGATGAACAGCAGAGACCATTACCAGCACCATTTAGAACACCTCCAGCGGATATTGATGTCGGACACGTTCAGGAGGCATCTACCTCACAAAATGAGATTATGGCTGAGTTCGGAATGTACGGATCATTTATGGGTAACACTCAAAATGAGAAGTCAGGCAAAGCAATTCTAGCTGGTGCTCAAGAGTCTGCAGACACCACTTTTGACTTTGCAGATAATAAAGTAGCCACCATGAAACATGAGGGCAGAGTAAGAAATGAGATAATACCTAAGCTATACGACACTGCCAGACAGGTAAGAATGGTCGGTGAAGATGACGTTGAAAAAGTAGTCATGGTAAACGCCAAAGCAAAGGATGAGAAAGGCAACGACTACTATTACGATCTGAAAAAAGGTAAGTATGATATCACCATCGAGATGGGGCCGAGCGAAGAAAGTAAACGCTTAGAGTCTAGGGAAGGCATGGAAATGTATATGAGAGCATTACCTAATTTCGCTCCTGCCATAGCCGATATCTACGCCAAAGAACAGGACTGGAGATATTCAGACGAAGTAGCAAGTAGAGCTAAGAACTGGATTAACCAGAATATGCCTGGTATCATAGAAGATAAAGACGGCCCACCACCTGAAATGCAACAGATGAAACAGCAGATGGATCAGATGAAAAAAGCTGCTATGGAAGCCATCCAACAACTCAGACAGGAAAATGAACAGCTCAAAGCCAAGACGCAACTAGAAGCCGAGAAGATAAAAGCAGCCGACAAGATAGCAGAGGAAAAGAATGAAATTGATATCTTCCAGGCAGAGTCAAAGGCTGAGATAGATAAATATAACGCTGAAACTAACCGCATGAAGTTAGAAGAGGATAAGAAAAAGAATTTAGTAGGAACGGCTTTAGATGTAGCCAAGTTCAAGACAGATATTTCTAAACAGAAAGAAGGCACACCCATGCCTCCGAATGGGGTATAACCAATGGAGCAAACCATGACCGAACCAAATGAAACCAATGTTGAAACAGAACCGAATGACATTCTTAATACTCCATTACCAATGGATACTGAGGAGCCGATTGAAGTTGAAACTGATGAATCTGCTGAAGAGGAACAGGCTGAGGAAGCTATACCTGAAACAGAGGAAACAGATGAAGATTCAACAGAGGAAGTAGTTGAAGAAAAACCAAAGAGGAAAAAGATTTCCGGTTTCAAGAAATCTCTAAACAAGAAAAATGCTAGAATCCAAGAGCTAGAGGCAAGACTGCAACAGATGCAGGAAAAACCACCTCAGACCCAGGAGAAAACGCAAGACAATTCAGATAAAGCACCTAGTCCAGATGATTATGAGCATGGGATCAACGATATTAATTACATCAATGAGAACGCAGCTTTTAATGGTCGGAAGGTAGCTAGAGAAGAATTCCATCGTTTAGAGACAGCCAGGCAACAGCATAAGCAACAGACAAAAGCACAGCAACAGATACAAACCGTTGAAGAAAAGTATACAACTACAATGGATCTGGCTGCTGAGAAGTTTGATGACTTTGAAGATGTAATAAGTAGTGTTTCAAATCCTAATTTAGATCCTAACGTAGCTTTTGCTATTAAGGACTCAGATATAGGTGGAGAGATATTCTATCATCTGGCTTCAAATCCTAAAGAATTAAAACGCTTTCAGGAAATGCCGCCTGTTCGGGCTGTAAAGGAAATCGGCAAGCTGGAAACTAAACTAACTACTGGCCCTAAGAAAAAACCGTTAACAAAGATGCCAAAGCCGGTATCAACGATAGGGACAGGTAAAGTAAAATCACAGAAGGAATATGGAAATGATACGACAATAGATGAATTTCTATCTAGTACCTCAATCCATGACCTTGACTAAACCAAAGGAAAACAATGGCTAATACATATAATACTTCAACGCTGGTAGGCCAACAGGTAGTACAGAGCCTTGACGCTAGACCCACGTTGCAGCACACAGTAAATACTTCCTATGCTAGAGACTATCAGAACGGTTCTTATGTTCCTGGTACTACTATCAGCATGGAAATCAATGATCAACCTTCTATAGTAGATGGTTTGGTAGCTGATGTTGATGATAACTCCCCTAGAACAGTATCACTTACTATTGCCGGTTATAACACTTCTAAGAGAATTGACTCTCTTTCTAAGGGTTACAAATCACGCAAGCAGGCTATCAGACAGTGGACTGATGACATGGTCAAAGCAATGGCTCGTAAAGTTGAAACTACTGGTTTCGATTATATGGCTAAAGCAGTTGGAAATAATGTTGGTACTTTCGGCACTGATACTGGTTCCATAAGAACATGGGCAGAAGGTAGATCAAAAATTGATGATCAGTTAGGCAGTGAAAGCTGTTACGCTGCTGTCTCCCCTATGGGAATGGTTGCTCTGACTGAAGCTCTGAAGGGTGCTCCGAATCCTACACTTAGCAATTCATTTGTAAGTGGCCGGATGAAAGACGCTGCTGGAATGAAATTCTATCAGAATCCTTCAATCTATCGTTACACTGCCGGTACTAATACTGATGGTGCTGCTGCTGTTACTACAACTTCCGTTAATGCTGCTTCTACAATCGTAACAAAAAATTGGGTATCCGATTTGACACTTACCGCTGGAAGTAAAATAACAATCGCATCCGTATACGCCGTAGATCCGCAGACTAAAACCGCTTTGCCATACCTAAAACAGTTCACACTCACAGCTGATGTTACTATTGCTAGTAATGTGGCGACTATCTCTGTTAGTCCTACTATTTATGATAGTACTACTACTCAGCAGAACGTAGATGCTCTGCCGCAGGCTGATGCTGTTATAACTGTCGACGCTGGTGGAACTTTAACTGCTTCACAGACCGGAACGCAGAATATCATTTATGATAAAAATGCTTTCACACTGGTGAGCCTTCCCCTTCCTCTTGCAGAAGATGGATCAGAGAAGATTGTTAACCATGCCGGACTAAGCGTAAGAATTGGACAGAGTTCAAAAGACCATATCAACGATACTGAGATCATAAAGATTTCTGCATTGTGGGGATGGGGAAAACTCAGAGAAGATCTCGCTTGCATCGTTAAGGGGGCATAGTATGAGCCTAACACTAGGTAATGTGACGGCTATGCAGTCCTTTACCTTTGGGACGGACGAAACATGGGATGCTGTTGGTGACATTGAAGCCGCAGAACAAGATGTTACAGTCTTTGGGTTGGAAGTTGGGGATAT
>PJEL010000701.1_pt1 | contig 38389 bp, 36 predicted proteins | sample 1853271 | NCBI WGS metagenome assembly PJEL01 (sample SAMN08108733, study PRJNA415343) | Invertebrate metagenome, whole genome shotgun sequencing project. | host: Globobulimina | place: Sweden: Gullmar Fjord | collected 2015-08
ACCCATTTAATTATTCCAAAATACAAGCATCCTGTCAGTGAAAATATATTTTGTTTTTTCAGCTAGATAGGACGCAAACGACAATGTAGCATAAAAACAAAAACCAGGAAACATCAGTTATTACTAGGAAGCATCTATTTGACCACTGTAAGTATGTTGGTGCTGATCATTGGTAGTAATCCAAGCAAAATCATAGCTGATGTAAGCATAGCCAAGCTAATTTTCTGCAGTATATCAGTATGCAACGTCAGTCCTTTGGAAAAAGGAGGAGTGATATAGGCTTCTTTTGCCAGTAGTAGGTAGTAGTAAAGAGAAACTGTTGAATTAAGAGCAGCGAATATTACCATAAAGTAAAACCCCTGTTGAGCTGCAGAAGCAAAGAGGAGGAATTTTCCCATGAATCCGGCAAGTGGCGGAATTCCGCTTAGGGAAAACAAGGTAAGTAACAACACCGCAGCCAGCACAGGATGTTGCTTACCCATCCCTTGAAGGGATTTTATCTCTTCACTACCATTGCGACCAACCAGGCTGATGATGAAAAACAATGCGTAGTTTGCTGCTCCATATACAAAGAGATAAAAAATTATAGATGACCTTGCTGATTGAGCGTTACCGGCCATGGCCATGATGATGTAACCAGCCTGTGCTATTGACGAGTAGGCCATGAAACGGCGCAGTTTTCTTTGTTTTAAAGCGCCAAGATTCCCTATTGTCATGGTGGCTCCGGCAAGAATGAGCAGAATTTGCTGAAGATATTCATGCATTGCTGCCAGGGGGCCGTAAACTAGTATCAGGAGGAACCCAATAGCCACAGACTTGGATGATACTGATATAAAGGCCGTGACAGGTGTTGGGGAGCCATCATATACATCAGGAGCCCACATGTGAAAAGGTACCAGTGTAAGTTTAAAACCAATGGCAGCTAAAACAAACATGACGCCGAGTTTGAGTAAGGGATCATCTGGAGAATTATTCACAACAGTAGCAATGGCATCAAAGCCTAGGGAACCGGCACAGCCATAGAGAAAGGAATATCCAAACAGAAGCAGTGCTGTGGATAGTGAGCCCATAATTATGTATTTTGTCGAAGCCTCAGCAGACAAGGAGTTCTCTTTATGATAACCACTTAGGATGTAAAGAGGGATGGTTGCTAACTCCATACCAATGAACAGTGTTAGTAAATCTGTAGCGGAAACTACTGCGAACATACCAAATGTGCATAATAGAATAATTCCGTAAAATTCACTTTGATAATTAAGGTGACCACGCCTGTTGCCACCGGGAGTAAAGTATGGTTTGGAAAGCAGGACGGTAAAAAGGGCCGAGAGTACAAAGACCTGTTTGAAAAGAAGAGAGCTCCCGGTTACTGTGTAAACTCCCAGGTAAGTAGCCTCCTGATCATATGGCAAAAAGAGCATATAAAGAAACAGGACAATTAATCCGTTCCAGCAGATATGAAATGAGAGTCGTGATAGAGATTTGTTTCTCAAGAGATCAATGCCTAGAATGATAAAGGCTAAGAACAGGATAAGAAGATCAGGTATAAGAAGGTTCATGTGATTATCGCATTAAATTATTGAAAATTGGATTTACAGCACCATTGACAAGTTCTACAATCCAGCCTGGTAGTATGCCCATGCCAAAAAGACAGAAAAGTAATATTATAACAGGAACTTTTTCGAGAGGTCGGGCATCACTGAGTAAGGAGTATTTTTCTGCTATTGGCCCATTTACCATCGAGTTTACAGTCCGTAAGACATATACTGCCGTTACAACGATGGAGAGAACGGCTAGAACTGTGCAGATTCGGTTTATGGTTCCAGGATTGGCAAAAGAACCAACAAAGACTGTAGCTTCGGCAACAAATCCTGATAGGCTTGGTAGGCCAAGACCTGCCAGGCCAACAATGATAAAGGCAATGGAGAGAAACGGCATAACTTTCATTAGTCCACCCATTTCACTGACTGTCCTAGTATGAGTACGCCCATAAATCATACCTATAAGGCAGAAAAAAAGAGCAGTCATCAGACCGTGAGAAATCATTTGTAATACTCCCCCTTTGATACCGGTATAACTCATGGCAGTGAAGCCAAACAGGACAAGTCCGCAATGAGAGACGGAAGAGTAAGCAGTAATATATTTCAAGTCAGTTTGTCTGATGGCGGCAAAGGCCCCGTAAACAACATTTATTGTTACCAGTATCAGAAAAAAGGTCATCCACATGTGAGCTCCTTCTGGTAGTAAATACATAGCCACGCGCAGACAACCGTAACCTCCAAGTTTCATTAATACGCCTGCATGGAGCATTGAAACTGCTGTGGGTGCTGAGGCATGGCCATCGGGAGACCAGGTGTGGAAGGGAAAAATAGCTCCAAGAACGCCAAAGCCTAGAAAAATTACTGGAAAGGCCCAGTATTGAAAAGAATCGGAAAATTGAACTTGAGATAAAAGGTTGAGGTCAAAAGTGGAGAGACCTGATTCAAAATATAATCCAAGTATTCCAGCTAGGATAAAACCTGATCCAGCCACCAGCATCAAGGTTAGTTTCATGGCAGCATATTCTTTGCGACCGGTTCCCCAAAGTCCGATGAGAAGATACATTGGCAGAACAGCTATCTCATAGAAGAGAAAAAAGGTGAAGAGATCTATGGAGACAAATACTCCATAGACGCCAGCCACCAGAATGTTAAGAAGAATAAAAAATTCTTTTGTTTGCTCTTTGATATTCCAGCTGGCAAGTATACCGCAGAAAATGACGATAGCGGTTAATAGCATCATCAAGACTGAAATAGCATCCACACCAATATTATATTGGATATTCATTATTTTTAACCAGTCGATTTTATAGGCAAAACGAAATAGACTGGAGCTTGTTTCAGCTGCATTTGGATTGATCCCGGAAACCTTTATAAACTGGAATGTGAGCAGGATAACCAGCAAAAGGTTGAAGAGGTTGCCAACCAGCGAAATCATTTTGATGAGAACATGATTATCATGACGAACCGGCACAGATGCCAGGGCAATGGCAAAGGGTAAAACCCAGATAAGCGTCAAGAGTAAGGGTCCGTTCATAACTACGGGTGCTCCTGTTGAGTTGTTCTTGCGAAGCAGGAATTTTTATTTATTTACCGAGAAAAATTAAACCAATTAATCCAAGAACAGTGATGCCAAGATAAAGCTGCAGTTGTCCGTTTTGGATGAATCGAACTGCTCTTCCACCCAATTGTATAATTTCTCCACAAAGATTTATGATTCCATCGACAATGTGACGATCGATCCATTTCACTGGGGTTGCAATGCAGCCAAAGATAATTCTATGAGTGATAAGGAGATAAATTTGATCAATATAGAATTTGTTAAAAACAATTCTGTGAGTTGTGTTGAAATAGCGCTGTATTTTTTGGGCGTTTTCAAGTGAACCTTTGCCATAGAGTATCCAGGCAAAATAGATTCCAGAAAGGGTAGCTGCGGATGCCAAGTATGGTAACCATCCTGGATGTGAAAGATGGGTTTGGGTAGATGTTCCCGGTGCAGTGATTTGATTAATAAAAAAATGTTCCAGTATGCCCGCGCAAATCGTTGGAATGGTAAGGATTAATATGGGAATACTCATCCATGGGTCTTCATGCACTTTATGGTACTTTGAACGGGCTTTTCCGTAAAAAATAAGAAAGAAAAAACGAAACATGTAAAAGGATGTCAGGCAACCTGTAACAAGTCCAACCGTAAAAGTGATAAAGTGTCCAGATTGTAGTGCTGCCAGCAAGATTAAATCTTTTGACCAAAAGCCGGAAAGGGGAAATAAACCTGCAATTGCAAGGCAGGCTGCCAGCAAGGACCAATGTGTCTTTGGCATGACAGATTTTAGCCCTCCCAGGTCCATGATGTCATTAGTATGAACTGCGTGGATAATAGAACCGGCTCCGAGAAAAAGCATACATTTGAAAAAGGCATGAGTGAAAACATGGTACATGGCAGCTGAGTAGGCAAGCGGATTTAGGTCGTTGCTGTATATTTCTGGGCTGATAATTTTTGCCGCGCCAAGAGAAAAAAGCATGTAACCCAGTTGTGAAAGGGTGGAAAAGGCGAGAATTCTTTTTATATCTCTTTGGGTAATAGCAATGATTGCAGCAAAAAGAGCTGTAAAGGCACCGATAAACTGAATAAGGGTAAGGGTACCTGTGGCGTAGCTGAAAAGAGGGAATATCCTGGCTGTTAGATAGACACCGGCAACAACCATGGTTGCAGAGTGAATAATGGAGGATACTGGTGTTGGTCCTTCCATGGCATCAGGCAACCAGACATGAAGAGGAAACATTGCAGATTTCCCCCAGCCGCCAGCGAAAATGAGCAGTGTTGAGAGAGTCAGAAGGTTGATAGAAATACTGCCTATTACAAAAGAGTGATTTAATTTGGCAGCTGCAGCAGGGGTGTTAAGGGTCAGGAAGTCGAAGCTCCCTACATGGTAGCTTACCATTAAAATTCCAAGGAGAAAAAATGCATCTGCAAAGCGCGTTATTATAAAGGCTTTTTTTGATGCAGCTACGGCTGATGGTTTGTCGTACCAGAATCCGATGAGTGTATAGGACGAAACTCCAACTAACTCCCAGAAAACGAACATCTGAAGAATATTACTTGAGACAACCAGGCCAAGCATTGAAAAAGAAAACAGGGAAAGCAGGGCAAAGAAACGTCCAAAGCCTGGATCATTTCTCATGTACCCCACCGAGTAGATATTAACAAGAAAGCTGATAACAGTGATGACCATCACCATCATCATTGAAATAGGATCCAGGTAAAGTCCCATATTTGCGGTTAATTCTGGTGAAAAATTAAGCCAGGAATAATTAAAACAGACAATAGTGCTTTTTGGGTACGCTGTGGCGTTGCTGAGCACAGTCGTGTAGTAAGCAGCTGTGACTAATAATCCAGAAATCATGGATAGCATAGCCATGCCAATGGAAAATAAACCCGTAAAATGGGGGATTGTCCTATTCATCCAGAAACTTATGACTAGAAAACTCAGCAGGGGGAAAAAAAGGATGAGATAGCTGTGGGTGAAAATAAAATCAGCCATTGAGTTCCTCCAGGCGATAGACATCAAGGCGTCTTTTGTGACGATACATGGAAATAATTATAGCGAGGGCCACTGCCATTTCGCAGGCCGAAACAGCCATTACAAATATTGGGAAAATTGCCCCGGCAACGGGATCGACGGCCCTGAAATGAGCAAAAGCAGCAAAGTTGATGTTGGCACCATTGAGTATTACTTCAACAGAAAGCAGGATGCCAATAAGGTTGCGTCGAGTCAATACTCCATAGACTCCAATTGCACACAGAAGAAGAGAAAGGAAAATACAATGTGATAGTGTCATTGTACAGTCTCCTTACCATTATCCTTGCGAGCAATTACTACTGCACCGATAAGGGCCACGAGTAACAGGAGGGAAATGATTTCAAAGGGTACGATAAAGCCGTTGGCACCAGTGCTCAGTAAGCGAAAACCAATATCGTCCATGGTTATAGCGGGAGTTAACGGTGTTTTTTGTGTGAGCAGTTCTGATGGATTACTGTAAAGCGTGTAAGTCAGCCCTAGTAAAAGTGAAAAACTGATTCCAATCCCTGTAAGGCGTTTGCTTTTATGAACAGGGTGTCTGTTTTCTCTGCCAAGTCCCGTTGTTAACAGAATTATTATAAGCATAAAGATAATTATTCCACCAATATAGAGCATGATTTGGGATAGTGCGACAAATTCAAGACGAAGCATGATATACAATGCAGCCGTCACAAAGAAAGAAGCAATTAGCGAAATAGCTGCGTGAAGTAAATTGGGCAGGCTTACAGCCAGGAGTGACATTCCGACAAGCGTACTTGCTAAGGTGTAGAATAAATAGTCAGTCATTTTGTATTGGCCTCCTCTGATATATTGTGGCGGAGAGAGTCGGTGAGATGTTGATTGGGAGCATCTGGTTGTATTAGTTTTGTTGATTTATTGAGAGTGAGGGTCAGTAGTTTACGGTCATAGGTTGCCAGTTCAAAATCTTTACCCATAGAGAGAGCTCCAAAGGGGCAGGATTCAATACACAGATTACAAAGAGTGCACTGGGATAATCGATAAATATATTTTCCCAGAATTTTTCGGCCGCTAATATCTTTTGTGGTCAAAACAGAGATGGTACCGTTTGGACATGCTTTTTCGCAAATGCCACAGCCTGTGCATTGATGCTGATCTGATGCATCCTTATTCATGATAAGATGACCACGAAATCGATCCATCATCGTCAGGGAGGCTCTGTTTTCCGGGTACTGTTGAGTGATAATTTTATCGGGTCTGACAAAATAACTGATTGTAACTCCCATACCTTGTAAGAGTGATACAAATCCAGAGCCAATTTTTGCCAGATATTGAAAAATTGATTGAAGGATTTCTTTATCACTTAAAGTGTCTTGCTGGTTGTCGTTCATAATATCCATCCCATGGCAAGAAAAATGCCTCCCGCCATCAGCAGGAGGAGGTTAGCTGGTAGTAGCATTTTCCATTCTAGATACATAAGCTGATCGACTCTAAGTCGGGGAAAAGTCCAGCGAAACCACATGTAGAGAAAGATGATCATGAAGGTCTTTAGGAAAAACCAAAGAAATCCGGGAATGAAGTCCAGGCAAGAGTCAACTAGGCTGATACCAATTTGGGGAGCTAAAAATCCTCCGAAAAAAAAGGTGGTGGCAAGACCTGCAGAGACAAACATATTGACAAACTCGGCAAAGAAAAACATAGCAAAGCTGATACCGGAATATTCTGTGGCAAATCCACCGGTGAGTTCTGACTCAGCCTCTGAGATGTCAAATGGAGCTCTGTTAAGTTCAGCTGTGGAGGAAATCATGTAAAAGATAAACGCAAGCAGTCCTAGAAAAGGAAGTTTAAATATCCACCAGTCAAGAATGGTTCCCTGTTGAGATATAACAATTTCCCGAAGTGATCCGGTACCAGTAATCATCACAATAAGCAGCATGATAAGTGCCAGTGATATTTCAAAAGAGATCATCTGCGCACCTGAGCGCATGGCACCAAGAAGTGAATATTTATTGTTTGATGACCAGCCGGCAAGTAATATTCCCAGGATGCTTAATCCGGAAATACCTATTACGTAAATGACACCACCAGCGGGATCAGCCACTTGCATGTGATGGTCAAATGGCAGGATGGTCATTATCATAAAAGTGGCGCTTGCAGGTAAGATTGGCGCCAGGAAAAACACGAAAGTATCAGCGCCTTCAGGTTTAAGTATTTCCTTGAAAATGAGTTTTAGACCATCTGCTGTAGATTGCAGCAAGCCGTGGTAACCGACTCTCATGGGGCCAATGCGTGCCTGAAAATGTGCAGCTACTTTGCGCTCCATCCAAATGAGAAATACCGGGAGCAAAGAAACTAATAGTAACAGGCTCATGATAGTTATGAAGCCATTTACGTAAATTGCTGCTTCTGGGAAAATTTGCCGTATCAGGTCGCCGATTGCGTTCTGGTTGGGAAACAAAGTGTTTGATGTCTGGTCGGTCATTGTTTTATATGTTTTGCGTTACAAAATTATCGGTCAATTTCTGGGACTATAAAGTCAAGTGTTGCAAGAATTGTCACAATATCAGCTATTTTATGACCTATTGCCATTTCGTTTAATGCGCTTAGGTTGGAAAAACTTGGTGAGCGGAACTTTACTCTGTAGGGTTTTGGGCCACCCTCGGCAACGATGTAGGTTCCAAATAAACCGCGTGCGGTTTCTACCTGGCTGTAATAATTACCTGCAGGTAGGTTATAGTTGGTTTGTTGTTTACTTCGGTAGGGGCCATCAGGAAATGTTTGAACCGCCTGTTCGAGGATGCGAATGGATTGGGACATTTCTTCCATTTTGACACAGTAGCGATCGAAGCTGCCGCCTGTCTTGCCTGTGGGCACATCGAATTCAAAGCGGTCATATATAGAGTAGGGGTCGTTTTTCCTGACATCATAGGAGACTCCTGATGCGCGAAGGACAGCCCCGCTGCAACCGTAGGCAAGGGCTTTGTCTTTTTTTAGAATACCAATAGCCCTGGTGCGTTCCTGGAAAATAATATTCTTGGTTAAGAGGGTGTCGTACTCTACAAGGGCAATTTTTAATTTTTCAATGACATTTTTCACTCTTGGGATAAACGTATCGGGTACATCTGTAAAGCTGCCCCCCGGCCGAAAGAAATTCATGGTAAGCCTTGCGCCGCATAACTCTTCAAATATATCGGTTATCAGTTCCCTTTCTTTGAAGCCGTAGAGAAAAGTGGTTACAGCTCCGAGGTCCATTCCAGAAACACCCCACCAGAGAAGGTGGGACTGGATACGTTGTAGCTCGCTAATCATTACCCTGAGATATTCACCCCGTTTTGGAACTCCAATTTCCAGAGCCTGTTCTATGGCCATGCAATAACCCATATTGTTAATATGGCTGGAGAGATAATCAAGCCTGTCTGTGAGGTGAATGTTTTGCAGGTACGTCTGGTTTTCGGCAACTTTTTCTAAGCCGCGATGGATATAGCCAAGATGTGGCACAATGCCGAGTACGGTTTCACCGTTGAGTTTTAAAACCAGTCTTAAAACCCCATGAGTGCTTGGATGCTGGGGGCCCATGTTGAGAAAATACTCTTCCGATGTCTCATCATAGTTGACTGAGTTTTTGAATCCTTCAGGCAGTGTATTGTTGATAGTGTTTAAGTCCATTAAAAAAGTACTCTCTAATAAGGTTTTTTGACTACCCGGGTAGGGTCTTCAAAATCTTTACGTAATGGGTGGCCTGGAAAATCATTATTTAGAAAAATTCTTCTCAAGTCCGGGTGGTTGGTAAAGGTAATTCCGAAAAGATCGTATACTTCACGCTCGTGCCACTGGGCCCCCGGATAAAGAAAAGAAATTGTTTCAATAGCCGGTTTCTGTTTAGAGAGTGAACAACGTAAAAATATCTTGTGGCCATGGGTGGTGGAGAGAAGTTGTACTAGAATGTCAAAGTGGCTGAGCCAGTCAACTGCTGTGAGTTGCAGGATCATATCCATGTTAATTTCCGGTTCATTTTTGAGAAATGAAACAAGATTAAGGTAGTCATCCAGTGATACTTCAAAATCAAGGATATATTCTGGACCTATTTCTGTGACATTTTCCGGGGAAATTTCCTGTTGTCTGAAAAGGGTTAGGTTTGGAAAGTTTTGGCGAATGGTAGTGAACAGATGCCTGTTTATCTGTTTTTCGTCTGTTTTTGGAATTCTGACAATTTTTTCAAATTTTTCTTTTTCAAGTCTTTTGGTTTTTGCTGGTTTGTAGAGCGGGTTGTCAGTTTTAAATTTTTCTCTTACAAGTTTTTGGGCCTGATCTTTTTCTTTTTCCATGGCGGCCCATTGTGTTTTAATCTCGGTATGGCTGTCAATAATTGGAGAATTGTTGATTTTGCCAATCTTCCATGGATTTCGTCGACCTTCTTTTTTGATTTTCTCTTGAAGTTCCATGATGCCATATAGTAATGCTTCCGGACGCGGGGGACAGCCAGGTACATACACATCAACAGGGATAAGGCGATCTCCTCCTTTGATGACCGAGTATGTATCGTAATAAAAAGGTCCACCTGAAATTGCACAGGATCCCATGGCAATCACATATTTTGGTGCAGGCATTTGTTCATAGAGGGTGATCAGGTTGGGTCCCATTTTTTCTACGATGGTTCCAGCCAGGACAATGAGGTCGGCTTGACGAGGTGTGGCTCTAGCCACCTCAACTCCAAATCGGGCCCAGTCATGACGCGAGGAACCAGCAGACATCATTTCCATAGCGCAACAGGCAGTACCGTATATAAGTGGCCAAAGGGAATTGGCTCTTGCCCATGAAACAAGAATTTCAATGGAGTCAACAAGTTTGATTCCACCTGGGTATTTATCCAGAATTTCAGCAATATGTTCGGTTGCTCCGGAGGCTCCACCTAATTCCATGTTAAAACCCCCTTACGCCAGGCATATATGAGCCCGAAAAAAAGAATGAAAATAAAAGTAAAAAGTTCAGCAAAGATCATTGTTGGACTGATGTGATTGACTTGATGCGTGACCACTGCCTTAAAAATTTTCATGCAGGGAAAAAGAAACAGGGATTCAATATCAAAGAGGAGAAACAATAAGGCAAAGATATAGAATGCAACCTTGAACCGGATGCGAGCTCCACCGATTGGATCTTCTGAGCATTCATAAGGTTGAACTTTTCTCTGGCCAGTAGGAGTCTTGAATGCCAGCAGTTTGGAAATTGTGATGGCTCCCCCCACAAAAATTGCTCCCAGGAAAACTGAAAACCCGATCATTATATAACTTTCCACTTATGAAAACCTCTTGGTAAATAATGGTAACTCGATATGCTCTAAGGCTAGCAGTAACGAAGAATTAGTCAAATTTATAATAATAATATTTGACATTAATTGAATTAATGATAGTTTACCTGTCATGGATAATCAATTGAGATTAGTTTAAATATATTATTGAAATCAGGATATTATGTGGCTTGAGGGAGGAATGTTGTGCTCATTACGTTGAGACAGCTTGAAATATTTAAAGCTGTTGTTGAGGAACAACAGGTTACTAAGGCAAGTAAAAAGCTTTTTTTGACTCAGTCAGCAGTCAGTCTTGCATTGAATGAACTGGAAAGCAATTTAGGCGGTGCTCTTTTTGACAGGGACAGTCGTTCTCTTATTTTAAATGATCGAGGGCGATATTTTCTGCCACTATGCAGGGAAATTCTCTATAAAGCTCATAGCGCCAGTGAGCTGATGAATGAAAAATATGGAAGCATCGCCGGTTCCTTACATGTTGTAGCCAGTTCTACCATTGGCAATTATGTGCTGCCTCTTCTCGCCAGTGCATTTAAGAAATTGCATCCTAATGCCTTTCTGACTATTCAAATCCATAATACCAGAAAGGCAGAACAGCTGATCATCGATAGAAAGGTGGATGTGGGTTTTGTGGAAAGGGATGTTAATAATGAACAGGTTCTTGTTTCTCCTTGGTTTGATGATGAACTGGTTGTAGTAGCTAATCCAAATGATGTAATGGCAATCAGGCAAAGGTTTAGCCTGGCCAGGGATTTGAAAAAAAGCTTTTGGGTCATGCGGGAAAAAGGGTCGGGAACAGCAGAGATTTTCAAAAAGAAAATTGGTGAATATGTAACGGACCTTAATGTTGTTATGGAACTGGGTCACAACGAAGCTATTAAAAAGGCTGTGGAAGCTGGGATAGGATTTGGTTGCCTTTCAAGTTTGGTTGTATCAGGAGAAATTGATCGTGGTGAATTAAAAGTATTGCAGATGCATGAGTTGGATATGAAGCGAACCATGCATATTATTCAGCATAAAAATAAGGTAACTACTCGTTTAATGGATGAATTTGTAAGTTTTTGTCGGAAAATGTGTGGGTACAGTGGTGGAAGGCAGTATTTTTCTTCACCTCAAAAAATAAAAACTTTATTGGATCAGCTTAAGAGTGGCAGGTTGAAATCCTGGATCGATTCTCAGTGAGAAGAAAGTCTTACAGGTTGAGGTGTTATTATATTTTTAAATTCCGACAATATTATTTGATAAACGGGGTTAAGTATCTCAAATAGGGGGCCGATAAAAGATTTACCAGAGTAAAAACATCTTTTTGATTTCAGGGCACAGTGGGAGGTGTCATGTCAATTCCAATTAATGGGTTAAATGGAACTGCAATTGTTCCGTCTCAAGTAAGTCTCGGTAGCCAGCAGGCTCCAGAAGTTAGTGGATTTGAGAATCTTCTTAACAGCATGTTGGTTCCCGATGATAAAGGTCAAGTGAATGAAGAGCAGCTATTTTCGGCTTTGATTAATGAACGACTTACAGACATGAAGGGGTCAAATGTAGCTCTTGAATATCAAAATCGTTTTGCTGAAAATCAAAAGCAACTACAATTTCCAAATGGATATATACCCCTGGAGACATCAGCAAGAAATGCCCTGGAAAGTTTGGCAGATGATGGTTTTCTAAGCAGAGAAGAGGCAGAAAATATTCATTCTCAGGCTTTTAAGGCCGCTCAGATTGATGACAATAAAAATGCTTTATATGATTCATTTGGGTCCCGTTTTGATGACACCATTGCAGTTACAATGGTAAAAATGGCTATTGAAGCAGCCGAAAGTGAAATTTCGAAATTTGATAAAGGTGCTGCAGATGCTGGTCGTCTTGCTTTTGATATAGCAGGGGATACCTTGCCTGATGAGATTGTTCAACCAGGGACAGAACATTATGCAGATGGCCTGATCTGGAAGCCAGCATCTGATAGCAATGGCGATGCAGCAATTATTCTCCAGTCTTCACTCAGGGGGAATATAGATTCAGTCACGCTGCATGATAATAAGGGAAACACCATGGAAGAAAAACAGGTAGTGATGGTGGATGAAAAAGGTAGATCAATTCTCTTTTTTGATCGTCCAGGTTCAGGGTATCATGAAAATTTGACTGTTCAGGTTGCGATGAAAAATGGTGAAATCATTAAGTACAAAGTAACAGATCCTTCACACAGGCTTGGATATTGATTTTTTTGTTATTATTAGTATTATCTGTTCATCTGGTAAGAAAATTTTGCCTTACTGTTATTGTGGATCGCTCATGATATGAATTATATATGAGAATCGTTTTGATTTTCATTCGCTAATTAAACCGCATATGTAAAACCCATTGCAAGGCAGGGTAAGCGGGCTGTTTTCTTTAAGTAGTGTCCTCACGTGTAGATTTCTGTACTCCGAATTAGGGGAACCTTTACTGTTTTGTAACGATAATATTCTTGACAATCAGATCGGGAAAGTGTCACAGTGTGATAGCTGTCGGAAAACTTTACTTTCTTAACTGGCGGTAATCATTGGTTAAATATGGTTTTACTCCTTTTGGGTCGATAAGAAGTAAATTGTTTAAATCAAATGTTTAGAGTGGAGAGCCGTTTGTTTCCCTATATTATTTCCTAAGATTGATTTGATAATTAATCTATGGTCGTGAGGATAATTTTGAATATTGATGAAAAAAGACTTGCTCCAAGGGTAGCCTTGGAAATATCTGTTAAAGAAGAGCGAATTAATTCAACAAAAAGTTCTACAATCTGTGATATCAGCGAGATAGGTATGCGGTATAGGAGTCCACTGGTTCCTGAAACCAATAATGAACAGGAAGCTTTCTTAGAGTTTAAGCTTTCTGGACAAGGTGAACCAATAAAGGTTTTGGGATGGATTGTTCGGGACGAAAAAAATGAGCAGCATCAGGAGACAGCGGTAACTTTTATGTTTTTGCCTGAGGGAGATGAAATAAAAATACGTAATTACGTGCAATCTTTGGAGAATGCTACAAATTAGTCAGTCTTAGAGATTTTTATGTTGTTATTGGTCCGCAAGACGTCGGGCGACACAATACATGGGATGATAGGTGAGAGACACGCCATCTTTATTACTGTAATGTTTTTGGTAATTTTTAGTAAATTCAGCAAGTGATTTTTTTGTCCAGCTAGATTTTTTCAAGGAATTCACTCCTGTTTCACGAAGATGTTTTAAAAGCATGAGAGGATTTTCAAAAGAGAAAATTTCTGTGTTTTCTTCACAGGAAATAACCTCATATGATTCAGAAACCATTTTTTTAAGCTTATCTATATCTGGATAATTTAGTCCGATACCCGTCACTTTTTTGATTTCCTGAAGGTTTTTTGGGCCGTACATGGCAAAGGCTAAATAACCTCCCGGGCGGATGTGGCAGCGGAGCTTTTTTAAAAAGCTGTTTAGGTTGTGGAGCCAGTGAAAAGTGGATGAGGATATTACCAAATCAAGTGACTCGGGTAGTTTTATATATTCGATATCTCCAGGAATAAAAGTAAATGATCTTGTTTTTCCTTTTATCTTTTCATAAACATTATCTTGAAATTCAGCGACTATATCATTGACGAGTATTGTATCGATGGAAGTGTAACGTTTGAGTATTTCCTGAGTCAACAGGCCTGTGCAACTTCCAATTTCCAGAATATTGTTGGGTTCCCTACACTGAGCATTTTCCAATAACCAAAGTAGTCTTTCTGCTACTTTTAACTGTATTACAGCCTGCTTGTCATATGTGGAGGCAGCTTTTTGGAAGCGCTGTCTGATCTGATTTTTATCTATTTTCATTATATTTTTAATATTTTACAAAGTACCTGGTAATTGTGTGTTCTTTCTATAATTAAAGTAGGAAAATAGTTGAAACATTATTGTCCTGTTTGCAGACCTTCTCTAGGGTACTGCTGACCGTGAAGAGTAAATCCCTGCCATTGGAAAAAAGGAAAATGAGGGATATTAATTGTCTGACAATGATTTCTGCCCCACGCTCTCACCTGACTTCTGGCGGGAAAAATTTTGTCTCTACTTCCGACAATTTTTGTGTCATAGATATCAGGAGCAGGCCCTTTTTCCTGGTATTTGTGTTTCAAGAAAACAAGTTCTTGGAGAATTGAATCCTGTGATCGTTCAGGTTTGAGTTTGAGAAAATGTTTATACTGTAATTGCTCGGTAAACATACTTTTGTAAAATTGTTCAAGAGATGAGGTGGAAAAGTGATCAATTACTGCATTGTAATCTTTTCTGCTGATACCATTGAGATCATCTATTGGAAATAATGTTCCGTTTATAGCGGTTATGGAGTCGAAATGGCTTTTTTTATAGGCAAAAACGTGAGCAGCAACCCAAACTCCCATTGACCAGGCGATGAGGTGAATTTTCTGGTATTTTTTTTTAAGCCTGGTAAGTGAAATTTCTTCCAGACTGGTATAGTCATATAACATGATAACATCATAATCACCTGTTTCAATGGTGGAAAAAGGTTTAGGGTCCATTCCCCATCCTGCAGCAAACACCAGACAATTTGTTTTTTGTTTATCAATTATGCTGGTTTGCATTCAATGTGTCCATGGTATCTTTAATAAGTTTAGGCAGAGGTTCAATATCGTCCCAGGTCATTGATGCTGAGACAGAAAGACGTAATCTGGCGCTCCCTTCTGGAACAGTTGGAGGTCGAACTGCGCTAACCCAAAAACCTTTTTGGCGTAATTTTTGAGCAATTACAACTGCTCTTAGGCTGTCTCCAATAAAAATAGGGACAATATGGGTACTGCCGGAGGTAACAATGTTATTTTCACGCAGGGAATCACGCAAGCGTATACTGAGTTGACGAACAGCCAGACGTTCTTTGGCCATATCAGGAAATTTATCGAGAATAAATAAAAGCCAGCTCAGGTTAACTGGTGGTAACCCGGTTGTGAAAATTAACGATCTGGCAGTATTTATGAGAAATTCTGCAACATTGTTGGAGCATACTGTATAGCCTCCCTGGCCTCCAAAAGCTTTTCCGAAAGTACCAATAAAAATGTCAATTTCAGGCAATACACCTAATTCTTCGGCAAGGCCAAGTCCTTTTGGACCAATAATTCCTACAGCATGGGCTTCGTCAATTAGTAAAAAACATTTGTATTTAATTTTTAATTGTACAAGTTTTTGCAGGTCACATGTATCACCGTCCATGCTGAAAACTGACTCACTTACCAGAAAAACCTGGTCATAATTGCTTCTGTTTTTCTTAAGCAGTGTTTCAAGGTGGTCATAATCGTTATGATGAAACCGGATTACATCGGCTCTGGATAAGCGCATTCCATCAATTAAGCTGGCGTGGCAGAGTTTGTCTGCAATAATAAGATCTTTTTTGCCGGTTATGGCTGGTAGAATACCGATGTTAATATGATAACCACTATTAAAAATGAGACATCTATCCTTCTGATAAAGAGCAGCAATACGGTTTTCCACTTCTCTGTAGAGTTCACTATTGCCTGTCATCAATCTGGATGCCCCGGCCCCGGTGCTGAATTTCTCCAGACAGTTATCTGTATCTAGTTGACTGTAAAAGTCCTGGATGAGTTTTTTATTTCCCACCAAACCGAGATAGTCATTTCCTGAAAGGTTCAGGTAATCCCTGTCCATTATCTGTAGTTGATTTTCAAACCGTTTTGCAACTGGGATAACTGTACGAAATCTTCCGGAATTTTTAATTGTAACCAGTCTCTTTTCTAAAATTTTGTCCAGGTCGTTCATAACTTTTTGTTTACGCGTATGTATTGTTGGTACATGTCTTCGTTGAAACCGATGATGAACAAGTTATTGAATTTAAGAGCAGGAGCTCTTAGATTGCCTGTCCTGCCAAGGCATGCTTTTAGAATTTCACTCTTATTGGTATCATCAGGATGAAAAATCTGCGACTTTTTTCCCCTTCCAACAATTATTTTTGAACACTGTTGTAGTAGCTTCCAGGCGTTTTCATGGTCTATTTTTTGTTTTCTTGCATCTGTTTGCGTAGTTATTTCGGTTTTTTCGTCGCTAAACACATCCTGTGCTTTAATACAGGATTTTCAGCCTTTACGCATATAAGCCCAATCGATTTTCATTTTTTCCTCATCATGATTGTGTATTTTTTTTACCAAAATGGCAGACAATACTCCATCCATTAAAACCGTGCCATAATTTCATTATATATGCGTCATACCGGAAAAAAAATATATCTTGATGGTGATTTGCGACTATTTTCAGATATTAAATTAGTAAATTGAATTTAAAATAAAAGTCGATAAAACTGAAAAAACAAGATGTTATGTAGCGTGACCAAGGATTCATTGAGAAAAGAAAAGATATTTGATAAGCAGTGAGATTGATTTGTTAGTAACTGCATTCTCACTGCTTGTTGAAATTACATTTGCAGGTCAGGGGTAAACCCACTTCTCATAGTATTTTCGGTGATGCAACGAGGGTCGGCAAACAGGCGAAGATACCCAGGTCCACCTGCCTTTGTACCTGTTCCACTCATAGCAAATCCTCCAAAAGGTTGGCGTTGAACCAAAGCTCCGGTGCAACCTCGATTGAGATATAGATTTCCCACCTTGAAATGTTTCCTGGCTTTTTTAAGATTGGATGGATTTCGTGAAAAAACACCACCGGTCAGGGCAAAGTCTGTTGCATTGGCGATTTCAATGGCCATGTTAAATGAGTTGGCTTTTATAATTGTAAGTATAGGGCCGAAATACTCTTCTTGCATCATTGGGTTGAGTGGATCTGATACAGCAAAAATAACAGGAGGAAGAAAGTATCCAGGTGAGGTGTAGTTACCTTCAAAGAGAATTTCAGCGCCATCAGGAGGGTTGTTTATGATTAAACTGAGACGATGGAAGGAGACTTTATCAATAACTGGCCCCATGCGACAACCTGGATCGATGGCTGGTTTTATAGGGAGGGATCGACATGCATCAATCAGCCTTTCTGTAAATGCATTATAGATGTCACCGACAATAATCAATCTTGAACAGGCAGAGCATTTTTGACCGGAATAACCAAAGGCACTATGCATCACTCCTTTGATTGCGGCATCAAGATCTGCATCTTCATCGATAATTATGCCGTTTTTTCCTCCCATTTCGCATACAACCTTTTTGACTTGAGGTTGATTTTCATATGTTTTACCAGCCTTTTCAATAATCCTCAGACCGATTTCCTTGGATCCTGTAAAAGCAATTTGGGCAATTTGTGGATGTTCTACTAGAAAATCTCCAATTATATTTCCAGAGCCAGGGAGAAAATGGACAATGTCTTTGTCAAATCCAGCGTCAAGTAAATGCTTGTAAAGTTCAAAGCCTGAGCTGCCAGCGGAGCTGGATGGTTTTATAATAACAGTGTTACCAGCTACAAGGGCTGCAGCTGTCATTCCACAAAGGATAGCCAAAGGGAAATTCCACGGTGCAATAATCACAGTTGGTCCTCGGCCTTCAAAAAAGAGAATATTGTTCTCTCCTGCCATGGCCAATTGTTCAGAAGGGCCAAGCTCAAAGAGGGCCTGTCTTGCATAATACCTGCAAAAATCAATAGCTTCAGCAATATCACCATCTGCCTCTTTCCATGGTTTTCCCGACTCAAAACACTGGAGTGCAGCAAGGTAATATCTGTCTTTTTCCAGGCCATCTGCAAGTTTTTCTAACAATTTTCCTCTGATGGAAAGAGAGGTGTCCCGCCATTTGGGCCAGGATTTTGTAGCATTATTTATTGCTTGTTGAGCCTGATTTTGATCAGCTATGCTTAAGTAAGTGACGATGGTTTCTGGATTATTGGGACAAGGATGCTGTTTTTCTTTAATTGATTTTATCTGTATTCCAGAAATGACAATGGGCACTTTAATTGGCAATGATTTTTGTACAGCTTCAAGAGCAGTGGTAAACATTTTTCTTACTTCCGGGATGGAAAAATCAAGAAATGCGGTATTGGCAAATGGTGTACTCAGATCACCTGGTTGCATTTCTGACTCTTGAGACATTTCCTTACCTGGTTTGGGTGGCCTCAATAAATTACTGATATCAACTCCATCGTGATAACTTTGACGTAAAAATCCTGAGTTTGATGTGTTTTCCAGTAGTCTGCGGACGAGGTACCCCATACCGGGAAGAAGTTCACCGATTGGAGCATAAATGCGCATTCTGTAACCCATATCGCTAAGAATTTTACGCTGTGGTTCAGCCATGCCATAAAGCATTTGCAGTTCGAGGCATTGGGGATCTAGGTTGAGTTTTTCAGCAGCAACGATGGCGTGTAATACTGAACGGAGGTTGTGGCTGGCGAAAGCAGGGTGAATGCGTTGATGATTTTTGAGGAGTTGTAGGGAAAGTTCTTCGTAACAAGCATCCGTGCGTGCTTTATTGGTAAAAACCGGGCAAGCGAAACCATTCTGGCGGGCATTTACTACTTCATAGTCCCAGTATGCTCCCTTAACCAGGCGCACAGTAAAAGGAGTATCACGGCTATTACTTAATTTCAGGAGCCGATCGCAATCACCGGGGCTTTCTTTGAGGTATGCTTGAACCACTAAGCCTAAGTGAGGCCAATCTATCAAGTCGGGATGCGTAGCTATTTCTTCAAAAAGTTGAAAGGTTATATCGTGAAAGGCCCATTGTTCCAAGTCAAAATTTATAAAAACATTATGTTTTTTTGCACTTCTGAGAAGAGGTAATAACCTTTCTTTCAAGCGTCCGATAGATCCATGGTAATCAACTGGGTCCATGTAGGGGTCAAGAGCTGATACCTTGACTGAGACATTAGCTCTCGGGAGTGGACCATCAGGTCCTATATAAAGTTTTTTATTGTCAGGCCAGAGTGTTACAGCATTGCCTAGAAGTTCAATCAGATTAAGATATTTTTTTAGATACTGTTCAGCCTCTTTGTCACTTGTTGAGGCCTCGCCAAGGATATCAGCGGTAAAGGCAAAGCCATCATTGTTAAGTTTACTCAGGGATTGAATTGCCTTGTCGGGATCATCTTCAGTGATAAACCGGCGAGCCATTTCGCTGATATTTTTTTTTATTGCCATTACTGCAAGGGGTGAAGCGATGCCACCTGCTGCCATTGATAGTGCAGATCTGACCATTACCGGTAAGTTTCTGTTTTCTTTAAGAAGATAATCTTGAACATGATCGGCGATCTGTCTGTTTTTGGTAAGGGCTGGCAAGACTTCTACAAAGCGAAATCCATCGATTTTAAAGTCTTCGTCTTCCATTACCCAGTCAAGGATATGCCCTTGCCAGAATTGTGGATCGAAAAGGCTGGGAATTTCACCCTGCATCTTTTTCCAGCATTGGCTTCCAAGTTCCAGAATGCGTTTATCCAAAGAAGAGTTGTTGTTGAGTTCGACCATGAAAAAGCTCCTTTTTACAAAGGGTTGTCATGATAAGGCCTGCTATGCAGGTATCTGAAAAGAAAGTATAGTGTTTATAGAGATTATAGCATAAAGGACATCAGGTATGAATGACAAGGGTGGAAAATGTTGGAAAAAATGAGAGTCAGGATACCTTGCATGTTTAAATGAAAGGCATCCTGAGAGAAAAGATTTCAAAAACGGGGATCTGGATTTATCTGTCTATTTTTTGTCAGGATCAGGAGATACTATTTTATCAGCAAGACCATATCCCAATAAAACTTTTTGTTCGATTTCATTGCTCATGTCAGCATGTTCTTTAAGAAAGGTTTTTGCATTTTCTCTGCCTTGGCCAATGCGTTCATCGTTGTATGAGTACCAGGCTCCGCTTTTGTCTATTATCTCAAGTTCCACTCCAAGATCGAGTAAGTCTCCTGATTTTGAAATACCTTCTCCGTAAATGATGTCGAATTCAGCAATCTTAAAGGGAGGGGCAACTTTATTTTTAACAACTTTGACCTTGGTTCTATTCCCTATGACGTCTTGGCCATCTTTGATCTGAGCCATTCTTCTGATATCGAGGCGGAGGGAACTGTAAAATTTAAGGGCATTGCCTCCAGTTGTAGTTTCTGGATTGCCAAACATGACTCCAATTTTCATACGGATTTGGTTGATGAATATCAACACAGTATTAGTTCGTTTAAGGACTCCTGTGAATTTTCTCATGGCATGTGACATGAGGCGAGCCTGGAGCCCAACATGATGGTCACCAACATTTCCATCGATTTCAGCACGGGGTACAAGGGCTGCTACCGAGTCGATCACAATTACATCAATTCCACCACTTCTCATAAGTATTTCGGTTATTTCTAGTGCCTGTTCACCGAAATCAGGCTGTGATACGAGTAGGTTGTCAATGTCCACTCCCAAGCGTTTGGCGTAGGAAGTGTCAAGAGCATGTTCAGCATCAATGAATGCAGCATTGCCTCCCCTTTTTTGAGCTTCTGCTATGACATGCAAGGCTAAAGTGGTTTTACCTGAAGATTCAGGCCCGTAAATTTCAGTAACCCGCCCACGTGGAAAACCTCCAACGCCAAGAGCGATATCAATGGACAGTGAACCGGTTGGAATAACAGGAATTTTTTCACATTGGTCGGTGCCCAGACGCATGATGGAGCCTTTGCCAAACTGTCTTTGAATCTGAGTGATGGCATTATCAATGCTCTTTTCTCTTCCTTCATTATTTTTTTGAGCTGCCTGGGCCATTGTGGTCTCCTGTTATTTATTCAGTGTGAATGAAAGCTATTAATAGTTGTTTTAGATAATATGCCATATATGGTTACTCATAGAGTGATAAACCCTACTATTTTGTGAAAAAATATGTAAATGATTTGTAGTAAATATTTATCGACATATAAGGAGAATAATTATTACTGTATTTGTTGCAACAGGGTTTGTCTTATCAGGTTGAGAGCAGTTTGGGCAGTGAGCTCTTGTATTTGTTTTCGGTCACCGGAAAAATTAAACAGGTAATCACTTGTAGTATCCTGGTAATAAAGACCAATATAAACAGTACCAACTGGTTTTTCTTTCGTGCCTCCATCAGGCCCGGCAATGCCAGTTACGGAAAGTCCTACATGGGTCTTTGTGTTTTTGGCAATGCCTCTTGCCATGGCCCTGGCGACTTGTCCACTTACTGCACCATGTTTAATTATCAAATTATTCTTTACTTGCAAGATGTTTTCTTTCAGGTTGTTGGAGTAGGCAATAACACTTCCTTGAAACCATTTAGAACTTCCTGGAACTTTGGTAACCAGACTGCTGATAAGCCCACCAGTGCAGGATTCTGCAATGCTGAGCTGAATTTTTTTCTCCATTAATAAGTTTCCTGTTACTGAGGCCAGGGTTTCCTGATCTTTTCCATAAATGTTGTTGCCCAGTGACTGGAGAATAATTTTATCAGCATTTTGAAACAGAGTATCAGATGTGGAGCCATTATTGTTTGTCACAGTAAGGCTGACGTGAACTTCACAGTCAACTGGATAGTACCCGATTTTTACATCTGCTAAATTTTCGATATCCTGTAATCTGATGTTAATTTCGTTTTCCTGAAGGCCGAAGACACGGTAGACGCAGTGACGAACATGGTTACGGTTGCTGGTTATCCAGCTGGTCAGCCTGGGAAGTACTTGGTCCACCAGGAGTTCTTTCATCTGTGGTGGCACTCCTGGTAAAAAGAAAATAGGCGTGAAATCGTGAATGAGCATGTAGCCAGCCATTTTGGATTGGGCATTGAGGACTTTTGCTCCCTTGGGTAACCATGCAAGTTTTTCAAGATTGCCAACAGAACCGGAACTGTTAGAGCAGTGGTTTTTAATAATATCGAGAATTTCTTTATGCAGTGTTGGAGGTCGATCCAGAGCTTCTGCAACAGCCTCATTGGTCATGTCATCTGTTGTTGATCCAAGGCCGCCTGTAACTATTACAAAGTCTACTCGATCTATAGCCCTTTTCAAGGCTTCACCAATGAGAGCTGGGGTGTCCCCGATAGTATGCATGGCAAAGGTTTCATGCCCAGCGGCAAAGAGTTGCCGGGCAGCAAATCCACTGGTGGTATTAACGATCCTGCCAGAAGTCAGTTCGTCACCTATAGCAATAATTTCACCAATCATTTTTTATACTGGTGCCTTGAAAGCAGTTAACTGTCGTGGTTGAAGTTTATTGGAGTAGGATTTACGCAGCGTAGATCATACTCGTTGCAAAGTTCTTGAAGATATTATCTGGTTCTATTTATTTATACAACTGTACTGTCAAATATTGTTTTAGATGACTGTAGCAAAACCTTGTAGATCTTCAATTGTTTCGAGGCGGACGGTAACTATGTTTTTAATCATGCTCTCGGTTCCTTGGAATTGTATGGGAATGTAATTCTCGCTAAATCCTTGAAGCATGCCACTTTTTTTATTGCGGCTTTCAACCAGTACTTGGAATTCAGAACCAATATGTTTTTGATAAAATTCCTGCCGTTTTTGTTGATCAATATTTCTAAGATTTTTGACTCGTTGTTCTTTTAATTTTTTGGGTATTTGATTTTTCATGGAGGCAGCTAATGTTCCCGGACGCTTGGAATATGGAAAAACATGAAGATAACTAATGGGCAGCTCAGCGATTAGTTTTACAGTGTTATTATGCGCCAACTCAGTTTCATTGGGAAATCCACCTAGGATATCAATTCCTATTGCAGCATGAGGAAGAATTTTGTGACACTTTGAGATAACTTTGGAGAAATATTGTGTTGAGTAGCGTCTGTTCATCAGTTTTAGAATTTCATTGTCACCGCTTTGCAGTGGAATATGTAAATGCGGCATGAAGTTGGAGTGATTTTTCATCAAATCAAGGAGTTCATTGTTTACTTCTGTAGGTTCAATAGAGCTCAGGCGGATACGCATTTGAGGGAAGTCATTACAGAGCTTATGGAGTAAAGAATAGATGGTAATGTCCTGGCTAAGGTCAATTCCATATTTACCAACGTTGATACCTGTTATTACCAATTCCCGGTATCCTTCCTGGGCAAAAACAGAAGTTTGGTTAAGAATAGACTGTAAGGATAAGCTGCGGCTTCGTCCTCTTGTATAAGGGACAATGCAGTAAGAACAGAAATTATTACAACCATCCTGAATTTTTAAATAGGCTCTTGTTCGACCGCTGAATTTACGTACAGGTAACTCACAAATATCTTTTTTTAGTGAAATTTTACCTATGAGCATGTCTAAGTCGCTTTGACTGTCACTTAGTGCCGCTTCAACCACTTTATGTTTGTTTCCATTGCCGATGATACAGACCGGATTGTCAGTAATTTCAAGGATGGTTTGAGAGGCCATTTGTGCATAACAACCTGTGACAATAAGTTTAGCCTCCGGATTTGTTTTCATGGCTTTTCTGATAAGTTGTCGAGATTGTTGTCCTGCTCTTCCTGTGACTGTACAGGTGTTGATGATGTAAGTATCTGCAGGTTGGGAAAACGGAACCATCTCACAGCCTGCATCTTCAAGTGAAGAGGCGAAGGAGGCGGATTCAAATTGATTGACCTTGCAGCCGAGAGTTGTGATGGCGATTTTTTTCAACTGAATGTTCCTTTGGGTTTTTAATCGACAGTACTTATCAGACCGCTGCCGATAACCACATCATTTTCATATAAAGCGGCAAACTGACCAGGGGTGATGGCACGCTGTGGGTTATTAAATTTTACGTGCCAGCATGTGGCATTATTTCCCAGAGTTACTGTTGCTGTTTCAGGTTTGTGTCTTGAGCGTAATTGTACGGCTCCGGACCAGGGGAGTTTTTTGGGTTCACCTGTCCAGAGTACTTCGTGAAGCAGTAATGATTTGCTGTACAACTCATCATGTTTACCAACTATTACCTGGTTGGAAATACCATCGAGATCTGTTACATACCAAGGCGTTGCATCGGGCAGGCCGAGTCCCCGGCGTTGACCGATTGTATAGTTCCATATGCCACGATGATGACCGAGAATGCGACCGTCGGTGGCAACTATTTCACCTGGTGAATCATGGATGCCATATTGTTTGAGGCAGGAGGCTACACTTTTTCCACCAAGAAAACAAACATCCTGGCTCTCTTGTTGATTGTATCCTTCAATACCCATTGATGCGGCAAGTTTATAGACTTTCTTTTTGGTCAGTTCGCCAAGTGGAAGCATCATGTGCTGAAGTTGATTTTGATCAAGTCGACAAAGAAAATAGGACTGATCCTTGGTTTCATCCATTCCGCGGAGAAGTTGAAAATATTTATTATGTCTTATTCGGGCATAATGACCTGTTGCTGTTTTATCCATCCCTGCTTTCAGCATGGTTGTTTGTAGAGCACCGAATTTTATGTTTTTGTTGCAAAATATGCATGGATTTGGAGTGAGGCCCTGTTTGTAGTTGTCGATGAAGTAATGGATGACCTTATTGGTGAATTGCTGTTTCAGGTCCACAAGATGCAAGGGTATCTCCATGGTATCTGTTAGTTGGCGTAATCTTTTTATATGAGATTCAAGATCCGGCACAGGCAGCTGCATGAAAAAACCGTGAACCTGAAAGCCTTTATTTTTCAGAAGTGCAGCGCTTACAGTGGAGTCTACTCCACCACTCATGGCTATGCCGATTTTAATTTTCTTCAATGGTCTGGCCTCCGTGCTCGATTCAACGAATCCTGTATAGTAACATGGTAAGGGGTAAGGGTAAACAGGGAAGAAGCAGTGTTTATAGTTGGGAGTTACATGTGTCTGTAATGATGATCACATAAAGTGCTGGTGAGAGAATGCAAATATAAAAAGAAAGTAGTTTTAAATAATTTGCATAGAATGGGGCTATACAAATTACGGTTATATGAAGTGTTGACTATGCGAGAAAAAGTATGGAAGTAATACTAAATTAAAGAGTTAAGGACTTCGCATTTTCTGCAGATTGCCATCTTGCCTTTCAGGCTCTTTTCTGCGGCACACTCACACATTGTCCCTGAGAGGAACCAGCAGAGATGTCCGGCTTGAAATTCCCAGGCAGGACATTGTTTTTTGTGAGGACAATTTTTTTGAGTCCAGCAGTCTTTACGCTGCTTTGATTTGTTGGATCGGCGGTTAATAAGTAAAAAGTATATTTGTCGCTCAACGTGAAGAGGTACAGATCGCCATCCTTGCTCATAACTCTGGACAGCCTTCAGGGAAACGCTGAGGAGTTCAGAAAGTTCTTTTTGGGTTTTGCCGAGTTTTGCTCTGGCCTTTGAAAAGGAGTTTTTGTCCATTGTAGTTTGTTAGGATGAAGGATATAGAAGGTATGAATTTTAGAGATGATATGTACTACAATGTGACACGCAAGGCAAGTTATTTTTGGCTATAATGCCTTGAAAAATTGAGAATATTAAGGGATGCTAGATAGCACTAATCTTGAAAAAGTTAGGTTTCGATCACAGGTAGTGCGTTGGGCTTGATTTAATCAGCAAGATTTGTGAATAATATGATCAGGTAGTATTTGTTTTTATCCTTTTTTGAGATGCAATGAGTATTATTTAATAAAAAAAAATGTTATTGCGTAATTTGGCTGGTGTGTTTTCAGCTCAGTTTACTTTTGATGTATTTAAATAAGATTTTAAACACAAATCAACAGGGTTTTCCGGAAAATCCTTTCATTTTGATTATTAGAGATCAAATAGTACAGTATAAATTTGTTTAGAGCAATTTATGAAATTCGTCAAAAAATTTATAATCAATTAATTTTAAATTAACATTAGACTCTACATATATTGAACAACATGGAACCGATAAATGATGGAAAGCAAAGTGGTAAAGGGTTAGGAAGAATAATTAGAGCTTTTGGTTGGTCAATGTCCGGGTTAAGTGCTGCTTATGTTAACGAAGCAGCTTTTCGTCAGGAGTTGGTTCTCTGCCTTGTTTTTTTACCAGCAGGATTGTTTTTGGGACAAGGAGGGGTGGAAAAGGCTTTATTGATAGGAAGTTTATTGGTGATTTTAGTCGTTGAGTTGCTTAATTCCGCCGTGGAAGCAGTAGTTGACCGTGTAGGGACCGAACGTCATGAATTGTCGGGAAAGGCAAAAGATCTTGGATCGGCTGCTGTGTTTATGGCATTTGTTAATGCCACTGTCACCTGGATATTGGTTCTTTTTTGGTGATGTAGCTGCTTGTTGTTTGATTTAAAGATTATGTTATGAGTGTATGTGAGGTTTGTCTCCTACTATATGGGCATGTTGATGATGATGTAGGGCAATGCGATTACTGCGGATGAGTTGACCCTTCTCCAGGGCATAATATGTATTTGTTACTTTGCTGAGAAAATCCCAGTCGTGGGAAATTACGAGTAAGGTTTGTTTGAGATCTTTTAAAATTACAAGCAGTCTGTCACGGCTTTTTGAGTCAAGATCATTGGTGGGCTCATCAAGCAGGAGTATGTCAGGTTTCATAGCTATTACAGTGGCCAGAGCAATTAACCGTTTTTCCCCTCCCGATAGTCGGTGGGTGATTTTGTCCTCATATCCTGTCATACCCATCATTTTCAGGGTTTCAAGTGCTGTTTCTTTTGCCTGCTCAGCAGGGATGCCAAGGTTCAAGGGGCCAAATACAATATCTTCCAGGACTGTAGGAGAAAAAAGTTGGTCATCAGCATTTTGAAAAACCATACCTACCTTTTTTCTGAGCATGGCGAAATCTTTTTGGCTTACTATAGGTATTCCGTTTAACAAAATATTTCCTGAGTCAGGTTTTAGTAGTCCTACAATGATGTGGAACAATGTGGTTTTGCCACAGCCATTTTCACCAATTAGGCCGATTTGTCCATACTCGCAAGTAAAATTAATTTTGTCGAAAATTGGTGTAGAATTGCCAGGATAAGTAAAGGTGATATCGCGTAGTTCTAAAATATTTTTTTTCATAGTAATTTTTGAATTAGATAATACTTAAAGTTGCAAGCATAAGACCGACAAAGATGAATAGAGCTGCTAGTAGATAATCGGAGTTTTTTGCGTTTGTTTGGTTCATGGATGGAAATGTTCCACTGAAACCTCGTAGTATCATAGCGTTGTAGATGCGTTTTGCCTGGATATAACTTCGAACCATTGTCATGCCTATCAGGTAGGAATATGTGCGGTAGGTGTGAGAAGTTGTGCTTGGTTTGAAACATCGTAACTCGGCGGCTCTGCGAAGTTTGAAGTATTCCTGATAGATAACTCCCAGGTAACGGAAAGAGCTTACAAGCAAAAGGGTGAATTTTGGGGAAAATCCAAGCTGTTCAAGACCCCTGCCGATGTTCATTACAGGAGAGGTTGTTAATATGCAAAGAATGAGCAATGTGATGCTGTTTGCTTTGAGTGTGATGCGGTGAGCGAGATCAACTCCCTGTTTATAAATGGTTAGTGGACCGATATGCGTTAGTATGGTTTCACCACCGCTTAGGAGCAGGGCAATCCACAGAAACAGGATGAAAAAATTGATTCCAGTTATTAATTTTGCAACTTCCCGCAATGGTAGATTTGCCCAGAAAAGTAGAGTCAAGCCGAAAAAAAGACCAGCGTAAAGGGCAGGAATTGACGAGCTGCCAGCTATTATCAGCGCAGGAAAGGTAAAGCCGATAATTTTCATTTTTGGATCTGCCCTGTGGAGCAGTGATGAGCCATGTGAAAATTTCTCTTCGAACATTAAATATTTTTATTCCTGTTTGCTTAGCTGATATTTTTTTATCTTTCGAAGTTATTTTTCATTTTATGAAGAAAATTTCTTGGCAGAAAAGATCATTTCTGGCTGTACTCGTGAAAGAAAATTTACACTGTACATGGTGACTACTCCTTCTATGATCATTACTGGAATATGAATGCAGACAAGAATCAGGGCAGTTGTAAAAAAATAATCATTAGAACCGATAAGAGATAAAGCCATTAAGGTTGTGGAAAAAAGTGTTGCAAGTGATCCTGCCAAAAAGCCAGCAAGCTTGTTTCTTTTTCCCGATGGTTTGAGCCAGGAATTAAAAAATAAATGGACTACAAATGCGGGACCTGCCATGAGGACTACATTGACACCCAGAACTGTTATGCCTCCGTGTTGAAATACGAGAGTTTGCAGGAGTGTGGCAATAGTAATTGCAGGAATACAGGCACTTCCGAGGATGAGGCCAAGTAAGCCGTTGAGCAGAAGGTGGATAGAGATGAAGCCAGCCGGAACATGGATCATTGAAACAACGAAAAATGCTGCGGAGAGTAGAGCAGTTATCAAGATCTTTTCAGTATTGAGCCTTTTGATGGCGACAATATTTCCGACTATGGTGATAGCTGCTCCGCCTGCAAGGACAGGTGGTGAAAGCATTCCCTCGATTATGTGCATAAAGTTGTATTATCGTAGCTATTGGACATATAAGGTTGTTTCGGCTTTTTGATATTTTTTGAGTTGATTTGTTTTGGTATAGGTTTAAGCAGTATTACGATTTTTTAATTCGTAATACTTTACTGGCATGAGTTGCACCATGTCAAGGAGTTAGATTGAAAAAAAAGAATGCTTGGCGTATGATCAGGCAGGAACTTTATCTGTGCTTTTATAAATGTTCAATGACAATTCAGGGGGAGAATTATGTGGGATGTGAAAGTTGATAAAGATAAGTGCCAGGGAAGTGGTGAATGTGTTGACGCTTGTCCTGCTGATGTTTATGAACTAGTAAATGGCAAAGCAGATCCTGTAGACATGGATGAATGTATCGGCTGTGAAACCTGTGTTGAGGTTTGTCCGACAGGTGCCTGTACTGTCACCGAGATATAATGCAGGTGAAGCAGCATGGAAGGTTGTAATTGTTTCCAGTGCTGGTTTTTTTTCTTAATATTTCCTTTTATTAAATTGTAGATTTTTAAATGCGCTGTTTTTTTATAGATAAAAATGCGTTGCAGGATAATTGCGCGAATATTACCGGTAAAGAAGCCAGGCATCTTGCCACGGTTTTAAGGTTGCAATCAGGTGAAAAGGTTAAGCTTTTTGATGGTCTTGGGACAGTGTATCTTGCAGAACTGACGCAAGTGAGTTCGTCAAATATAAAAGCATTAATTTTTGAAAAATATACTGAGAATAATCTTCATGAACCACGACTGTTTTTTGCACCAGGGCTGTTAAAAGGAAAAAAAATGGATTTTCTGGTTCAGAAGGCGACGGAACTGGGAGTTCACGAATTTTGGCCATTGCAAACCCGGTATACTGAATTAAAAGGAAGTTATCAGCGCCAACAGGAGCGTTGGCAAAGAATAATGCTAGAGGCATGTAAACAATGTAACCGTCCTATCCCCATGAAAATAGAACCGATTAAGCCTTTTTCACATCTGGCAGAAAGCACCTGCTCTACAAAGTTATTGTTATGGGAGGGTGAAAAGGAAGTGACTTTTTCTGGGGCGATTAACAGCAAGTGCGACTCTTTATGTCTTGTTATTGGGCCTGAGGGTGGTTTTCATTCAGATGAGATTAGTCTCGCAACACAGGTAGGATTTAAAACAATCACTTTTGGACGAAGGATTCTTCGTGCTGAGACGGCAGCGATTTCAGCCTTATCCATCAGTCAGTTTTTGTTAGGCGGTTTTCAGTCTGAAAATTTTTGAACCGCATACTGATTTTTTTTATGCTAATATCCTGATCTTTTTGCGATAGCCAAAAAATTCAGGAGTATAAATTTCTCGTCTGGTTAAATTATGGCAATATTTTTTATGCTTGCCGCTTCAGCTTGCTTTGTCACAATGTCAGCAATAGTGAAAGCAATGGGGCAGTCGCTTCCATTGACTGAACTTATGTTTCTGCGTTGTCTGATAGCTTTACCATTTTTGCTGATATTCCAGCTTAAGGGGTCAAAACCTCTGGTTACCAAGGCATGGGATATTTTGCTTATTCGTTCATTGTTTGGCTCTATGGCAATGTTTTGCTTCTATTATGCTTTGACGCATATCCCGCTCGCTGATTGTGTGTTTATTGGTAGAACTCAACCATTGATTCTTGCGATTTTGTCACCATTTCTTATCGGGGAGAAGGCACCGCGTATTGTTTGGTTGTCAATTGGTTTGGGCTTGTTGGGGATTTCTTTGATAATGAGACCAGCTTTGGTTTGGTCCAGTGGTGCCTGGATGGCTCTTGTTGCGTCCAGTGCTGCAGCCGTTGCACATCTTATGATCCGTCGATTAGGGAGAACGGATGATCCACCAGTAATAGTATTTAATTTTACCCTGATACTGGCATTGATAAGTGGTCTCGCTTGTTATTTCGTTTTTATTTGGCCAACTCCTGAACAATGGTTGTACCTTGCAGGGATAGCATTTTTTGCCAGCTCTGGCCAATATCTGCTAACAATGGCTTATGCCTGCGGTAAAGCTCCAGCAGTTGCAGCTTCAAGCTATTCATCAGTTATCTTGTCTGTCATTTACGGGTATTTTTTCTGGGGCGAACTTCCCTCTGGGTATGTCTTTGTCGGTGGCGGATTTATTATTGTTGGTGGCTTGTTATTGGTAAATTCAAGATATCATGTTTCAGAACCTGCCAGGAAGCAGAGCTGAATGAATACAAGTTTGTTTTAGGGGAAGGTTTTCACCCAGTTATCCTGAAGAGGTAGTTTTAAGAAATGATTATTTGGTTAGGGTTTGATGCAATTGTTCACTGCATCATCAATGGTGGGGAAACTGAAAGAAAAGCCACTTTCAAGTAACCTTTTGGGGTAGACCGTTTGTCCTTCAGTTAATATTTGTGCTCCTTCACCGAATTTTAACCGGAGCACGAATTCTGGAACCGGCAGAAAGGCGGGTTTGGCAAGAGCTGTCGCTAGAGCAGTGGTCAAGCCTTTGTTGGTAGTGGGGTTGGGGGCTGTCAGATTATAGATTCCTTGCAAAGCGTCGTTTTGAATAAAGGTGATAAGCGCTTGAAAAAGATCTTGAATGTGTATCCAAGAAAAAGGCTGTTTTCCGTTTTTTATGGTTCCGCCAAGCCCAAGTTTAAAGATGGGTAGCATTTGCTGGAGTGCTCCTCCGTTTTTACCAAGAACTACACCAAGACGAAATATAATTGTTCTGGCTCCGAAATTTTGAGCTTTGAAAGCTTCTTTTTCCCAGGCATTGGTTAGTTCTCCGAGAAAGTTATCAGCCCTGGTATGTGTTTTTTCAGTATGTGGGCCGCCAGAGGCATAGTACCCAATAGCTGAAGCAGAAATAAACACTTTCGGTTTTTGATCCATTTCACTGCAAGCCCTGATTAATTTTTCCGTCAGACCAACCCTGCTGTCATAGAGAGATTTTTTGTATAAGGATGTCCATCTGCCGATTATTGGAGCCCCGGCAAGGTTAATTATAATGTCGGAAGTTTTGAGTTTGAGGGTAAGTTCTTTGGGAGCCAGTCCCAGGGTTTTTCTGCTGAGGGGTATAATGTTCCATCCTTTTTGATGGAATTTGTTTAGGAGATAATTGCCAATGAATCCACTTGCTCCACTGATTGCGATAGTATGTTTGGTTTTACTCATTATTATGCAGTGAGGAATTTTGCAGGTATTGCTTGAGGTAAATGTCTGTCAGAGTTAAAAAAGCAGTTACTATAAGAGGGCCATAAATAATACCGAGAACACCGAAAATACTCATTCCTCCGATTATGGAAAGAAATACAAGTAAGGTGTGCATTTTGACCTGGGTGCCAATTAATTTAGGTTTAATAATATATTCCACTGAAAAAGAGAGGATTATATAAAAAATGAAGATAATGGCGGCATGGAAAGGAGAGCCGTTTATAATTAGGATTAATGAGGTTGGCATCAGGACAAGGCCGATTCCAAAAATTGGCAGAAAGGCAAGAATTGCCATAACTCCACCCCAGAGTACTGGTGAATTGAAGCCCATGATGGCAAAAAGTAAACCGCCAAGTATTCCCTGAAAAATACCACTGATACCATTTCCAACCAGAATGACACCAGCTATTTCCATAAATTTATCCATCAAGAGATCATCCTGAGAATCAGGCAATGGGGACAGTTTTTTCATGAATGAAATAAGATTTTCAATTTCAATCAGAAGAAAATAAATAACCAGAATGAGAAAACAGAATTGCAGCACAAAGCTCATGAGATTAGCGGCCCAGGTTGATGCCTGGTTATAGACAAATAAACCTGCCATGCCAGCAATGTTGGAAACCATCTTGTTAAGTTCAGTGGCCTCAAAATCAATTCCAAAGTCAGTCAGAATAGTTTGCGCTTCCATTGCAAGTGAATAATTCTGAATAATTTTTTGGAGTTTCAGTAACAGGTTGCTGTCCATGCCAATCTGGTATAGATTTAATGCTTCAGAGGAAAGCGCACCAATGCAGAATGTTAATGGTACAAACACGATTAGTACGATTAAGAAACAGGTCAAAAATGATGCTGTCCAGATAGACATCCATTTGTAGAGCCAGTTATAGATAGGTCTGAATATACCTGCCAGGAGAAAAGCGAGAATCAGTAATTGCCAAAATGGCCAGAGGATAAGACCCAGCAAGAGTATAGAGATGGTAAAAACCAGGAGAAAGTATCTGGTTTGGGTTGGGCTTAATTTCTTTTCTTGTGTTTCAGTCTGCATGACGATTTACTGGGGGATCTCTTTCTGGAATGATGTGCCTGTTTTTTGTTGATATGTCACATTACATATTTTTTTATTTATATACATATTTTTAGAAAAAGAAAACGCTTACATGCCGGGAAGACGAAGAAAATGTTACACAACGACTTAGACATTAATTTGCAAAAGGCCGATCCAGGCTGTTTGAAAGAAAAGCCAGATCAAAACAACCTTGGCTTTGGGGTTCATTTTACTGATCACCTGTTTGTTATGAAGTGGAATCGGCAGCGTGGTTGGCACAATGCTGAAATTAAACCTTATCAGGATTTTTCACTCGATCCAGCAGCCATGGTTTTTCATTATGGTCAGGCAATTTTTGAGGGGCTTAAGGCATACCTTGGACCGGATAAGCAGATTTTTCTGTTCAGGCCTAAGGAAAATTTAGAGCGAATGAATCGATCGGCACTGCGTATGTGTATGCCGCGTTTTTCTGTAGAAAATGTGTTGAAGGCTTTAAAAGCTCTGATTTATTTGGATAGAGACTGGGTTCCTGAAAGTAAAGGGGCTACTCTTTATCTACGACCGACTATGATTGCCTCTGAGCCGGGACTTGGTTTGAGGCCAGCTGAGGAGTACACCTTTTTTATTATTAAAAGCCCGGTTGGTGCTTATTATTCTGAAGGCTTTAATCCGGTAAGAATATATGTTGAGGATAAATACGTCCGTGCTGTTGATGGTGGTGTTGGTGAGGCAAAGACAGCCGGTAATTATGCAGCTAGTGTCAAGTCTCTTACTGAGGCCCAGGAAAAAGGCTTTTCTCAGGTATTGTGGCTAGATGCAGTTGAGCGGAAGTTTGTTGAAGAGGTAGGAACTTCTAATATTTTCTTTGTAATTGGTGATGAGCTTATCACTCCACCCCTTTCAGGGACCATTTTACCAGGTGTGACTAGGGATTCGGTTATTCAATTAGCAAAAGATTGGTCTCTTGATATCAAGGAACGATCGATAACCATAGATGAGGTATATACTTCTCACAAAAACGGTTTACTCAAAGAAATTTTTGGCACAGGTACTGCTGCTGTGATTTCTCCGGTTGGTGAGTTGTGTTATCAGGAAAAGGTTATAACTATTAATGATGGTAAAACAGGTCCAATGGCGCAGCGATTTTATGAAGAATTGCAGGCTATTCAGTTTGGACAGAGAGAAGATGTTCATAATTGGATGGTCCGAGTTGCATAAAAAGTAACGACTTTTTGTTGTCTGATAAGTATTTCTTAGTTATTTCAGAGAAATAGGCAGAAAAATTTTTTTCTGCCTTGTCCCTTGATTTTTCAAAAAGCATCACTATTGTTTTGCGCAGTCCAATAAGAGAAATATCTTTCTTGTTTGGTAAAGTCAGGTTTGAGTCGATCACCAAACAATTAATTTCATTTCGATTCAAACCGAGTCATATAATTAATTATTTTTTACAGGAGGTTTATCCATGAAAATTCGTCCGTTGAATGATCGTATATTGGTCAAGAGATTGGAGGAAGAAGAAACAACCGCTGGTGGAATTATTATTCCTGATTCAGCTAAAGAAAAGCCGGCAGAAGGCGAGATTGTCGCTGTAGGCCCAGGCAAGCTGAATAAAAGTGGTGACCGGACAGCCATGGATGTATGTGCTGGCGACCGGGTATTATTCTCCAAATATGGTGGAACCGATGTCAAGCTTGATGGTGATGATTTTCTGATCATGCGCGAAGATGATATTCTTGGTGTGCTTGAAGGTTAATACAAATATCTGTTACGAATCTGTATAGAGTTATTTAAAGGAGATAGAAGACATGTCTGGTAAAGAATTACAATATGGCGGTAAGGCTCGTGAGAAAATGCTCACTGGTATTAACACCCTTGCTAATGCCGTTAAAGTTACTTTAGGACCAAAAGGACGTAATGTTCTGATTGAAAAATCTTTTGGCGCACCAGTGATCACCAAAGATGGTGTTACTGTTGCCAAAGAAATTGAAGTCAATGATAAGTTTGAAAACATGGGCGCACAGATGGTTAAGGAAGTTGCTTCCAAAACCAGTGATGTAGCCGGTGATGGTACCACAACTGCAACTGTTTTGGCTCAGGCTATTTACAGAGAAGGATCTAAATTGGTTGCTGCAGGTTCCAATCCAATGGAAATCAAACGTGGTATTGATGCATGTGTTGCTGCTGTAGTAGCAGAACTTGCAAATATCTCAAGTCCAACCAAAGAGCAGAAAGAGATTGCTCAGGTCGGTACTATTTCCGCTAACAATGATGTGACCATTGGAAACATCATTGCTGAAGCTATGGACAAAGTTGGTAAAGAAGGTGTTATCACCGTTGAAGAAGCAAAATCCATGGAAACCTCTTTGGATGTTGTTGAAGGTATGCAGTTTGATCGTGGCTACCTCTCTCCATACTTTGTAACTGATCCAGAGCGTATGGAAGTAAACATGGAAGATGCGTTGATTTTGATCAACGAGAAAAAAATCAGCAATATGAAAGATCTCCTTCCTGTTCTGGAAGCAGTTGCCAAAATGGGTAAAGGTCTTTTTATTCTTGCTGAAGATATTGATGGCGAAGCGCTTGCAACTCTTGTTGTAAATAAACTGCGTGGTACCCTCAATGTCTGTGCTGTAAAAGCACCTGGTTTCGGTGATCGTCGTAAGGCAATGCTGGAAGATATCGCTATTTTAACTGGCGGTCAGGTAATTACTGAAGATCTGGGTATTAAGCTTGAGAACGTTACTGTTAACGATCTTGGAACAGCTAAACGTATTGTTGTTGACAAAGATAATACAACCATCATTGATGGTGCTGGCGATAAAGACAATTTGGCAGCTCGCGTTAAGCAGATTCGTACACAGATTGATGAGTCTAGTTCCGATTACGATCGTGAGAAGTTGCAGGAACGCCTTGCTAAACTGATTGGTGGTGTTGCTGTCATCAATGTTGGCGCTGCCACAGAGATCGAAATGAAAGAGAAAAAAGCTCGTGTTGAGGATGCTCTCAACGCTACTCGCGCTGCTGTAGAGGAAGGAGTTGTTCCTGGTGGCGGTGTTGCTTATCTTCGTTGTCTTAAAGCTCTTGATAATATCGAGCTGGAAGGAGAGCAGACTCTCGGCATTAACATTATTCGTCGTGCCCTTGAAGAACCGGTACGTCAGATTGCAACCAACGCAGGTCGTGAAGGTTCAGTTATTGTTGAGCATGTGAATAACCTGGAAGGCGCAAATGGCTTCAATGCTGCTTCAGAAGAGTACGAAGACCTTATTGCAGCTGGTGTTATTGATCCTACAAAAGTTACCCGTTTTGCTCTTCAGAATGCTGCATCTGTCTCCGGTTTATTGCTCACCACTGAGTGCATGATAGCAGATGAGCCATCTGATGATCAGGGTGGTGGTGGAATGCCAGGAGGAATGCCTCCAGGCGGTATGGGTGGTATGGGCGGAATGGGTGGCATGGGCGGAATGATGTAATTTATCCCCCAGCTTGCTTGTAAAAGCTCGTTCTTTGAGGCCTTTTTCCTACATTTATTACAGTGTTTGGGAAAAGGCCTTAATTTTTTGTTGACAAAGTGATTTAAATTTTGAATAGTAGCACGGTTCAAGGAACAGGAAAATTCTGTTCTTGCCGTTTTTTATATATGGCGATGTAGCTCAGATGGTCAGAGCACACGGCTCATATCCGTGTTGTCCGGGGTTCAATTCCCTGCATCGCCACCATTTTGTTAGAATCACGAGAGAAAGTAAGACTTAGTCTTGTTTTGTCCGATTCGAATTAAAATGGCTTTCTCTAATGTTTTGTCCTCTTCTCTACAATTACCTTACGCTTCATATATCAAAGCTCACCCATCTGGGTATCTTTTTCGTTATTATATTCCCATAAGACTACAACCTTTTGTTGGTAAAACAGAATTTCGTTTCTCTTTGAAAACTGGTTGTCTCGATTTATAGAAACTCAAGTCAATAAATTAGTCAGGGATTATATCAGAGAATTCCTGGAAGAGGATGAATGACAAAGAGTTATGTCTGATCCTGTTCTTGAAGGATTAGCTAACACGCTGCTTGAATCCAGAAGTATTGAAATAGAAACAATAGCTATCCTTACAATTTTCTCTGCCGTGAACTCCTGAAGGCAAGCATCTAATGTGTGGTGCATCAATAGGTAGGTGTTGATTATGTCTCTTACATAAGTTGGATAGAATGTTCAAGGACAAATCAAAAGGCCATTTTTACTCTAAGGCTAGGTTAACTGGGCATGTAACAGTATTCGCCTGTTTCGGGAAAATCACATGGTATTGGTATAATAATGGACAAAAGAACGTTGAGCCAGAAACTATATACGGCTCTGCATCAATGTTCTTTTGTTGGTTTGTCGTACTACCTCTTGCTCTCAATTATGGAAATCCAGATAATTGGAAGTGGAAAACTGTGAGACTATTTCACAAGTTCCAAAGACAGTTGATAATGTACTTATGGTCACCAGTTTTCATTCTGGTCTTTTTGCTAATTCTTTTTAATCCTGACTTATGGAATTGAACTCCAATATTCAATAGATATAGAAAGTGAACTGGTTGAAAAGTAAGAGAAATATTCTCGCCTACCTTTTGGCACCATTGCCTATTATTATATTCATTATCATTGGATGCATTTTCATTATGAATTCACCCGTTCAGATAATTGATGGAAGAGCTGACAATGCTCCTTATCGTGCATCAATGTTGATGCTATTTGTTGCTCCAATAATAATTTATCCAGCACTCCTATTATTTCTTAGTATTCAAACTGCCTTCAATCGATTTATTAAAGCTACAAGTTTGCAGAGTCATATCCTGACAAGTATTGTATCAAATGCTGTTATATCGGCAATCATTGCTAATGGATTGTATGCACCTCAATTTGGAGAGACATTTCTTAAAACATGGCTTGTCAGTTATCCTGTTGTATTATTATTAATTCTTTTAATGATATTGACTTGGTGGTTTGTCAGGGAGAAGGAATGTCTACCTCAAAAGAAGACAGAATGAGGAGTTGAAAACCAATGTAATGATAAAATCTTGAATCTATGGTGCAAATGAAAGATGATATGAATAATCCCAAGTACCAGAAGGATTCAGCTTTTCGGAAACAGGTGGCTGAGAAGTTGGCTGTCTCGGATATTATGTGCGGGAGGACTATCAATGTATTTGAAGGTTCAATAATGCTCCCCAACTGGTGAAAAATAACGCAATGCTGGACAAAAATGTGTAACCTATAAATACAATTAGATAGAATGTAAAATGTGCTTCCTTCATATGCATGAAAACTGTTATTAATCCAATAAAATATGAGCCAAAGATAGCAAAGCCAATGAAAATAGAATATTGCTGCATGTTTTCAGGAGCTGATGTTTCCTGGTTTTTGTTTTTATGCTACATTGTCGTTTGCGTCCTATCTAGCTGAAAAAACAAAATATATTTTCACTGACAGGATGCTTGTATTTTGGAATAATTAAATGGGTAT
>PJEL010000702.1_pt1 | contig 38353 bp, 28 predicted proteins | sample 1853271 | NCBI WGS metagenome assembly PJEL01 (sample SAMN08108733, study PRJNA415343) | Invertebrate metagenome, whole genome shotgun sequencing project. | host: Globobulimina | place: Sweden: Gullmar Fjord | collected 2015-08
GCATGGCTGAACGTGCGTCCTCACCATGGGCGCCTTGCACAATGGGCACTTGTCCCTCATTCGGCAAGCAGCCCAACTGGATCGCGGGCCAGTCGTAGCCACGATCTTCGTCAACCCGACACAATTTGGACCCGACGATGATTTCGACAAGTATCCCCGAACACTTCAAACAGACACAAAGGCAGCATTTGATGCCGGTGCAGTTGCAGTGTTTGCCCCCGAAGTCGAACACCTCTATCCAGATGGAGTGGATGCAATGTATACGCCGGTCATCCCAAAGGTGGCGACCGCACCCGCATTAGAAGATGCACATCGGCCGGGCCACTTTGCGGGAGTGTGCCAAGTAGTGCGACGTTTCTTTGAACTGTTGCAACCTACCGCCGCTCTCTTTGGCCAAAAGGACTACCAGCAACTTCTCACCATTCGAGCTATGACCAAAGCAGAGAATCTCCCGATTGACATTATCGGCGCGACAACGTTGCGCGAAGCGGATGGATTAGCGATGAGTAGCCGCAACCGGTATTTAAGTTCGACGGAGCGATCACAGGCCACCGCGCTCTATCAGGCCCTACACCAACTACAGAAGCATGGGTTTGATTCGATTGCAGATGGTGAATCTCAAATGAGCTCCATTTTGGATACTGCACAGGTTCAGATTGAATATGCGGTGATTCGAGATGGGCTGACTTTGCTTTCGCCGTCTGCCGAAACGACGAGTTTGCGTGCGCTCATTGCAGCCCGCGTAGGATCAACTCGCCTCATTGACAACGTCGCAATCGATCACGAAATTCTCTGTAGACGGGCGTAACGTTCGACGAGCGTCTTGATGCCTACGTGGTCAAATTTTATCTTGAGTCGCGTCTCTGACCCCGCTCGATTGACGGACTCGACTTTACCAGTGCCAAATTGTGGGTGCTTTACCCTACAACCAACGGGGTACTCACTTGATTGCTTAGGCTTGATATCCCGATCCGCAGCCGTCGGCGCGAATTCACTTTTCTTTTGATAACGTGGCGCAAAGCCGGATGCTGACTTGCTCGCGGTCGACCCTCCACGTTGATAGGATGGCACTTGTTCATCCTCGTATTCAACAAACGTTGAAGAAAACACATCGCCAACCCACTCGATTTCATCTTCGGGAAGCTCCGAAATGAATTGGCTGGTCATCGTTGATTGTCGATTGCCGCGAAGTGCGCGGGTTTGGGCTCGAGTAATGTGCAGCCACTCTTTTGCGCGGGTTATCCCTACAAAGAAGAGTCGCCGTTCTTCTTCGACATCATCATTCTCTTCCCGAGACATCGAATGGGGCAAGATGCCTTCTTCTAAACCGACAATTGCGACCGCGGGAAACTCCAATCCCTTGGCCGCATGAAATGTCATCATCATGACCGCGCCTGATTCACTGTCAATAGCATCTGAATCTGCGACCAAGGAAGCTCGTTCTAGAAAGACGCGGAGTTTGGCGATGAGGGTTGGCCGCCCCGGTTCTGCATCTTCACCTGCCTCTTCTTGCGGCTGCTCACGCACCGCAGCAAACAAATCCTCCATCGCCGACGACGTTGATTCTTCAACTTTCGCAGTTGACTCAATCCCATCGATCTCCGGCAACATTCCGATCGGCCCAAACGGATCATTGAAGGGATCAAAGTCATCAGCATTCGCGTTTGCACCATCAGTATCACCCTCGTTGGCCACAAGCTCGTCGGTGACAGCCATGCCGGACAGAATTTCCGCTAACTCATCTTCAAACTCTGCGGTCCCTGAGACAAGTTCATTCAAATTGGCGAGGCGTTCTTCATCTTCTTCGGTCCCTGATTTTTTAAAGAAATCCTCCATGCCAGACTCGCGGAGAATCCGCATGACCAATTCCGGCAACTCATTGGTGGGTTCGAAGACGTCTCGGTTCGCGGTGTGAGCGAAATCTTGCCACCCATCAACCATTTTGACAAATTTGATCATCGCATTGGTTGAGCGGGCGGTCAGGCCATTCACTTCCTTCACTCGCCTGAGTGCATCAAAAAGCCTGATATTCTCGTCTATTGCAAAGAACTCCACTTTCTGAAGCGACGCATTTCCGATACCACGAGCCGGGCGATTAATGATACGGCGAAGGTTCACTTCATCATCAGGATTCAGAATGACGCGCAAATACGCGAGCGCATCTTTGATCTCTTTGCGTTGGTAAAATGCGGTTCCGCGCACAATCACATATGGGATGCCCGATTGGTGAAATTCCTTTTCGATCACGCGCGAGAGTGCATTGGTGCGGTAGAAGATGGCCATATCCCGCCATTGCATGCCATGCTCTCGATTGAGTTCTTCAAACCATTCAAAGACAGCACGAGCCTCGTGATGTTCATCAATACAACCGCGCACAATAGGTGACTCGCCCCCCTCTTTGGTCGTGTACAGCGGCTTATCCTGTCGCTTGCGATTGTGCTTTATGAGATGATCTGCGATTTTCAGTATCGGATCCGTAGAGCGGAAATTTTCGCCGAGTTTGACCACCTGTGCATCGGGGTAGTGTTCCTGAAACTCAAGGATATTGGAAATATCTGCTCCACGCCACGCATAGATGGACTGATCCGGATCGCCAACCACACAAATATTTCGTTCATCAGAACTGGCCAACGATCGCGCGATAACCAATTGCGCATGGTTCGTATCCTGATATTCATCAATCAGAATATACCGAAAACGATGTTGTAATTGTCGCCGAATCTCATCGTTGTCGCGCAACATTGTCGCAACCTGCAGCAGTAGATCATCAAAGTCAACCGCATTGTTTTCGCTGAGAATTTTCTGATACATTTCATAACACTTGACTGCATTACGACCCCAGAATCCATCGGTCTCTGCTGCACAGGCGGCCGGCCCTTTTAATTCGTTTTTTGCACTTGAAACAAAAGATAGGACACGGTCCGGGGGGAAATTGTTGGTTGACAAATCAAGCCGCGCAATCGCCTCTTTCATCGCTGACTTCTGATCTGATGTGTCGTAAATGGTATAGTCTGTTTGTAATCCTGCCTGCTCTGCATAGCGGCGTAACATGCGTGCACAAAAACTATGGAACGTGGTAACGGTCATGCCGTTGCTAAGTTTCTTGCCTTGGGCTTCGCTCCCAACAAGGCTGGCAATTCGGTCTCGCATTTCGCCGGCTGCTTTATTCGTAAACGTCAACGCCAAAATAGACCACGGCGGCGCGCCGTGTTGCAGAATATTTGCGATCCTGCGCGTAATGACCGTGGTCTTCCCAGATCCCGCTGCAGCGAGAACCAAGAGCGGGCCTTTGATAAGAGTAACCGCTTCGCATTGTTGTTCGGTGAGTCCCTCCAAGATTTGTTGGACAGGAGAAGAGGTCATACTGTCGTCCGGAGAAGCCTGCGATTTGTAAGAATCCTGACGCGAGGGTGTCCCCCAACCTGCCGACTCTGCTCCAGTATTTTCGGCGCGATTTGAATCTGGGGAAATTGCGCTGCTGTCGGCTGCCGAGTCGCTCCCCCCGCCCCCCAGCAAGTCGCCTGCAGCAGCATGGGGATCCAATCGCTCGAAATGTAGTGCGTCATTCAAACTCATCTAGGCCCCTCGGTCTCAGTCTCTTTCAACAACCCAATTCGCGATGCCTGCTCCAGCGTCTTCTTTGGACACGAAACAATGCCACAGCAGATACTTAGCTTACGTCCAGATAACCGGGTTTTCCCTCAATTTGCGATTTCAAATAGTGCAAACAGCCGGCACATTGATCGAATCTGGCCCTCACTATAACCATTGCTGGGTTACGAATCCTGAGCGTTTTGGATGGCTCACGCAGTTTCCACAACATCTTGGGTTGTTAACAGGTGTTGACAACCCGTTGACCCAAGATATGGGGGGCTGAAAAAAGTTTTTGCAACCCTAACGTCTTGCCTTGAAAGATCTTAGCCGATCTGTTCCAACAAAACTACCATATTTGCGGCCCTTAGGTCTTGAAGGCCCTAGATGTTGTGTTTATTCTAGTTGTGTAAGGATTTGGCAAGTTCTTGATGTGCCCCACCTGGTGGGACAGGAAGGCCAAGGCAAGAGCTTGTTCAAAATTGTTGGGGTTTGTGAACGAAATTGGAATGGCCTCTTAATTGCTGTGGACCAAAGACCACGGGAAGGCGTTCGATGCGCTCTCGTCTTGGACAATCTCGGTTGACTACGTTGACTGCAGCACTTCAACAGTATCGCCTGCACTTTGGGCGATGCAGCGCATCCGGCAGCACGCCGGCTAACCCCATTGTTAGCCAATCCAAGAGACCTCGGCCCACCACGTACTCACGCCCACATCTTGGCTGGTTGTTTATTGAATGTTGTTGGTTGGCGGTTGTTCGACGTCAGGTAACACATTCACTGCCGAGCGATAAGCTCGGCCGACTGCGAAGGTGCCCCGCTCTCCTATGGCGCGGCAGTCCACCTTTGGCGAGGTCGTGGACATGGCTGAGATTTGCAAGCAAAAGCCGTTCGTCGATTCACTAGGCCTTTTTCTAACACCTTTCTCGCTCCACAATTGTGCCTTAACAACATTCACCTCGTTCTGACTTCGTTCATTCTACAAATATCGGCTGGAGGCCGCTCACATGGCAGTGCTTTGCGATACGCAAATCCGAGAGCTCGTTGGAATCGAGCCCTTTGCAGACAACAAAAAACGCGCCGGGCGTGTTTCGTTTGGACTGTCGTCGTATGGCTATGACGTGCGGGTTGGCCCTATCTTCAAGGTGTTTACGAATGTCACCGCCCACGGCGGACAGGCGGTCATTGACCCCAAGAATTTTGGCGATGATTCGTTTGTCACCATTGACACCCGAGAGACAGGCAAAGATCACATCATCATTCCGCCCAACTCGTTCGCACTGGCGGAAACCGTTGAGATCATGAACATCCCTCGGAATGTGTTAGCCATCTGCGTGGGCAAGAGCACCTACGCCCGCTGTGGCATCATTGTGAATGTCACGCCGTTGGAGCCCGAATGGCGAGGCAAAGTAACGATTGAAATTTCCAATACCACCCCCCTCCCTGCCCGTATTTATGCGAATGAAGGAATCGCGCAAATGGTGTTTATAAAGGCAGATAGGGTGTGTGCCACGAGTTATGCAGACAAAGCAGGCAAGTACCAGGATCAAAAGGGACTGACGCTCCCGATGGTGGATTAACCGGTAGAGACAACACAGTAATCAGGTGAGGCGACTCGCTTGTTGACAATCAATGGAATCAGAAGTACCACGCACGGACGCGAAAGAACGACGCAACGATGAAGATTGAACGACGATTTACAAAAACTGGCCACGATGTCTTTTCCACCGTCAAATGGGCGGAGCGAACCAGCCGTATTACGCAGCAGGATGGTTCTGTCGTATTTGAAATGAAAGATGCCCGTGTGCCCGCACAGTGGACGCAACTTGCGACCGACATCATGGTCAGTAAGTACTTCCGCAAGGCTGGTGTGCCGCAGCTTGATGCAGAAGGCAATATTGAAAAACGCGAGGACGGATCGGTCCTGACGGGGCCGGAACGCAGTGCGAAGCAAGTGATCCATCGCCTTTGCGGGTGCTGGCGTCATTGGGGAAACGCGCACGGCTACTTCACGAGTGAAGAAGACGCGGACGCTTTCTACGATGAACTGGCCTACATGCTGCTGAATCAGATGGCCGCCCCGAATAGTCCGCAGTGGTTCAATACAGGATTGAATTATGCGTACGGCCTGACTGGCCCCGCTCAAGGGCATTACATCGCGTACCCCTCAACAGGCGAAGTTCAGCTTGCAGAAGATGCCTACACCCACCCGCAGCCCCACGCGTGCTTCATTCAGTCGATTTCGGATGATCTGGTTAACGCGGGCGGCATTATGGATCTGTGGATTCGCGAGGCTCGCCTATTCAAATATGGCTCAGGCACTGGAACTAATTTCTCGAACCTACGCGGCGAAGGCGAACCGCTCTCCGGCGGCGGATCATCCAGTGGGCTCATGAGTTGGCTTCGTATCGGCGACCGAGCTGCGGGAGCGATTAAGTCGGGCGGCACCACTCGACGAGCGGCCAAGATGGTCTGCCTCGATTTGGATCACCCCGATATCGAGTCATTCGTCAATTGGAAAGTCCGCGAGGAGATCAAAGTCCAAGCGCTCGTCGAAGGAATGAAACATATTTCAGACGATGAGAAGCAGATTGCGGACGATCTCGGGCTTGTACTGAATTACGACTTCAACGGAGAAGCGTATTACACGGTGAGTGGGCAGAATTCGAATAATTCAGTTCGCATTCCTGATGAATTCTTTGATCAAGTGGATAAGGGCGCAGACTGGAACCTCGTCAATCGAACAAATGGCCAACTTGCTCGCTCAATCCCAGCCAACAGGTTGTGGGATGAGATTTGTTATGCTGCATGGCGGTGTGCTGATCCCGGTGTGCAATTCGATTCCACGATTAATGCATGGCATACTTGCCCCGAGGGCGGACGCATCAATGCCAGCAACCCGTGTAGCGAATACATGTTCTTGGACAACACGGCTTGCAATTTGGCCTCACTTAATCTTTTGACTTTCTACGATTCGGACACACAGGCATTCGATGTCGAATCGTTCGAGCATGCGGTGCGCATTTGGACAATCGTACTCGAAATCTCGGTGCTCATGGCTGCCTTCCCCAGCGCGGAAATCGCGAGGCTCAGTTTCAACTACCGAACCCTTGGGTTGGGATTTGCCAACCTTGGTGCAACATTGATGCAAGCGGGCATCCCCTACGACAGCGATGAAGGCAGAGCAATTTGTGGCTCTATCACCGCAATCTTGACGGGGCGTTCGTATGCCGTGAGTGCGGAAATCGCTGAAGAATTGGGGCCTTTCAGAGCATTTGGCCAAAACCGTGAGCATATGTTGCGGGTCATACGCAATCACCGCCGGGCAGCGCATAGCGTGTCGCGCACAAGTGGCCGATATGAAGAACTGCATATCCCGCCGGTCCCGATTGATGAAATCCACATTCAGAGCGCTTCGCATCGCTTCCCCAGCGCTTCAAAATTGTTAGATCGCGCTCGAACTGCTTGGGATGAGGCTCTCGACAAAGGTGAACGGCACGGCTTCCGTAATGCGCAAGTCAGTGTGATTGCTCCAACGGGCACTATCGGCCTACTGATGGACTGCGATACGACGGGCGTGGAGCCTGACTTTGCATTGGTCAAATTCAAAAAGCTGGCTGGCGGTGGGTATTTCAAAATTGCAAACAACTCCCTCAAGCCTTCACTGCGATCCATGGGCTATTCGAATGATCAAATTGTTGACATCATTCGTTATGTCATGGGCACGCTCAGTTTGAAAGAACCGATGCCAGCGTCGGCCGACGTGGATGGGACCCTGGCCGACTTCTTAATCTCCAAAGGATTTGAAGCGGAAGATCTCCAAAAGGTAGAAGATCAACTCCCCGCGATGTTTGAACTGAACTTTGCATTCAACACCTGGAGCCTGCGGCCAGAAATACTCGAAGCAAATGGTATCGATATCGAGGCAGCGCGTGCAGATTCTTCATTCAACTTCCTCAAGGTCGTTGGACTCTCAGCGGACGATATCGAGATCCTCAATGAAACGATCTGTGGTACCCAGACTATTGAAGGTGCACCACACTTCCGAGATGAGCATTTGGCGGTGTTTGATTGTGCAAATCCTTGTGGCAAGAAGGGCAAACGCTTTATCGCCCCCGATGGTCACATCCGGATGATGGGTGCATCGCAGCCATTTATCTCCGGTGCGATTAGCAAGACCATCAATTTGCCGCACAGCGCATCAACGGATGAGATTTCTCGATGCTACCGACTCAGTTGGGAATTGGGCTTGAAAGCGAACGCGTTGTATCGAGATGGCTCCAAACTCAGTCAACCCTTAAACACCACTACTGAAGATTCCAAGGCCGCGACGGATGGCGAGGATGAAAATCCAGATGTCGTCATCGAAGCTCAAGCAGAAATCGAACGTGACCTAACCGATGTGGTGATCGCGGTTGAGGATTCCGATGGATTGATCGCGACCGCGCATGAAGGCGAAGAGCGAATTCACACGGTTGAGAAAATCGTTGAACGAATCGTCGAACGCCCTCTGCGCCGACGATTGCCGGATACCCGACAGTCAATAACGCATAAATTCAATGTCGCGAGTCATGAGGGATACCTCACGGTTGGCATGTACGAGAACGGCCAGCCGGGCGAGCTCTTTATCACCATGAGCAAAGAAGGGTCAACGATCGGCGGCTTGATGGATTCGCTTGGAACCGCGATCTCCGTGTCTTTGCAATACGGCGTGCCGCTTGAAAGTTTGGTGGGCAAATTCTCCCATCAGCGATTTGAGCCCGCAGGCATGACAGACAATCGAGAAATCCCGATTGCGAAATCGCTCGTGGATTACATCTTCCGATGGTTAGGTATCCAATTCATTGCCGGTTACCGTGAACAGGTTGTTCCCGAGGGCGTGCTGAAGGCAGAGGCAGATGCCAAGGCTCAACTTGAGCGAGAACAACTTGAGCTTCGTGAACGTGAAGCAATCATGCTGGATGACCACTGTGATGAAGATGATGATGACCCATCATCGGGTTCAACTCGTGGAGGAGGAGGAGACGTTCGCACGCTAGATAAACGGGATGCAACCATCGAGGTTCTACGTAGACGACTACGTGAAGCTGAATCAAATGCGTCATCGGCTGAAGCTCCCTCGGCGAACCAAGTAAGAAATGCTACATCATCATCTCAAATTGACAGTGGATACACCACAACCACGACCGCCCAAGCGATAGCAGCCGGAGCTTCATCATCTGATGCAACCTCAGCTCCTACTACACGAAATCGTCTGGGCAACATTGGTTTGGACGATCCGAAGGCCGTTCGGGATGCCGTGGTGAAACAAAGTCCGATGGCTCGTATTCAAGCGGGGCTTCGCACCATTGCTTCATTCGCAGATCGAAAGACCGCAGAAGCTTCCGCTCTCTCAACCGCAGCGGGCTTGCCCGCAATGTCATCCGCATCCGATTCATCTTCGATGGCATCATCTGCTTTGGATACGGCGATGGCAGCCATGATGGGCGATGCTCCAGCCTGCGATGTTTGTGGATCAATAACAGTTCGAAATGGTACGTGTTACAAATGTATGAACTGCGGCGCAAGTATGGGCTGCAGTTGAGTAGATATGAAGAATAGTGGACTGACTTTAACTCATGAAGCAGCAAGAATAGCTGCCAAGGAGATGAGCCGCCCTTAGATCAAATATCGTGGGCTCAGACAACTGAATAGCGTGCATGAATAAGCAACAAACGTTTTGCTATCAACAGTGTACAACTGTTGAAGAATCGTGATTCGTGGCTATGACCGGCCGACTCTATGTTCACCGAAGGATGCCAGGACGCAGATTTTGGTGTTGCAAACAGGTCGTATGATCCGACGTCTCGTATCCCTGCTACGTTTCTTTCAAGGCGTGATGCAGTTTGGACCAACCGTTCCATCTGCATCTACACACTCACCTGAAGGAATATGTACCTGGATTGCTCCGACGATGTCCGATCTGCCTTACCGGAAGTACGGCGAAAACATTGTGGTTTGCCCAGTGGCGTTGGCGCGCCGCTGGAAGATCCGTCAAGGTATGACCCGATGATTTCGCAAAGTGAAATGAAGTAAATGTGGACGGCGAGTGGATGGACCCTGCCCGTACCGCTTCCGCGTGGACGGAACCGTGCGAACTCGATCTTGCATAATTCAAACACCATTCGAAGAATGGGATGGACCCATCTTGTCGTTCTCTGCGTTCCTGGAATGGAACAATGAAAACGACTCGAACCCCACACGGACATTCCATATCTTCCAATCGTGATGCTTGATCAACTGGACAATCACACGTGCAGTCACAGGCCTATCGGCGAAATGTGTTTCTCAACTCGGTCAATCGATTGGCCATCAGGTTGAATCGCAAACCGCAGCCGTGCTTCCGGATTTTTTGTTTTCTTCGTTTTCAAGCATGCCAATACGCTTGATGCACCTCGATGCTTATTCATCTCCGTTATTCAAATTGCCTATTGCCTTTGGACAGGAGTCTCGACATCTCTCCCCCACACTCGGGACATATCCCTGTCCACCCACCGCTCCCCGCGACGGTTCCCACCACCGTCGCGGGGATCTATTTATAACTGCGAAAGTAAGTCCCTCACAACAGAAGGACCTTCTGCCGTAAGGTCATTAGCGCCCGTCCTAGTTGTAGGTGACCGAGGCTAAATGCTGATCCACCAGTTATCCTTCAACTCGTACTCTTATCGAAGCGACCACGATACAATGATGAGCAAAATTCCCTAGGAAGAGCGATACCACTTACTCCTGAGCTCATTCCTACAATCTTGAATGTTTTGGTAGTGGCAGTTCCATTGGTTCTTTCACTCGAACTAATCAGGTTTACGAGGATCGTGTGCCGAACAAAAAGAGGACGATGCCCCAGTTGCGGCTACATGTTGAGATATGACTTTGGTGCGGGCTGCCCAGAGTGTGGATGGAATCGACCGGTGCCGACAGCTAGCTGCGGCTAGACTGCAAATCCTACTGTGATCAAGTTTACTGAGAGTCAGTAAGTCATACTGAGACCCAATTTGCAAAATCAACTTTAGATCGAACACTCTCTCGAACCCATATGACAGAAGTCTGTAAGCAAAAATAGTCATTCAAGAGATCTGACTTTGCTTCCTGAATCTGAATGTTTACGAACATGAAGATGGATACATCGAATAATCTGGACCCAGCGACGGATACTCAACAGTGGTTACGCTGCCCGCACTGTTCATATAACGTATCAGGCTTGCAAGAGAATCGGTGTCCCGAGTGTGGCGAGGAATTTGACCCTGTCTGGCTGGAGGGCATCAACCGAAAGTACAGTGGAGTGATAGAGCTTCCACATTGGCTTTTTCCGCAGTAGCAATAACCGGCTTTGTCCTATTGGTGACAATTCCGCTATTCATCTTGAGTGGTGCGTGGTGCTTCCTCTTCTGGTTGTTCGTCTTGCCTCTATACGTCATGTTCATCTGCCGAAAGGCATCTTGATGAGATGGTTAAATAAACGCTACCGACGGCAATAGAAAAACGCGAGCCGGTAAACCGGATCGCGTTTGGAAAACTATTTTCAGTTGTTTCATTCCAGTTGCGACAATTGAACATCGCAACTCGCTCAGCTATTCGACCGCATCAGTTCTGCTGATTGGCTTCGACGAGCGTGTAATGTGGGACGCTGCTGTCATCTGCAGGGATGATGTCTACGGAGCGGTTGCGGAAGCGAACTTCGCCATTGCAAAGTGCATACAGCGTGTCGTCTTTACCTCGTCCGACCATGTAGCCGGCTTTGAACGGCGTGCCACATTGGCGGACAATGATGGCGCCCGCTTGGGCGAATTCGCCTTGGTATTTTTTGATTCCGCGATACTGCGGGTTGGAATCGCGACCGTTGCGGGTCGAGCCTTGTCCCTTTTTATGAGCCATAACAGAATCCTCCGGAGCGATTTGAGTCTGCTCCTGCGTCTATCCAACAGGCGGTCCAATAGCTTGGCCACCATTCATTGTGTTGTCAACCACCCCGAAATTGGGGTCGGCCAGTGTAGGCAAATCTTAGCGCATAATCCAGCGTTGCTGATGGAACATGACAGGGTTTGCCACGTCGCCGAGCGGGTCGCCGGGCACCTTGTATTCGAGGCTAAGCGTCTTGCGGACGATGCTTTCCGCTCCGGTGGACGCATTGACTGCGACTTGGGTTTCACTGCTGAATCCGGAAACGAAGACTGATACATGGTCTATATCGAGTGATTGTGCTTTCCAAACAAGGAGGCCGTCTTTGGCATTTTCCTTGCCTTGCCGGAGTGTGCCAATAATCTGGGTTTTTGATTCCAGAAACTCGTTTTGGAGCAAATTCAAGATGGTTCGCGTGACAGAAAAATCGACTTCTGCATCCTGAATAATCTCGCCTGCATCAGTGTACAGGACAGCATCGGGGACAAAAGTTTGATCATCGCCAGTTGTATTGGTCACCTGGTAGGTCATAAACCAATAGTGGTCACTGCCGATCCGAAGGAGCCGCAGATTATGCAAAACCTTGAAATCAAGCTCCCAACGCGGCGGAATAGGATTCGGCGTAGGGGCGGCAGCCAATGCGGTAGGATTGACTGCAATCGACATGACAGCAGTGAGCACAACCGCAATCAGGCATCCAAACAGGCGATTTATCATGGCGGAGCCGGTCATCGGCCGACCTGAATCATGAGCAGCACATTTCATAGCCAATCTCCAAGGGGTAGGCGGGCTCGCATCATAGCGTGCTGGCCCCAAGCGCGTCAATCTCAAACTGTCCGGTTCGTCTATTCAGTCGTAAGAATTCCGCTATTGGCCTTCCAACTGCGGGCATTCCTTCAACCACCCTATACTCACCATACATATGGCGAAATCTCCTTCTATCCAACCTGCTGAGAAGTGTTCTATTCCCACGACTGCGGAGTCTGAAGTGATTGATCGGGATGATTCACCACATTCGGAGGCACAACAGAATCTCTGGAACCAAATTGGGATTCAGAAAATCTGTCGTGTCCCTCAATCAGGGCTGCCTGACGCTTTATCCTGCCTGTGGGAGCCTCAGTCAGGTTTTTCAAGCAGATCCTTAGCCACCCGATTCATCGAATACGCTCGAACTAATCACATTGATCTTAGCCTTTGTTGGACCTGCGAACGCACTGACAATTCGCTGCATCCTACTTGTCTGGTGGTGCCCAACCCCGGCAAGACAGCCTTGCTTTTTGCGTCTGGCCTGACGAAAAAGCGTGAATTCGAAGCCCTGTCAGCGCTTTTGCAGCATGTTAATCACAATACACCCAGCTCGAAAATTCGGGTCTTGCAGATTCTCCTGACGCGGCCGGAGCGGCACTGCCAACCTGCGATATTGGCTGCCGGATTCTCCCATCTCTCTGATTTGAGCTATTTGGAGCGACGAATCCGGCCCACCGACCGAACTACAGGAGATTCGATTCCCGTAGATCTAACTCTTGAAACGTATCAACCAGGCGGATCAAATGACGAAGATTTTCGAATCGCCTTGGAGGCAAGCTATGCAAATACCCTCGATTGCCCGGGATTGTGGGGTTTGCGATCGATCGATGAGATCATGGATGGCCATCGTTCAACAGGGACTTTTGACGCAAATCTGTGGACGTTGGCTCGTTTTCGAGGTGAACCAGCTGGTGTCTTGATTTTGACGGTGTTCGCTGATCAGGACCGAATGGAATTAACCTATCTGGGGGTTGGCGATCAGTTTCGGGGCTACGGCATTGGAAAACACCTGGTCCATCATGCTATTCGAGCTGCAGCAGAGGCACCCTCTATTTGCAAGATGACCTTAGCGGTAGATGATCAAAATGCCCCTGCATTGGCATTGTACAAAAAAGCAGGTTTTGCCCGCACAGATCGGCGTACGGCGTTGATTTGTGTGGTTGATGAGGATGGTAAGAAATCGGCAACGCTACCCAAAGGCGAGGCAGATGCCTGAGATTAGGATGTTTCTGCTTCCCTTGACTACAAGGTTGGTCATAATCAACGATTAACTATGGATTCATTCTGGAGATTTGCTGCTGAGATGTTGAAGTTCCGCGCCAGTTTGGCGTTGGCGCTTTGTGGTGCGCTGCTTTCGGCGCTCTGCTTTGGAGCAGGTATTGGCACCGTCCCCCTCATGTTCAGCGTGATGCTGAATCCTGATGCAGCTGATGGCACTCAAACACTTGCAGAATTGCTCACCGCGTGGAATGAAACGCGAGATTGGTTGATTCCCGATAGCTTGATTGCCATTGCCCCGACCGACCAATTCAAGAGCGTGCTCACCGTTTTGGGTGCGGTTTTTGCGCTAACCGTTGTGGGTGCCACGGGTAAATTTATTCACAGCTATTTTGCGATGAGCGCGGGAATACGAACTGTCTCGATGTTACGCGAACAGGCATTTCGTAGAATCATTCACCTACCAATGCGATTGGTTATTGTGGACGGCACTGCAGATCGCATTAGTCGCATCGTGAAAGATACCAATCGACTTCGAGCAGGATTCAACGCAATTACCACCAAAGCCATCGGTGAATCGCTCAAAGCGGTTGCGGCGATTTCCGTAGCGGTGTATCACAATTGGCAACTCTCGTGCATTGCGCTGATTGGGGCACCAATACTTGCGATCACAATTCGAAAATTTAGTAAGAAGGTACAGAAAGCAAGCAAGCGAGCGCTCAAACAATCAGGAGCGATGCTGGGGGCAATGACCGAAGCAGTGCAAGGCATACGAGTTGTCAAAGTCCACACCGCTGAAAACTTTGAAGATGAACGATTTCAAACCATCAACAACAAATTGATGGATGAAGAATTGTCCATGCGACTCGCTAAAGCACTTTCCTCTCCCGTCGTCGAATTCATCTCGATGGTGGGCGTAATACTGATTGCGATCATGTCAGCTTGGTACATTATCAATTCTGAGATCGCGTACGGCAACGTGTTTGCCACGCTCATTGGAGTGGCTGCTGCAGGAGCTGCCGTTCGGCCGTTGGCGGGGGTGTCGACTGATGTCCATGAGTCCGCAGCGGCCGCAGAGCGGTTGGCCCACTTGTTGGATGAGCCAATGGAGGTGCAACAATCACCAAACCTACCCGCTCTCGCAGATCATGCGCACAGTATTCGCTTTAATGACATTTCGTTTACCTACCCGGGCGCGGATTGCCCCACACTTAAGAACATCTCGCTAGACATTCAACATGGCGAAACGGTGGCGTTTGTAGGGCCAAATGGTTCCGGCAAAACAACGTTGCTTAGTTTGATTCCGCGGCTCTTTGATCCTAACACTGGCGATGTGCAAATTGATGATATTTCATTATCCGATGTCCAGCTCAAGTCGTTGCGGGATCAGATCGGTGTGGTAACCCAAGAAACGGTTGTATTCCACGACACGATTGCCAACAACATCGCGTACGGGGCAAGTGCCTCAGTTACCTCGGATCAGATCAAGCGAGCAGCCGAACACGCCCATGCAGATGCATTTATTCAGCGCAAGCCGAACGGATACCAGACGATGGTGGGTGAACAGGGGACAACATTGTCAGGCGGAGAGCGCCAACGTATTGCGATCGCCCGAGCCATCCTCCGCAATCCGCGCATTATTATTCTTGATGAAGCGACGAGTATGATCGATGCCGAATCTGAAGCAATGATTGCAAGTGCACTTGAAGCATTCTGTCAAGATCGTACTTCGCTTGTGATTGCACATCGCTTGAGTACGGTGGTCAATGCTGATCGAATTGTGGTCTTGCGTCACGGTGAAATCAACGACATTGGAACCCATACAGAGTTGCTTCAACGCTGTTCGCTATATCAGCAATTGTGTCGTACTCAATTGGTCGATCACAATGGGAATGGGACTGAAAGCAAAGATGGCATTGATTCAGCCGCAGTCGCTACTGCTTCCTCGCCTTCTTCTACTCCTTCGCCGATGCGGTAAGAACCGGCCTGTGGTGCCCAACATCGCAATGGATATTGGCCGTTTACCATTCCCGAGTATTTCCTAGCTGCACGTTTCTTACGAAACAACAAATATCACATTTCTTGGCGAACGGTTTCGCACCACTCTTGTTGGTTTTTGTACCATGCAACCGTTTCAGCCAATGTGGTCGGCCAATCCGAATGTATTGGCTTCCAATCAAGTGTGCTCATCATTTTCGAAGCATCCACCGCATACCGCCGATCATGCCCGAGCCGATCTTCCGCCGGCTCGATGAACGACTCGTCGCGGCCGGTGCACGCAAGTAATTGATGTGTTAGGTCTACATTGGATTGTTCATTATCTGCTCCGATGTTGTAGATTTCATTGTCTAGTCCTCTCTCTAGGACCTCGACAATCGCTTCAACATGATCTTGCACATGAATCCAATCTCGAACATTCAGCCCATCGCCATACAACGGCACTGTTTTTCCTTGCAGCAGATTGCACACAAAGAGCGGAATAATCTTTTCGGGATATTGAAACGGTCCGTAATTGTTTGAACAACGGGTTACACACACCGGTAGACCGTACGTGTGGCCATACGACAACACCAATAGGTCTGCGGCGGCCTTACTTGCCGCATAAGGTGATCGAGGCTGCAACGGAGACTCTTCGACAAAACGCGCTTCGTCATCGAGACGAAGTGAGCCATACACTTCATCGGTACTCACGTGCACAAATTTCCTGATATGGCATTCATGCGCACAATCGAGTAACACTTGAGTGCCAAGGACATTGGTGCGCACAAACGGGCCACTGTCATGAATGGACCGATCAACGTGGGTTTCAGCTGCGATATTGACAACCGCATCGCATCCTTGCATTGCATCGCGAACGACCGTAGAATCGCAGATATCACCCCGGACAAAAGTATGATTAGGATGTTCGTAAACATCATCCAGATTTATCAAATGACCTGCATATGTAAGTGCGTCAAGGTTGACGATTTGCGTATCGGGATTGGTTTGAAGAACATGGCGAACAAAATTGCAGCCAATAAATCCCGCACCGCCAGTCACCAGAATTCGTGTGTATGATGCAGTCATAGTAGTGAATATTCATGATCGAAAACGAATGCCCTGTTTGCAATTCGAAAAACTATTGTTCACGTTGTTGACGGGGTTTCAAATCATCTCGATGCGCTTCGCAGGCAGCCCCTTCACCGTTGGCGCCATACTGCGCGACAAATTTCGAAGCTTGAAATAGGCTAGGAACAGTGCCCGCATCGGACCACCACCCTTCGACCTGCGACCATTCCAATTGCCCGCGATTCAAGTATTCCTGATTGACATCCGTGATTTCCAATTCACCTCGCTTGGATGGTGTAAGCGTACGAATAATATCAAAGACTTGCGCATCATACATATACGTACCGATGACGGCTTGTCGGCTACGCGGCTGAGCAGGCTTTTCAACAATAGAGATAATGGACTCATCGTCGTTCACCTCCGCAACGCCGAATCGGCCAGGGTCTTCGACTTCCTTGAGCAAGATCCTCGCGCCGAGGCCTTGCGTTTGGCTGAGTTGATTGGCAAAGTCCTGTACGTGCGGTTTGAGTTGCTCTTGCATGAGGTTGTCGCCAAGCATGACCACGAGCGGTTGACCATCTGCAAAATCTTCTGCGAGGCGCAATGCATCAGCAATCCCGCCTGCACCCTCTTGGTAACCATATGACAATTCTCGTAGGCCGAACGCTCGTCCATTTCCCAACAAATGCACAAAATCTCCGGGATGACTTCCTCCAGTTATGAGCATCACTTCTTCAATTCCAGATTGCACTAAGGCCTGCAACGGGAAGAACACCATGGGGCGATCGTACACCGGAAGCAGGTGCTTGTTTGTCACTCGCGTCATAGGCAGCAGGCGTGTTCCATTGCCTCCTGCGAGGATGACGCCCTTTATTTTTGCTCGATCAGATGCAACCATGCGCCATTGTAGGTCAGCGGATTTCCAAGTGCTGAAATACGGAGTGTTCGGCTGTGAATCCACAGACCATCTGATGAAGTAACGCGGGTGAGCCATATGACCAAGGCATCAACCACTCGATCTCGCTACACTCTCGGAGTGTGATGACAAACCAGATCAAATGCCAGGAGCATTCCAATGTATCAAAATCTACACGTTCTCATGGCGGCGGGAATGGTCACAGGCTCGGCCGCATTATCTGTCGCAGAAGCAACAACCGAGCCCAGGCCGAACGCGCAGGTTGTTGAGATGATGGGTGAAATCTCCCCTGATAACATCCGCGCTATCGTAGATACGTTGGCTGGGTTTGGCACGCGACACACGCTTTCTGAAACAGACTCGGAAGTGCGCGGAATCGGGGCAGCCCGGCGGTACATCAAAGCTGAGTTCGAAAAATATGCCTCGGCCTCCGGTCGATCGGATGAGAATTCTATGCTGGTCTTTTTCGATACCTATCAATTGGAACCCGATGGTCGACGTATTACCAAATCAATCGAACTCAAGAACGTAATCGCCGAATTGCCCGGAGCCGATGAAGAAGCTCGGCAGCGTCGGTACTACGTCATCGGGCATTATGATTCACGTGCTACCGGATCGACGGACGCTGAATCCGATGCCCCCGGGGCAAACGACGATGCATCTGGAGTCGCGCTACTCATGGAATTAGCCCGCGTAATGTCTACTCGGCGATTTGATGCAACCATTGTCTTCATGGCAACCGCGGGAGAAGAGCAGGGACTGTACGGCGCAAAATTGCATGCGGAGAAAGCGAAGGCTCAAGGATGGAATATTGCAGGTGTTCTTAGCAGCGACATGGTGGGTGATCCGACCAATCCAATGCAGCCGGATCAGCCGGAGCGTGGCCGAGTGCGGGTGTTTTCAGCGGCGATTCCTCAAGATGCAACAGAACAAGAAATTTCCATGATCCGGCGACTGGGTATGGAAGTTGATTCTCCGTCTAGGCAATTGGCGAGGTACATTCGCGAAATTGGGAGCGCGTACGCAAATGAATCGGTTCGATTGGAATGTGCCGCGGCGGATAATGGCGCATTGATCGCAGAACCTGTTCTCATTTACCGCACGGATAGGTTTCTGCGAGGGGGAGATCAAACAGCATTCAACCGAGCAGGCTTTCCCGGCGTGCGATTCACTGAAATGGAAGAGAATTATGATCGGCAACATCAGGATATTCGAATTGAAAATGGTCGAGCGTATGGCGACGTGCCCGAATTCGTCAATGAAGAATATGTCGCAGCAGTTGCTCGCCTTAATGTGTGCACTTTAGCCCACCTCGCCAACGCTCCAGCGGAGCCATCCCATGTGCGTATCCTCACCGCAGAACTTGAAAACAAGACGCGGCTGCGATGGGATTTGGCTGAAGCAAAGAGTGACGTTGCAGGTTACCACGTCGTGTGGCGGGAAACGACATCGCCATACTGGGAACACATGCTCAATGTCGGTTTATCTGCCGAGGCTACGCTACTTGTGAATAAGGATAATGCGTATTTCGGCGTGCGATCGTATGATGCCTCTGGAAATCTCTCGCCAGTGGTCTTTGCCGGTGCAGCCAATAGATGAGGTAGTCAACTTGGTTTCTATCCAGTGATAGAGAACGATTCAAAGTCGTTGATGCCATCGGACCAACGCCGAGCTTCATCGTCAATGCAAAGTACCATGGCCTTGCGCAATTGATTGATGCAATCCTCGATGCGTTCGCGCTGTCCTTCCAGTACCATATACACTGAGCCATCTGACTCATTGCGGACAATTCCTGTTAGATCGGGGAACTGTTGTGCGTGATGACGTGCAGTGACACGGAATCCTACGCCTTGCACCCGCCCTTTGAAAATAATGGTACAACGTTCACATTTCATGCCGAACTACTCGCAACGGAATTCCAACTCCCCGAGGGCAATGGAATCACATCCACAGCGCGGTTCGCTTTGATCAATCCTAAGTCGTAACAACATTCGTAATAGCGCTCAAGTCCATCAAGGATGGCGGGAGTCCATTCGTATTGAATCATGTCCGTCACATACGCTTTCGCTAAGTCAGTCGGCCAACCATTTATCGATGCTCGGCGGGCAATCATTGAGTCCAAACGCTCCAGATTATGCAAACGCTGGTGATTCAATATTGCATACGCAAGCAGTGCGCGATCCAAACGCGTGCCATTTGTGGACGCGCAATCATCGTCTTTCTTTGTCATCCAAGCAGCAAAGACGAACGGCAAACCGGTTGCTTCTTTCCAAGCAGCACCAAGATCAAGCTGATACGGATAACGCACCGCAGGCGTCATGTCTGTAACTACTTTGTCGCCTATCAGGAGCATGGAATCAGGCCAACGGCGAGGTGTTGCGCCATCCGAATCTCTGAAGTTTCGGGCATCAAAAGGCACAAACTGAGGGCGAATGCCATATACCTGATGTAGGAGCACATGTAGTAAGTTTACAGACGTGTGGCTGTCCGTATCGCAATGCACTTCCTGAATGCGACCAATCGGCAATTGACTGAACAACCGGACGGTCATCGTCGGGCCGTCCCCACCCAAGACGCCAGCGGGAACTATCTGGAGAGGCTCTGCACTTTGTTGATAGTCGAAGGCAGAGCACAGCGCAACATCAACCTCATCTGTCAGCAGACGATCAATCAGACGACTTGGCACATCTGGGATCAACTCAACATCTTGCAAACGATCCAACCCATCAATCAAGGGGATCGTATTGAGGTAGTTGACCACCCCGATTCTCAGTTTGCGTGGCGTAGGTTTGGACATCTTGCTCCAAGTGTAGCCTACTATGACCGGATTGATGTGTTTGGAGAACCCCGGTTTTGATTGACCCATGAGCGGAGCCAGCTCGATTCGGTTGGATGAAGTATGCTAGTTACGATTCGCGATAAAAATCGATTCCACATGGGGGTGGGCGAGGTCGAATTGTCGAACCTCCCTGGCTCCGTTACACTTCAGGTCGCAGGAGAAAGTAGAGAAGTCGAGAAAAATCTCCAATGGGACAATGCAATTGACGAGGCTGGCTGTTTATGTCAATGCCCATCCTGTGGCTGCCGCGAGATTTTCAAGCGACGAGACTTTCCGCAAGTTTTGGGCCTCTCGCTGGTCATCGTGTCTGCGATGCTGAGCGTCGGTTTGTTTGCTTTCAATTACGTTTCGTCGTCCATTGCCGTATTGCTCACGGCGGTGATAGCGGACTTGTTGATCTATCGGTTCACCGGTATGTGTGTGGTTTGCTACCGTTGCCGCAGCGAGTTTCGTGAATTGGAATTGGCAGAATCATTGGAGCCTTGGGATCTCGCTATTGGCGAAAAATATCGCCCCGCTCGGATGAACGAAGCTACGAATTCTAATGACAGCACTCCCGCGAACGATTGATAGACCTTCAGAATGACGCATGTTAAACGCAACCTCATCTTGATCGGCGGTGGAGGTCATGCAAAGGTGATCGCGGACTGCGCCCGCACATCAGGCTGGTCGTTGACCGGTTTTCTTGATGATGCGGCCAATACGCCCTTGAGCCAAGCGGACCTGCTCCCTCACCTTGGGCTTTTGAAATCTCTTAATGCATTAGCTGAACAAACTTCCATGATCAATGCGATCGGCGACAACAATGTTCGACAACGCACAACGGTGCAACTGCTTCAGCAGTTGAACGCCGAGGCGTCTGACGTGCTTGCGACTGTTATCCACGCAACGGCTGTCGTCTCCGAACAGGCCACCATCGCGGCGGGTGTTTTCATTGGGCCAGGCGCCATTGTCAATGCTCGCGCCAACATTGGCGCGGGAGCGATTATTAATTCGGGTGCAATTGTCGAACACGACTGCGCCATCGCAGACTATGCGCACATCGCACCCGGGGCAGTACTCGGCGGCGAAGTGGCCGTGGGAAGACAATCATTGGTAGGGCTAGGCAGTAGTGTGTTACCGGGCGTTTGCATTGGTGCGCACGCAATAGTCGGTGCGGGTAGTGTGGTATGCCGAAACGTCGAGCCGAAGACTACGGTTAGAGGAAACCCCGCTCGATGAACGGACGTGTGGATCTGCAAATACCTACCCCTGCTGAATCATAAAATAAAGTGGGCGCTCACTGCAGGTCGCTACATGTTGTTTCGCGGCATGGTTGATGCTACCAATCGCAAAGGCGGGGATGCGGTGTACTCCATGGCCAAATCGATATCCGCATCATCTGCGATACTCAAATCGAACGTCGCTCGGTACAACTTTGGCCCTACTTCGTATCGCAACGTGAACGGAAGGATGCGATCGCCCTCTCCATCATACTGAGGAGGTGCTCCAGACAACAGCACGGTTTCGACCTCTGAATCCTCACCAGGATTTTGAAGTACAAAGAACGTCTCATCATCAACGCGATATTCGATACGCAAAACCTCGCCTGATGCCGCGAGGAATTCTATATAGTCGCTAGAAATCGTCGGGGTGCTAAGAACATCATCAGGGAACGGGCCAAACTCACTTCCTGTGCGAATGAGCGACATTACTCGGTGTACAGTCAATCGAGCAATCGTATGTCGAGATGCGCTCTCCGTGGTTTGACGATAGGCTCGGAACGAAGCGTCCAATGCGACCATCACTGAACTCAGCAAGGCCGCCGAGATTGCGAGCGATACCAGTACCTCGATTAAGCTAAATCCGCGGCGTCTCGGGTGTCGCTTCTGTCGATGCCCCTGATCCTGCAGCATACGGATAGGCACTTTCACGACCGCATGAGGCTGCCGTGATCTGAACATTCTGCCGACCGCTTGCACTACAGCGGATACGCAACATTCCATAGTGGTTTTGAGTGAGTTCTGTGTCATTAGAGCGATCCTCCTTCATGATAACTGCCCGCTTCGAATTGCACTCTCAGCGGAATCATGATGCCGTCTGGCATGGGAATACTAGGATCGTAAGTAATATTGATTTCTCCAAATCCACTATCCAGATCACCTTCCAGGCCTTCGCCATCGCCATCTTCAGGGCCGAAGTATCCAATGGTGGTATTGAATGCTGCTACATCACCGCCATAGAAAAGCGGCCCTTGACCCTCGACCGGCTTGAAGGTCATCAGAAGCGTACCCGTTATATCTGCTGTTCCACGAACATCCATGACACCTGCCACAATGGTCCCGTACAGATCGACCTTCTGCCCGGAGTTCTCAAAATTCCCGACGTCGACGGAAAAGTTGGGCACCATCAATGAGCTTTTTTGTAAGTCCTCAAGCGCATCGTTGAACTCGTCTTTGGCGGCCTGAAGATCATCGCCTTCGAGGTTCGAGTTGTCAATCTCATCTTCTTCCAAGATGAACTGCGTACTTCCAGTAAATTGAATCTTGTTTCGCACATGCGTCATTTCGGTCGCAGCGTCAGCGACGATCGATCCGACCACGATACAATCGTGGAACCGCAAGTTGTTTGAGAAAGGCTTGGTATCGTAGATCGCAGTACCCAAAGGAATCTCGACGGGCGGATCCCAGTTCTCATAGTCAAATTTGTCTTCGTAGTTGAAGCCAATTTTTTCCTTCATGCCGAGGAAATTCCAATTGACATAATCGTTGTCATCATATGTGTTGACGTACACCACACCGATGAAGGTGCAGTTAATGAACAGGCCGTTGTTTCCTTCGGGAATCGTCACATTCACAAAGGTGATATTTTTGTAGACGGCCCGTTGGTACCAATCATAAAAGCCAGGTGAGCCGAGCGGCATCTGTTCCCAATCCGCCAGATCAACCCTGAGATAATCCGGGTCTGATCCATGATCAGACCAAATGTGATCAATAGGATCCTCGCCCAATTGAGCGGCCAATTGATCCTCCAATGAGAGCCCATCAAGCGCTCGTGCTTTCAGGTCATCCTGCGAGTTTGTAAAGTCAGCTGCGGTCAGATCAAACAAATCCTCATCCGCCACTTCGAATTGTGCGGACGCTTGCTCCAACCCAGGAAGGATCGGACCCTGTACGACTGATTGATAGCTTGAACCATCCTGCGCGTTTTCCCAAGCAGATTGGCTCGTTTTGAACAGCAATCGGCCATTTACTTTGCTGTAGTTATCACGATTATTGATTACGCCATCCAGATAACCTAGCGCAACATCGTAATCATCAACGACACCGTCGCTGTTTCGATCAGGCTTGTTTGAATCAATTAGGCTCATTAACTGGTTATCAATATCAGCAAACTCTTCCGTCAAGCTTCCAAGACCAGCTGCAGCTGCGAGATCTTCATCGTACACGACGGTCGCGTTCTCATCATCGTCATAGAAACCGATCCACAGATCGTAGTCATCAACAAAGCCGTCTCCGTTGCGATCGACCATGTAATCTTCTGTCAGGCCTTCGTTTTCGGTTGGGTGACCGGGGCGGAGTCGATTGTCATTGTTGACATCATTCTCTGCAATCGCATCTATCAGTTCGATGATTTGATCATCAAGATCAGCATCCAGATATCTAAAATCAGATCGCATGACTAAGGGGTGACCGTTTTCACTATCAAGATCAGCCTCATCTTCACCGAAGCGACTACCAATCGGGCCATTGATATGGACATTCTTCCCGATCATGATGCGGTTGGGCGAGATTACCGCCGCGTCCAGTGTTTTCCAGAGTCTAAAATCTGCCTGGACTGTACGTGTAACGTCTTCATCGCGGCCGACGCTGGTAATGCGAATGTATTCCCCATCTTCAAGCGGGGTATAGCTCAATTGGAATGTAGCAGATGTTCCCGCAGCATTGAGTCCAATAGGGCGAACAACGATCTTCCCAAATTCATCAATTGCAGGCAGTAGCTCATCTTCAGGGGTGAGAATAATATTGTGATCATCAGCCAAATGTGCATTGACGACTGCAGATGCTATGCTATCTGCTGGCTCATCTTCCTCAAAGGTCGCTTCGAGAATCTGCACTTCGCCATCGTCCAAGCCCCATGTGCCATTCCACAGCGCATCACCGAAATCACTGTCGACTGTACCTTTTTCAACTACGAATCTCGACGTTGCCTGACTCAGTCTTTGAGAGGCGAAGGTCAAGCCGGTTTCGGCAGCACTCATCGCGCGGTTCACCTGCAAATGCGAATGCGCGGTGCGGAGGTTGCCCTGTGCAACAACCGCCATAACCGCTGCCAATGATGAAAAAATGACAAGGAACATCATGGCCAAGACGGACGACACACCACGGCGTCTTAGCCGGGCTTTTGTTTGCCGTTGATCGGCGGGCGAGCTGACCATTACTTCAGACGTTCGATTCGACGGTGAACCAGGGCTGTGACATACCATACAAAACTCCTTGAATCACACCCATCCCAATTTCAATCTTCCAACCCCTAGGGCAACTCGATCCGCACCCCTCCTTGGCCTACCTCCATGAGATAGTGGAGTGCACATCCTTTATCGCGTTCGCGTAACCCATGCGATCGAGGTTACTTCCTGTGGCTGATCGTCTAGCGCTCCTTGGTAGGTAACGCTGACCTCGATTCGCATCATTGTCGTTTGCCCATCAAGGTCTCCATCTCCCTCGGCGGAGATGTTTTTTTCCTCAACGCTGTATACTCTCACGATTTGGCTCCATCCGGTCATGCTGGGAATAACCTCCCGCATCGCATTGATGGGTCCAGAGCCGTCCTCAGCGCTGAAGATTACGCCATCACCAAAATCGCCATCGAAATCATCGAGGTCATCAAAATCAACCAACGTATCCTCGTTGTCTTCGGGACCCCAGAACGCATTGGACGTTACGGGATCGTAGAGAGGCAGCCTCCGTGTCATTTCACGGATTTCATTGGCTAGGAATGTGGCGGCTGACGTATGGGACGACCAACTATTCTGTTGGTGGAACGCTGCCTGCGCGACCATGATCGCTAGTACCCCTGATCCGACGATGACAATGGCCAACGCGGTTTCGATTAGGGTGAAGGCTCGCCTGCCTCGCCGCGTAGGCCGAAGCGCAATACGCTTCCCCTCCCGGGGCTCAAAGCCTCCAGACTGCGGAGCGGGCTTCGCCTGCGTTCGATTCGTCCACCCGGACGTGTTACATCGTTTGTTTCGGGTCATCACTCTTTAACTAACGAGCGAACTCATCTTGAAGATTGGTAGAATAATCGACATTGCGATAAAGCCTACCACAGAGCCCATCATAACAATCATGATCGGTTCAATCATACTGGTCACCGTCTTGATTGCGTCGCGCAAAAGTGCATTATAGTATTCCGCAACTTCCTGCAACACCTCTGCCAACTTGCCTGACTCTTCGCCAGCCCCGATCATCTGCACGACCGAACGAGGGAGAAGGGGTGACTTTTGTAGCGGTTGGATAATCTTTTTGCCTTGTTTTACAGAGGCATAGACAGATCGCCACAGGCGTTTGTAGTACAAGTTCCCTGAGATGTCACCCGTAATGGCAAGTGTGTCCAGCATCGGCACACCGGCTCCGAGGAGCTCTCCCATGGTGTGGAGCGAGCGATTGATATACAGCGCGTAGAACATGCGCTTGAAGATCGGCGTGGACAACTTCAGGCGATCGAAAATGATCCGTCCTAGTCTGGTCTTGGCGAAGAACAGCAAACCACCTACCGCTCCAACGATGGCGATTAGGAACAGCCACCAAAATGTTACCATGAAGTCAGAGAGGGCGAGTAGAAACAACGTAGGCTTCGGCAGATGTTCTTCCTTGCCTTCAAACACGACCGCAAAGCGCGGCAAGACGAATGTCAACAGGAATACCGTCACGCCGACCGCCATTGTTCCAATGATGCCTGGGTACACCATTGCCCCGATGACCATCTTTCGTGTCTCGAGACTTTGGCGAATGAAACTCGCGATTCGATCGAGCATGTGCGAGAATGAGCCCGACATTTCGGAGGCTCGCACCATGTTCACGTAAAGGGGGCCAAACTGTTTGGGATGCTGGGAGATTGCTTCCGAGAATTGCTTCCCCGATTCGACCTGTTGTCGCACATCAAGGAGAATAGACCGCCATTTCGGATTCTGCGTCTGCTCTGCAATACCTTCGAGCGCTGCACGAATAGAGATACCTGCACGGATCATCACTGCCAGCTGTGTCGTAAAATCAAGCACATCTTTCTGACTTGGGCCGGATGACGCGTTGATAGAATTCAACTTGCCCCAGAACGATTTCTTTTGTGTTCCTTGAATTGGGCTCACGGACATCACACGATGCCCCTGCTTTCGCAGCGTCGTGGCGGCCATCATCGCATTGTCAGCACTCAACGTGCCGCCATGCACTTTGCCGTCCGATGATTGAGCTTTGTAGCGGTACATCGCCATCGCGTCAGTCCAACTTCTGGATCAGGATCTCACTAATCCGTGGTGATCAATCTTCCCAGTACACTTGCACAAACGCTGGTTTGCACAAATCTTCCCTTCCACCCCATGTAATATCCGTTAGGCAGCCAACGACCGTTCTACTTTATCGGGATAGGCCGCCTGTGCAATGGCATCTTCTCGTCGAATCATTCCATTGAAATACAATTCTGCAATTGACGAGTCCAAACTCGTCATCCCCATGCTGCGATTGGTTTCAATGACATTCGGAATTTCATACGCTCTGTTTTCTCGAATAAGATTACGAACCGCAGGTGTACACAACAGAATTTCGACCGCAGGCACCATGCCCGGTTTGTCGATTCTACTGAATAAAGTCTGCGAGATAACTGCCTGAAGTGTGTTCGCAAGCATCGATCGAATTTGGTTCTGCTGATCGGCGGGATACATATCCACAATTCGTTCAACGGTTTGTGATGCGTTGACGGTGTGCAATGTACTCAACACGAGATGGCCGGTTTCTGCGGCGGTGATTGCCAGCGCGGTGGTATCCAAGTCACGCATTTCGCCAACTAGAATAATGTCCGGATCTTGACGCAGGATATGCTTTAGACCTGATGCGAATGAAGGCATGTCCGCCCCTAGCTCGCGTTGCTCGATTACACATTTTTCAGAGTGTAGCGAGTATTCTACCGGGTCTTCCAAAGTAATGATGTGCTTGCGATAGCGCTGATTCATTGCTTGAATCATTGCCGCCAACGTGGTGGTCTTTCCTGATCCTGTGTCCCCCGTCACCAATACCAATCCACGAGGTAGATAGGTCAAGCGACTGATAATGTCAGGTAGATTGAGGTTTTCAAGGGGTGGAATAACCGTCTTCACTGCGCGCAAGGCAATAGCGATGCTCTTTCGCTGCACATGTGCATTGACGCGATATCTGCCGTATTCTGATGATGCATATGAAAAATCTGCATCCTGATTCTTTTGAAGTTCTTTTTGTGCGGACTCGACCGACATCTCCTTGAACATCTCGAGGAGTTTCTCCGGCGTGAGGATGGGTAGATCCATCGGTTGCACAGTCGTGTGAACGCGCATCATGGGAGGATGGTCTGCAATCAAGTGGATATCAGACGCATCATGGTCTACTGCTATCTTGAGAATCTGCGGAAGGCTCATAACTGCCCGTCTCCATTCGCACTGCTCGATGCACATGCACACTGGGATTCGTCCACAGCTTGCACGTCTTTCATCGGCCAAGTGATCGCTCGGCATAACCGTGGGCTGGCACAACTTCATGCTCCAACGCCCTGCGCATCTTCAGGTTGCGCATACCCTCCCGAATATTGGACGATTCTTAGATCGTCGCTTCAGTAACACGCATGACTTCTTCTATTGTGGTCCGGCCGAGCCCGACTTTGTACATGCCATCTTGTCGGAGAGACACCATACCACGCTCAATGCAGGTTCGGCGAAATTCGGTCACGTTTGGATTGCCCGCAACAAGATCGCGCATGACATCATCAAGAACGAGCAATTCGTACAAACCAACTCGGCCTGCGTATCCTGTTTGTCGACAGTGCTCGCATCCTTCGCCAAATGACACGTCGGCCGACGACTGGCCGAGCATTGCGATGAAGTCTGCCATCTCACCATCAAGCTCCTGTGGCTTCTTGCACTTTTCACAAATACGGCGAACCAGTCTTTGAGCGAGCACCGCATTCAACGCTGTCCCGATCAAAAACGGTTCAACACCTATATTGATGAGTCGGGTTACCGAAGAAGGAGCATCATTGGTATGCAAGGTGCTCAAGACCAAGTGACCGGTGAGGGATGCTTGTACGGCCATTTTCGCGGTTTCAAGATCACGAATTTCACCCACCATCACTACATCAGGGTCTTGTCGAAGCAAACTGCGCAATGCCGTTGCGAATGTAAAATTGATTTTGGCGTGCGTTTGCACCTGTGTCACATTCGCGAGGTGGTATTCAACCGGATCTTCAACGGTGGAAATATTTAGCCGTGCGGTGTCCATCTCTCGAAGCGAGGAGTACAGCGTGGTTGTCTTCCCTGAGCCAGTCGGCCCGGTCACGAGAATAATGCCATGCGGATTCTTGATCTGATTCTGCCAAATCGTCAGCGCATCTTCACCAAAGCCTAGTTGCTCAAGACCAACGGAGATGGATCGGCTGTCCAGAATACGAATGACACATTTTTCACCCGCAACGGTAGGCAAAGTGGAGACACGCAGATCAAGTTTGCGACCTCCTACCACAGCCCGAATGCGCCCGTCCTGTGGCTGTCGTCGCTCAGAAATATCGAGGTTGGCCATGATTTTAAGTCGTGAAATGATGGCGGCATGCATCTTGGCAATCGGATTCATGCGCTCGAACAGAATGCCATCAACGCGAAAGCGGATTTTCACCTTGGTTTCACCGGGTTCGATATGAATATCAGAAGCGCCGTCTTTCATTGCGCTTTGAATGATATAATTCACATACCGAATAACCGGAGACTCGCCTGCTTCTTTCTCAAAGTCAACATCGTCATGGTCTTCTTTGACCACTTCGACATCATCTTCCGCGACCTCGGCGAGCAAATCATCTAAACCGGAATCAAGCACCTCTTCCTCAGTCTGCATCTCAATCGCGAGTGCAATATCCTGCATCGTCACGACAACTGGACTAATCGATACTCCGCCGAGTCGACGCCGAACTTCATCGAGCAAGAAGACATCGTTGCATGACACCATGCCAAGGATCACTCGTCGATTCTCTTTCCGCAACGGCAAAATACTGTTGGCCCGACAATACTCATGGCCCAAGGTGTCCAGCATTTTTTGATGAATGCCGTCTTCCATGTCAACGCGTTCAAACGGCAGGCCGTTTTGGTCAGCTACTACCTTTTGGATACACACCTCGTCGACACCGGCTTCAGCGAGAACATGAGCAAGCTCTTTGCCCGGTGTTTGCCGAATGAGCCCGCGAGCCGTTTCCAGTTGCATACCGGTGATGTGGCCATTCTCTTGCAGCTTCTCGCCTAGATCAACGGTAGTGCCTGAGTCGTTTTCATCTGGTGTCCAAATTGGAGTGAGTGCGTCTGTGGGGCAGAGGCGATTTGGATCATCTGTTTCGACAACTTGATCCATACCAACTTCCGAGTCCAAACCGCTGCCGTTCGAATCGGGTGGCCGAGGCGTATGTTCGTTCGGATCTGATCGCACAAATGCGGACGTCGTATCATTTAACTCCAACCCTTGCGATAAAATGACTCCCTTTGAATCTGTGGTGTCTTCCTCTGGTTGGGCGTCCGATGTTCTTGCGTCCTCAGATGTGAGCATGGCTTGTGTAGACGAGCTCTCATTTTCCTCATCAGCGTCCTGGTCAATGGGCGCAGCACTAGAATCAGCCCACACTGATCTTGGATCAGCGGACGATGGGCCAGAATAGGCCTCGAGACTCGTAATTTCGCCGGTGTCTTCTACCCCCAGATCAAAGGCGATGCCTCCTTCATCGCGATCACAATTGTGGTCATCGCCCGTACCATCAAACTCCGAATCGCATTTGGGTGAGATCTCTTCAGAGTCCTCCGAATCTGAGAACGCATCGCCGAGCGATGGCTCTTGAAGCTCCGCCGTTTCCAATTCGGATTGTATTGCTTCAGCCGATTGCTCAATCTCAGCGACCACTTGAAGGATTTCATGAGACGATGATTCTGTGTCAGATTCACCCGCGTCTGGATGCATAGTGATAGGCGCAGCCGATAACTCTCCCTCGGGAGTTGAAATCGTGTTCTCGGCAGATTCTCCATCTGCAATCGACGATTTGGGTTGAGCATCGGATGCTGCCTCTTCTGGCGCATCCTTTTCGATCCCCAAGTCATCGAAGAGTCTGTCAATGTCAAATCGCCCCAATGGCGAATCCTCCGTTCAGGTTGGCATAGTGCTTGAGGCGGAGCTCAGATCCAAATAGTGCATACAAATGCTATTGTTCCAAACTTACTACGAATTCGAATCCGTCCGCTTCCAAATGGACTTCGAACGGATCTATTCGCGTTATTGTGAAAGGCTCATCATCCACCACTAATTGATCACCAACTTGCACTACCTCATCTTCTATTGTGGCAATGCGACGGGTCTTTGAACCTAAGATGCTGGTGAGCAAAAGGCTGTCTGCAATGTCCTGCAGCTCTTCCAAACGAAGTACCATTGGATCTATGATCTCCTCAGGTACATCAATGGGCAGTGCCACTTCATTCGTTTGCTCTTCGAGCCTAACAAACGGATTCTTTTTCACGAAGTCAATCGGAATTTGCTTCTGGGTTCGGTCATTTGCAAGCGAGTCCAAGATCGCAGTGGGATCCAAATTCTCGGCTTCACTTGATGTGTCCAAGTCCGTGTGGTCGCTGAATCCATCAAGGAATTCAACCACGCGCGCCTCAAGGGTGGCATCATTGGCTATCGCACCTGCTTTGCTACCAAGCAGACGCATGCCATACAGTGACCCGCCGGCAATGATCAGCGCAGCGATGATGATCATCGTCCCCTCAGTGATACGTTTTTTGGTGTTGCTTCCTGCCCCAAATCCGTATTCATCTGCGATCCCACTATCCAGAGAATCGTCATCCTCGAAGAACGAGTCATCTACGGACGATTCGTCATCAGATTCTGGTGAATCACCTAGTCGCTCGAAATTCATTGGTTGGCCCTCGCTAGGGATTTGGATCCGCTATTTTCTCTATCCGGTTCATAAAATATGCTCAACTTGAAATCTGCTTCCATCAATCCATTTCCATCGTCGGATCGTTTCATGTGCAGATCTTTGATGCGAGTTAGGCGAGGCAATTGCTCGAGATCACGTAGGAACTCGTAGAAACCATCAAAGTTGCCAAATAGCTCAACCTTGATGGGCAATTCCATATACTTCGACGCGGGAACTCGTTTTTCGGGCTCGACGTTTTGAATCGATAGGTCATACCGTCGCGCAATCTTCCAGGCTTGCCGCAACACTTCATCAACATTCTGTGCGCTAGGCAACTTGGCCTCTACCACGTCAATCGCCTCGCGCCCCCGTTCAATGGCTATATCAAGATCATTGATTCGAGCAGTCGTCAGGCTCAGTTGTTCCAGCCTGGACAACTTACCTTCAATCTCAGTTCGAGCCTGTCGAATCTCCGCGTTGCGTGGCTTGAAAACATACTGATAAGCCGCCAACGGAATCCCAAATAGGATCACCAAAAACAAAATTTCACGTACTCCAAATCGCATAGCAACCTCCTTGGCGGCTCTTAGTCATCATCTAGTGGTACACCGACCAGATCGCGGTTAAACCGATCAATCTCAAGGGTGTCATCCATTGGGTTGCGATTCAATCGTGCTTCACGGAGCGGTTCAAAGAGATTCACATCCGCGTCCGGAGCAAGCACCGCTTCTATTCTGAACTGTCGCATCAATGAATCGCTCATCTTCGTTTCTTTGGTATATTTGAGCTCTACATCAACCAGCATGGGACTTAACACCAAGTTTCCAATATATTCGGAGACATGCACATCGGTCGGAGCGGTCCCAACCAATGTGAGTGTTGTGCGAAGCTTGGGTACATTGATTCGCCGTTCGTCGGCTGCCTCTGCTTTAGTATCTTTGCTCTTCTTGCCGCTAAGCGATTTCACGGTGCTCTTCTTCTTCGATCCCTTGGGAGATGCTTGGCGAATCTCCTTACTGACCAGTTCAAACTCATCCAAACCAACGGACTCCGGCATCCAATTAATGATCTCCGCCAACAAAATCGATCGCGGTACAGGTTCAACTAATGCAGCGGTGATTTGGGCTTTTTCATCCAATTGTTTCTTCTGCATCTCGAGTGCAGAGAGCTCGTCAATTTGCTCAGCGGCAGATGCATATTGGACATTAATGCGCTGCTGTTCTTCTCGTACCGTCACCCATTGGCGATTGGTAACAAAGAAGGCAGCCACTACTGCGCCCATGATAATGATAAATAACAACAAGCCAAGACCAAACATTCTGCGCTCGGCCTGACTTTGTACATAGTCCTCAGGGAGGAAGCTGGAGCCTTTGCTCATCATTGCTCGGTCCTCATGATTGTTGCATACTCACGTACTTGTGTTCAACATACATACTGTTCATTCAACTTGCCATTTCATCGACGGTCCGTGCTGCGATTTCGTTCAACTTCGAAGTACAACTATTCGCCGCTTGATTCAGTCAGGCATAGCCCTATCGCTACCGCCCATCCGGGTTGTTCATTGAGCTTACCAATCTCACGCATCTGGGATGTCTTGGTAGATTGGACCCGCTTCAGCGGATCACCCACATAGGCATTCAACCCAAGGATTGAGGCAATGTAGCGACATAATTCTGAGTCCCTGCTCTCTCCGCCGTTCAGTATAATTCGACTAATCTCTCGGTCGGGAAAAAGCGAGCGGTGATACCGCACACACATGCGCAGCTCATCTACGATTTGAAGTACACCGTCAGCCATCGCTTCGCGCACCAGTGATTTTTCACCCATTTGCGATGTTGTTGAATCATCATCGACGCGGTCTTGCAGTGCTCGAAATTCACGAGGAATTCCACTGTGTCGGCGTTCTGATTGGGCGATTGCTAACTGGCTCGGTTGTGTTTGAGCAGCCGTATGACTTGCAACGGACAACATACCGCCAACTCCGCCGCTCGACATTTCGCCGCTTTGGCCCAAGGCGGATTCGCCAACATTTGCATGGTCGGGCGCTGCGAATCCTTCTGCCCCGATTTCTTGCATACGGTGCACGTGCGCTGCCTGCTCATCGCAGTTCAACGCCTTTGCAATGTCTTGATCGAAATGCCGACCGCCCACTGGAATGGTCTTTGCAAATCTGAGCACCGATCCGTGCCCGATCATCGCACGGGTATCAAAATTACCCAGATCAAGATACATGGTGGTTGTTTGATCATCGCCATCACGTCGATACAAATGTCGATAGGCGTTGAGCAACGCAATCGGTTCGCCATGCAACCCGCCCGCTTCGAGTTTACATTTTTTGAGCAACTCAACTTGATTCATCACGATGTCGCGACTCACTGCAAAGCAGATGGCCTCACGCATGGGCTGACCATGGCGAAAGACGTCACTCACTTCGATGTGGCGAATGACCGCACGCTCAGGATCGCAGCCGATCGTGGCTTGCAGTTGTGACTTGACTTGATTGAGGATGGATGCAGCATTGCCTTTGTCTACTTGCAGGTGCTGCATGAAGGTTTGCCACGCGGGGATGGAGCAAACCGCGACCTTGCCTCGGAATTTCGAGTTTTGGATCGCCGCCGGCAGCGCGTCACGGAGGAAACGCGATCGTTCTGCAACATCTGATCGGATATGTTCCGGGATGTCCACCTGAGCAGCGGCGATCAACTCATGCGGATCGCCGGGCACGATTTGTAACAGCTTGACTGCGGTGTAGCCGAAGTCAATACCAATCGGAACCGAATTGGATTTCAGGAATCCAAGCATACAGATCATCTTCCCAAATGCTCAGCCGGGAAGCCTTGATCACCTGCACTGGGCAGGAATACATCAAGGGATCCCAAATCTGCGCTCAATTGCGTTGCTCCACAACATTCTGCAGAGACCAAAGTCCCATAGGAATGCCTTGCCCTCCACACCGATTCAATTGCGCACCTTGCGCCAGTGGAAGAACCCTCAACAGGCTCATCGTCCGGCGATCCAGACCGGTTGAGCCTCCCGCCTTCCCTCTTTCCCCAGATGGGATGATTGAATGCTCTGTACCCTATTGGACCCTTTGAATAATGCCGGTCCTGACGATTGCGAACTTATCGGGTCGACCTTTGTCGCATTAGAGATGGCAATGAACTGATGTATTGGAAATAGTCAAAAGGAGATTCAGCAACGGAACAACCGGCCACCAGTTGTGATCCAAGACGAAATCGATTAGAATGTCAGGATGAACAATCAGGAGAGAATGTCTTGTATCCGTCCCTTACTTCGGCTCGTGTCTGTGCGTGGGCTTGGCCCAATCCGAATCGCACGCTTGCTCGAAACATTCGACACCCCCGCTCGGGTGCAACACGCGTCCGTGAATCAGCTCATGCAAGCTGAAGGAATCGGCGCATCACTTGCTCGCACGATTCACCAAGAAGTGAACGTAGACGATGGCTTTGTCGATGAGGAACTGGCTCGTGTGGAACAGGCAGGTGTTTCGTTGTGCTCGATTTACGATCCTGCGTATCCACCACTCCTGAAAATGATCCAGGACCCGCCGCCGATTCTCTATATTAAGGGCGAGATCCTGCCCACAGATCAGATGGCGTTGGGCATTGTTGGCTCTCGAAAATGCTCGGGTTATGGACGAGAACAATCACACCGGTTTGCGGTGGGTCTCGCCCAAGCAGGGTTTACCAACGTATCTGGCGGCGCTCGCGGCATCGACACCGCAGCTCACGAAGGGGCCATCCGAATGCAAGGACGCACCATCGTCGTCCTTGGGTGTGGGCTTTCGACCGTTTACCCACCTGAAAACGCTGATCTCTTTGATCGCGTCGCTGATGGTCAAGGTGCAGTCGTTTCAGAGTTTCCGATGACCACTCCGCCGAATGCGGAGAACTTCCCGAGGCGTAATCGCATTATCTCGGGTATGTCGTTGGGCACCATTGTCATCGAAGCTTCGACTCGTTCAGGCGCTTTGATCACAGCCCGGCTGGCGTGCGAAGATCATAACCGAGAAGTCATGGTGTTGCCCGGGCGGGTCGATTCGCCAACCTCTGCGGGATGTCTGCGAATTCTCAAAGAAGGATGGGGGCAATTGGTCACCTCTGCTGCAGATGCTATTGAAGCGATCGAAGCATCAGGCGCTCAACATCTTTTACAAGCAGCGGTTGCATCCGACGCTGAAACCAATGCAGACGACGGCGATGATTCTAACTTGCCGCTCCTTCAACAAGATGCTGCACGCTCATCTTCTAATCTGCCAGATAACTCAATTAATGAGAATAATCTATCAGTGAAACTGCATGGGCTAACTGATTCGCAACGACAGGTGTATGAAGCGTTGGATCCAACCAATCCAACGGAGCTGGAAGACATCGCCACCCAAACGAATCTTGGCATCGCGACCTTGCAAGCGGACGTCACCATCCTCCAACTCCGAGGCCTCGCCACCCGATCCACCGCCACCGGCATCAGCCGAGCGTGACCCTTGGTGAATCGCATTGATCCGTTTGGCAACGTCCTCTGATTCTACATAGTTCAACATTGTTGAACCTCCGACGAACCTTGATGCCACTCCCCACGCATGCAACGGATACCAATATCCAAATTTTTGCACGTCCAGTTTCCTACTTACTCAAACGGATATCCATGATCGATGTCAGATTGTAGATCCAGAGGGGCACGCCCATGGCAATCATCTAGTATAAGTGAAGTACCCTCTGTTTCGACTCTATGAAAATCATCATCCCAAGTAGCACCAAGACCATTGAGTGAGAGTTTTAGAAAACAAAGATCCTACATCGACTGGAGCTTGACCCGTCTCAGTGGATAATTCTCTGCGAGTGTATTGTACCTGCCCGGAGGTTCATACCCATTATGGTCCGAAGATGTAGAGGCGAAGGTGCTTTCGCCGTCTTTGAATCCAACACTGCCTAGTGCGAGGCCTTTTCTCAACCGTCTTAGAATATATCTACTTCTTGGGTCGTCCGCCAAACAGACCTTTTACAAACGAGGAAAGCGCGCTGGTTAACCCAGCTACACCGCTTTCAGATTGAGTGATAAGACCGCCACAAATCACGATGATCAGTGCCATGCCAGCAAATAGTGCAACTGTACCCATTGCGTTCATCCTTCTTTATTCTTTTACCACAGCTCATTCGGTTTAACGAAGCTGTAAGAAATTAGCCAATTCGAGCAGCATTCCAAATGCCTGTATTCACTCAAGAACGTTCGGGTGTCTATGTGCTCACCATTTGAGCAGTAGCACTCATTATCCCTACCCGCTAAGCAACCTGCAACGTCTGTGGCAAGTGATTGGTCATTCTGCTTCACCATTCTAGGAGATGTATACGCAAGAATGTGATCCGCAAGCAACTATCCAACACGTTCAAACCTGCTCCTACTCCATGAAAGTAGGCAAACGAATGTATTGTACCTGCCCGGAACTCCGTACCCATTACGGTCCGAGAATGTAAAGGCGAAGGTGCTTTGGCCGTCGATGGCGGGCAATCATGCTCATTCGGTGATGTGGACGATGAGAACTGACAACGCTTTCCTGCCCGTATCGCGTGGCCGAGTTGGCCTTGGATAAATATAGGCATGAGGAGCATTTCAATTCACGGTATTCTCGGCTGAGCCTCATTATTTGGCTGCCTCTACGGGAGATCTCATTGTGACCTGCTTCGCTGCATCGTTTCGGTCGTGTTCAAGCTCAATGCTCAGCCGACTGGCTGGACCACGCAAGGCCTCTGTTGTGTGCATCGTCTGGGTGTGTGCTGCCATGACTCCTCTTCATGGAGGTGCAATATTCAGCGGTCAGCATGAAGATGAAGCTGTCTCCACCCCCAAAGAGAAGATAGCGGAATCCACCGCTCGAACGATAGAACACGAGATCATCATCGCAGCGCCGAGTGATGCGGTCTGGGCGATGTATACCAAGGCTAATCAGCTGTCGCAGTGGATGGCCCCCCTCGCGGATTGTGACCTGCGTCTCGGCGGATTGATGCGCACAAATTATGATCCGTCTGGTTCGCTGAACGATGGAAATGCTATACATCGGACGATCCTCGCGTATGAACCCGGCCGCATGCTATCGTGGCAGGTGGCCAAGGCACCTGACGGTTTCGAATTCGCAGATGCATTAACCCAGACGTGGACCGTCGTACACATTGAACCGCTGGGTGTTGCAAAGACGCGCGTTCGCTCGATCGGTCTTGGCTGGGAACTCAGCAAAGATTGGGGAGAAGCGTATCGTTTCTTTAGGCAAGGTGAGAAGAACCTGCTGGACCATTTGAAAGCGACATTGGAAGAATCACATTCGTCCACGCTGAATGCGGACCCCCATGCGACGCTGCACTCTTTGCAACAATTGGTGGGCGGTGAATGGACTCATCAAGGGACAAGCCCAACGGGTGATCCGTTTGTGTCACGCAACCACATTGCATTTGGCGCCGATGGAAAGAGCCTGGTAACCCAAGGGTGGTTGGGGCAGCCAGATTCGATGCAACCACACAGCAATATGATGATCTACATTGATCCGCTTACGAGTAGTGTGCGCTTCAAGGAGATTAATGATCAAGGGTCAATTTCATCTGGTTTCATCACGCTTCATGATGATCACACATTGCGATGGGATTGGGAAGCTGTAGGCCCGAATGGGTTATCTCAACAGTATAACATCGAGATTGAATTCTTAACAGAAGATCGTTATGTCATGTCGATGACATTCACTGCCCCAGACACCAATGAGCCTGCCACCCAACGATTGCGATTCGACCGACAGGTAGCCGTAGAGCGTTCTCAGTCACCAAAAGAGC